>Ga0163144_10024404_pt1 | contig 11863 bp, 9 predicted proteins | sample OliLak19BULKMAT1_FD_123175 | JGI IMG/M metagenome (GOLD analysis project Ga0163144, IMG submission 123175) | Freshwater microbial mat bacterial communities from Lake Vanda, McMurdo Dry Valleys, Antarctica - Oligotrophic Lake LV.19.BULKMAT1 | ecosystem: Environmental > Aquatic > Freshwater > Lake...
CGCGATTACTTTTCGCTGATCGACGGAATTCTGACCCACAATCAGCGGAGCGCTGCCCCCAAAAAGCACCTATTTTTGATTTGCCACTCGTTCCAGATGGTCGCGCATCACCTGGGCTTCGGCCAGGTAACGAGGCGGCGTTCTACCTCGTTTGGCACATTTCCGATTCATAAGACCGAAGAGGGCGAACAGGAGCCATTTTTTGACTTGCTCCCCGAACCGTTTTACGCCGTCGATTCGCGAGACTACCAACTCATCCAACCCGATATCGATCGAATTACTGAGTTTGGCGGGCAGGTGCTTTGCCTCGAAAAAGAGCGCCCGCACGTGGAACTGGAACGCGCCGTGATGGCGATTCGGTTTTCACCGGAGGTGTTCGGTACGCAGTTTCACCCGGAAGCCGACGCCGAGGGGATGCTGCGGTATTTTCAAACTGAAGAAAAACGGCATCAGGTCATCCTAAACCACGGGGAAGCCAAGTACCTTGACATGGTCGAGCACCTCAACGACCCCGACAAAATTCTCTTGACCGAATCGGTGCTGATTCCTACTTTTTTACACGCCGCCGCCCGGAATCTGGCGGATTAGTTTCCCTGCCATGCAACCCGACTTGCGCGAACGGTTCAACCGCGAATTTTCCGAAGCCACCTACCGCGAATTCCTGGCCGATCTCGAAGCCCCGTACCCCGGTAAATTGGAATTTCGGGTGGCCGAAACCCCGGTTTTTGTTCCAAAATCGCTGGGTCTGCAATTGGTGGAAGCCTGTGAAGGAATAGTAGACGTGATTGTGGCACCGGAATTCAAGGAAAAAACCGCCGGGGCCATTCCCGTAGGACAGGAAGTTCCGAATGAAAACGCCCACAGCAGTTTTTTGGCCATCGACTTCGCCGTGTGTCAGGACGAAACGGGCAACCTGACTCCGCAGCTAATTGAGTTGCAGGGCTTCCCTTCCATTTTTGGTTTCCAGATGCACGTTTCGGAAACGTACCGGCGGCATTTTTCTATTCCGCCGGATTGGAGCAGCTATTTCAGCGTAGCCGACGAGGCCGGGTATGTGGCCGAACTAAAGCGGGTAATTTTGGGCGGGGAAGCGCCAGAGCACGTGATTTTGCTTGAAATTTTCCCGGAGAAGCAAAAGACCCGCGTCGATTTTGCCGTGACTGAAGCCTTGCTCGGGGTTCGAGCGGTTTGCCTCACGAAGATTCAGAAGAAGGGAAAAACCCTTTTTTACGATCGGGACGGGGTGAAAACGGAAATCAAACGAATTTACAATCGGTTGATCTTCGACGACTTACAAAACTTCCCGGAATTGGAAACCGATTTCCACCTCACCGACGACGTGGACGTAACCTGGGTGGGACATCCCAACTGGTTTTTCCGAATTAGTAAATACACCCTGCCGTTCCTGAGTGGTTCGCACATTCCGGAAAGTAAATTTCTAGATTCGTACTACGGCAATTTCCCCGACGATTTGGAAAACTACGTGCTCAAACCGCTGTTCAGTTTTGCCGGAAGTGGCGTAAACCTGTACCCCACTAAGGAATACCTCGAAGCCATCGAAGAAAAGCAAGCTTACCTGCTCCAGCGAAAAGTAGTCTACGAGCCGGTCATCCCTACCCCCGACGGCAGCCGGGTGAAGTGCGAAATTCGGATGCTGTACGTATGGCCAGACGAAGACGAGCGCCCAAAACTACTTATCAACCTGGCCCGACTGAGTCGGGGCGAGATGATCGGTGTGCGGTTCAACCAGGATTTCACCTGGGTGGGCGGAAGCAGTTGTTTCTTCGAGCCGCTTTAATCAACCCCATTTTTCTTCTTCCCGAATTTCATTTTTAAACTCGCGTAGGGAACAGTGACCAATTCACTGCTGCCGGTTCCGATTGGAATCCACAATCCAAAATCTCCGCCGATTCGCTCGCCGGAAAGCCGGATTCCTCCCGATAAAATGCTGGTAGCGAAATCGTTTCGATTGCCCGGAACCAGCCAGTTTTCAGTCATCACGGCCACTCTTCGACTTACCCGCGCCAGGTAACTTGCGGTAATAACGGGTGAATTGGCGACCTCCCCGCCGCCGTAGGCCCAGCCCGCCGTGATGGTACCGTGTTTTTCTTCGTCTCCAAATGTGACCGCGCCGTAAAACACCCCACCCACTTGGGTATTTCGGTACGATTGACTGGTACCACCTCCGTACCGGTAACGGGTTTCAAATAAGACTAAAGCCACCGTTCCCGCTCCGACTTTTACGGCTCCATTTCGGTTGAAGCAGATTTTGGGCGTGACAAATAGGAGTTGGGTGGGAACACCAGGTAAGAGCAGCGCCCCGCCCCCAAGTGTGAGGTTATCCGATACCCCAAAATTGACGCCATTAAAAAAAAGGTAGGTGTTTTGGTAGGTCGCTTCTCCCTGGCGCAAGGTCAAGGCCGTAGGCGAAACGAAATAATTGGTATAAAACGGGCTACGGAAATAAAACCGTCCGTTTCGGTTGAATCCCTCGACCTCGCTGATTTCGGCAATTCGGGTCAGTTCCAACACCACCGTGCCCAGGTTGTCCGTTTGTAAGCGAACTTCGTTGTCGCGGCTGGAAAGTACCTGGCCTCGGAGTGTGGTGCCATCTTTGAGGCGAACGAAGACCTGTTTGCGTGGTACTGCCGTAGAATCGTAGTAATCCTGGGCGAAAAGCAGGGTGGGAAGGATCAGACTGAAAATGAGTAAAAAAACTTTTAACATGCCGATAAAAAAGAGGGAAGACGTGCTGGCAAATTACGTCAAAGGCAATGCTCCGCCAACGGGAATGAGCCAACGACACCTTTTTTTAACGCACCTGGCCCAAACCTCCGATTTTCCGTTGGCGCTCGAAATCGAGCGGGCGGAGGGGGTATACCTGTACGGAAAAACCGGCGAGCGGTGGATGGATTTGATTTCGGGAATCGGGGTGTCGAACGTGGGGCACCGGCACCCCCGCGTGGTGGAGGCCATCAAGGCGCAGGTGGATCAGTACCTGCACCTGATGGTGTATGGCGAGTACGTGCAAAGCCCGCAGGTGCAGTTGGCTGAGGCGCTGGTCGGAACGTTGGAAACCTCCCGGATCGAAACTTCCCGGAAGGGTACGGCAGCGGGTTTGGAACCGTTGAAAACGGTTCCAAACCCGCTGCCGTACCCTTCCGGGAAATTAAACCGCCCGCTCGACAACGTTTTTTTCACCAACTCCGGCACCGAGGCCATCGAAGGGGCGATGAAATTAGCCAAGCGCTTCACGGGGCGCCAGGAGATTGTGAGTTGTTTCAACGCCTACCACGGTGCGAGCCAGGGCGCGTTAAGCCTGGCCGGGGCAGAATTCTTTAAGCAAAATTACCGCCCGCTTCTGCCGGGAATCCGGCATATCCACCACGGAAATCTGAACGACTTAGAAAAAATTACCTGCCGGACGGCGGCGGTGGTGATCGAGGTCATTCAGGGCGAGGCGGGGGTGCGGATTCCCGGCCCGGCGTATTTTCCTGCCCTTCGTCAACGCTGCAATGAAGTCGGGGCGCTCCTGATTTTCGACGAAATTCAGACGGGGTTCGGGCGAACGGGCACGTTCTGGGCCTTCGAACAAGTCGGAGTCCTGCCTGACGTGCTGGTTTGTGCAAAAGGTATGGGCGGGGGAATGCCCATCGGGGCCTTCATCGCTCCGCAGGAAGTGATGGCAGTTTTCAAAAACAACCCCATCCTCGGCCACATCACCACCTTCGGCGGGCACCCGGTGAGTTGCGCGGCTTCACTGGCCACGCTGCGGGTCATTGAGGACGAAAAGATAGTAGACACCACTGCGGCCAAAGCGACACTGATTCGCTCGCTGTTGGTTCACCCGGCTATTCGCGAAATCCGCAACCAGGGCTTGATGATGGCCGTGCAGTTCGAGGATTTTGCTACGTTGAAATCTGCCATCGACCGGGCAATTCAGCGGGGCGTCATCACCGACTGGTTTCTGTTTTGTGACAGCGCTATGCGCATCGCTCCGCCGTTGACCATCACCGACGAGGAACTAAAAAAGGCTTGCGAGATACTTCTCACAAGCCTTTAAAAATTGGGTAAACCGAAGAATTAGGCTTCGGCTTCCTGGAGTTGAGCGGCTAATTTTTGATTCAAAACCGCCTTTGGAACCGCCCCGACGACTTTATCGACCAATTGGCCGTTCTTGAAAATCATCAGCGTTGGAATGCTACGGATGTTGAACTGAGCCGGAATCTGCGAATTGGCATCCACGTCCATTTTGGCCACAATGGCCTTTCCTTCGTATTCACCGGCAAGTTCTTCGACAAGGGGCCCAATCATTTTACAAGGTCCGCACCATTCGGCCCAGAAATCGACCAGAACGGGTTTGTCGGAATTGATGACCTCGTTGAACGTGGCATCGGTGAGAGCAAGTGCTTTTGCCATGAGAATTAGAATTTGATTTCGTTTGATTTCGGGTTTCAAACACCATGCCCTCCGAAATTGGTTCACGGCTGTCGCAATGACTGAGCGTTTAAAGCAGTTTTAGATATAGACATCAATCACCGACTGCAAAGCACCCAATAACTGGGCCAGTTCAACCAGGTAAAACCGGTCGAGGTCGATTTGAATTTCCTGCCCTTCCAGCCGTAGAAAAACCCACTCGAAACCCGTTGTGACGCATCCGTAAATGGTGTCGACCGGCTCACTCGATTCCTGGTTGAAACGCCGGGCGGCGTACATTTCGGCCGCGCACTGACCAAGCCCTTCCTCAACTGTTCGGTTTTTGGCTTCGACTAGACAAAAAATTGGGGCCTTGATTTCAATGCTCTCCACGTTGCGGCTGAACATGAAATCGCAGACGCCGTTCAAGTTTTGGGACGGGTCAACGTCGAAGCTATAGCCCGAAAAATAGGTGATTTTGCCTTTATTGTTCCGTAAAACTTCTTTAAACACGGGTACGATGAGGTGCTCGGATTTCGATTTTTCGGAAAACGTCGGAATGGATTCGGCGAATTCGAGGTCGGCTTGCAGGGAGGGGCTGGGCGTAATGGTGCGATGCGGCTTCGGAAAAAAATCCCGCTTTTTTTGCACCAACCCGAAACGTCGTTCGAGTAGGGTCAGGGTAAAATCGCTGTAGGCCATGCTTGAAGTTAGCTTTTTGTTGAGGCAGATTTGATTTCAATTCAACCTAAAACTCTTCTTCCCGACCAACCCTTCCAAACTTCCCAGCAATTCATTCGTCACGGCCACCTTGAGTTTTCGACTGAACAGCGTTACGTCCACCGTATTTTCCACGTCTTTGAGCGTTACGTAGAGGTCGCAGCGACCAGGGTTGGCGGCGACGAGGTTATTCAACTCATTCACCAATTCCCGGCTTACCAATTTCATGTTCAATTCGATGCTGAGTTGCTTGCAGAGCTTCTCCCGCACTTCCGGAAGCAACTGAACCTGGGTGGCCTTGAATTCAAACTGCCCCTGGTTGCGCCAACTCGGTTGCATTCGGCCCCGGATAAACAAAAAATGGTCTTGCTTAATGTAGGGACCGTGCTTTACGTAATCGTCGCCGAAGAGCGCGATTTCCAAACTCCCACCGTAGTCTTCGACGGTGAAAATGCAGAACGGATTGCCGTTTTTAGCGTAGCGTTCCTGAAATTTCGTGACGATTCCCGCCACGCTTAAATCCCGGTTTTGCCAGATCTCCTCCCCGACCTTGTCGAGCGTGGTCGAGCAGAAGTTATCCATTTCGAGCCGGAAATCGTCGAGCGGGTGGCCTGAAATGTAGATGCCCACCACGTCGCGCTCGAAGTTGAGTTGCTCCATTCGGCTCCAGGTTTGGGTTACTTGCGGCACGCGGGGCATCATGGCCCCCGGCGTGGTGCTGCCGCCCGAGGCTCCGAATAGCGAAACCTGCGCTGCGGCGGTTTCCTCATGGTAGCGGTTGGCGTAGCGAATCAGCGTTTCGATGAAACTTCCGCTATCGCCCAGGAAATACGCGGCGCGGGGAATTTCAAACGAATCGAAGGCCCCGGCGTAGGCCAGGCTTTCCAGCGTTTTTTTGTTCACCGTTCGCAAGTTAACGCGGGTAATAAAATCGAAAATATCGGTGTAGGGTCCGCCTTTCACCCGCTCTTCGATAATGGCTTCCACGGCGGCATCGCCCGCGCCCTTCACGCCACCCAGCCCGAAGCGGATGACGGGCGCGCTTTTTCCGTCGACGGGATTGAGGGCGTTGAAGGTGCGGATGGATTCGTTCACGTCCGGTCCGAGCACGGGCAGGCCCATCCGCCGGGTTTCTTCCATGAACGCCGTGATTTTTTTAATGTCACCCAACTCGTTGGTGAGGTTGGCCGCCATGTATTCCGCCGGGTAATGTGCCTTGAGGTAGGCCGTCTGATAGGCCACGAAGGCATAGCAGGTCGAGTGCGATTTGTTGAAGGCGTACTGGGCAAAGGCTTCCCAGTCGGTCCAGATTTTCTCGCAAATTTTCTTGTTCAGGCCCTTCACCGCCGTGCCTTCGATAAATTTGCCCTTCATTTTGTCGAGCGTGGCGCGGTCTTTCTTGCCCATCGCCTTGCGCAGTACGTCGGCGTCGCCCTTCGTAAAATCAGCCAATTTCTGCGAAAGCTGCATCAACTGCTCCTGGTACACGGTGATGCCGTAGGTGTCGGTCAGGTATTCCTCCATTTCGGGCAAATCGTACACCACTTCTTTCCGCCCGTGCTTGCGGTCGATGAATTCGGGGATGTAGGCAATCGGGCCGGGGCGGTAAAGGGCGTTCATGGCGATGAGGTCTTCGAAGCGGGTGGGCTTCAAATCCTTCATGTACTTCTGCATCCCCGCACTTTCATACTGAAACACCGCGTAGGTTTCGCCGCGCTGGAAGAGTTCGTAGGTTTTGGGGTCGTCGAGCGGGAGGGTGTCGAGGTCGAGGTCGAGGTTGTGATTTTGCTTGATGAGCGCCAGGCAGTTTTTCAGAATCGTAAGCGTCGATAGACCGAGGAAGTCCATTTTGATAACGCCAGCTTCTTCGATGATTTTCCCCTCGAACTGCGTGACGTACAACTCCGAATCCTTCGCCACGCAGACCGGGATGATTTCGGTCAAATCCTTCGGGGCGATGATGATGCCCGCCGCGTGGATACCCGTGCCCCGCACCGAGCCTTCGAGCGTGAGGGATTCCTTCAACACCTGCCCGGCCACGCCCTTGCCGTTCATGATGTCGCGCAGTTTCTGGACGTTTTCGAGGTCCTCGTGCGCCATGCCTTCCTTCGCCTTCAGGCCTCCGGGTCCGTCGATGGGCGCGAGCAGAATGCGCTCCAGGGTTAAATCTAGGGGTTTTTCGGGAATGAGCTTGGTGAGCGCCACGGTTTCGTCGAGCGATAAATCGAGCACCCGGCCCACGTCTTTGATACTCGACTTGGCCTTCATGCCGGTGTAGCTGACAATCTGTGCGACCTGCGCCCGTCCGTACTTGTCGACCACGTAGTCGATGACTTTCTGCCGCCCGGCGTCGTCAAAGTCGGTGTCGATATCGGGCATCGACTTGCGGTCGGGGTTCAGAAAACGCTCGAAGAGCAAGTTGTACTTGATAGGGTCGATGTTGGTGATGCCGATGCAGTAGGCTACCGCCGAACCCGCCGCCGACCCGCGCCCCGGCCCCACGAACACGCCCATATCGCGCCCGGCCTTAATAAAATCGGCCACGATGAGGAAGTACCCCGCGAAGCCCATCGTTTTGACGACGTGCAATTCAAAATTGAGGCGCTCCTCCACTTCCGCCGTGATTTCTTTGTACCGCTCGCGGGCACCCTCAAACGTGAGGTGCTTCAGAAATTCCCACTGGTTGAGCGTGTCGTCAGAGTGGAGCAGAAACTCCGGCGGCACGGGGAAATTGGGCAGGAGGATGTCTTTTTTCAATTTCAACACCTCCACCTTGTCCACGATTTCGTTCGTGTTGTCGATGGCCTCCGGCAGGTGACTCCAAAGCTGGGTCATCTCGGCGGTGGTTTTAAAGTAAAACTGATCGTTGTAAAACGCGAAGCGGGTGCCCTTGGGCATGGCTTCGTCGTCGTTGAAATCCTTGGCCGAGGGGGTGCTTTTTTTCTCGCCGGTGTTGACGCAGAGCAAGATATCGTGGGCGTTGGCGTCGGCCTGCTCCACGTAGTGCGAGTCGTTGGAGGCGATGATTTTGACGTTGTGCTTGCGGGCAAATTTCAGCAGCACCTCGTTCACCCGAAGCTGGTCGGGGATGTCGTGGTTCTGGAGTTCGACGTAATAATCGTCGCCGAAAATGTTGAGCCACCAGAGAAATTCCTTTTCGCCCTCAGCCTCGCCTTTTTTCAGAATCGCCTTCGGCACGCTCGCCCCGATGCAGCAGGTAGTGGCAATCAGACCGTCGTGGTATTTCTCAATCAACTCTTTGTCAATACGCGGGTACTTACCGTATAGCCCCTCCACGTAGCCCAACGAGCAGAGTTTCACCAGGTTTTTGTAGCCCTCCGGGTTTTTGGCCAGCATCAGTTGGTGGAAGCGTTGGTCTTTTTCCTCCTTCGTAAACTTCTTTTTGGTGCGGTCGGTCACCACGTAAAACTCGCAGCCCACGATGGGTTTCACGCCGTATTTCCCCGCCTCGGCCACGAACTTGAAGGCCCCGAACATATTCCCGTGGTCGGTGATGGCGACAGCGGGCATGTTGTCCTCTTTGGCCTTTTTAAACATCTTGCTGATGTCCGCTGCGCCGTCGAGGAGGGAGTATTTGGTGTGGCAGTGGAGGTGGGAGAATTGCATACTCAGAAGGGATTTCAGCGTAAATTTGGCAATAAACCCCGAAACCCGATGGCCTACCGCGACTTTACGCTGGCAAAAGTTTACCGGCAGTTTTGGTTGAAAGAGCGGCGCGAACGGCTATTCCCTGAGGTTGAGCGAATTGGTAGGGCGGATTCAAGTTTCAAACGCAACAGCGGAATTTTTGAGTTTGTGTTCGAGAAATTCCAGGGGGGACAAAAAGTCAAGCGTCTTTCGGGGTCGATGGTTTAAGCAGTTTTCAATGTCGTTTAGACGCTGGGACGTTAAGACCAGCAGAGGCACTTTTTTAGGGATATATTGCCGCAGCAGGCCATTGGTGTTTTCATTGGTGCCGCGCTCCCAGGGCGAATAGGGATGCGCAAAGTAGGTCTGACAATCAAGGTGTTGAGCAATCTTGTAATGATTGGTAAACTCTTTACCATTGTCAAAAGTAATCGACTTGACCCCGGCTGGGTGGTCGCTCAGCAAAACAACTGTCGCCTCTTCAACGGCTTGGGCGGTGGCCTGCGGCAGGTAGGCGAGTTTCACCAGGCGGCTCTGTCGCTCGACGAGGGTCAAAATCGCACCATCCCGTTCAGCCCCTACTACCGTGTCGGCCTCCCAATGGCCCGCCGTAGCGCGGGTTTCGACCTCGACGGGGCGCTGCTCGATGCCCACGCGGTGGGGAATCTGTCCCCGGCGTTGGGGGCTGTCGCGACGCTTGCGGCGCTTTTTTCGCGCCCGCCGCAGGTGCCTGTACAACTCGCCACCCCGCTGTTTGTCGGCGTAGATAGCCTGATAAATGGCCTCGTGACTCAAGGTCGGTTGCTGTTCTTTTTTCAACCGCTCGCTGATTTGCTGGGGACTGTGTTGTTGCTTGAGTCGGTCGACGACCTGCTGCCAGCGCGTGCCTTTAACTTTGTAAGACTCTCGCCGACACCTACTTAAGGCTTTTTTCTGGGCCACCTCAGCCCGATAGCCTTTGGGGGTCGAGTTGCGCTTGAGTTCCCGGCTGATGGTGGATTTGGCAACCCCGATTTGTTCCGCGATGCGGGTAAGACCCAAACCCTGATCACGCAAGCAGGCAATCGTGTATCTTTGCTCCAGGCGCAGGTGTGTCATCGTTTTTTGGTGGGTGGTACCCCAAAACTACGACTCGACGTTCTGCCCTGGAAAGGGAGCACTTCGTTCCCTTTCTTTTTTTCAGCAGCCTGACTGCGGGCTGTTGCTTTTGATTTTTGAATCTAAGTAGGGTAAGCGGATGTTCGAGATAAAAGGGGTGCGTCATGCTGCCGTTCCACGTCGGACTTGGTTCAGCATCTTCCCCTCAAACTGCCAACTACTCGGTAGTTGACAAATTACTCGGATCGCCAGCGGGAAGATGCTGAACCAAGTCCGACGTGGAACGGCAGCAAGACGGCCTGATTGCGAAGACTGGCAATTTCTAACTCTGCACGACCAACTCGTCACCATCGACACCCGCCGATACTACCTCAACCAGCCGGAAGAATTACTGGGGGTGTTGGAGTGGATTGTGGGCAGGTTTGTGAGGGTGATGTGAAGCCGAAGGAATATGCAAACTGGCTAGATGCTCTCGTACAAGATATTCTAAGTTTTAAGCATAATAGAGTCGGTATAATACGTAACTACTAAAATTAACTTTCAAATTAAAAATAATTAATATTCTCTGGAAATGAATTACTCTGGAACAATAAATTCTCGTAAGTGTTTAGGGACATATACCTCCAGTATTACTGACTACGAAGCATGAGGCAAACCGTCAAGATAATTTATAGCCTCCTCCTTTGAGTTGAAATATATATGCAATTCTTCAGGCCCATCATCATAATTTACTTGATTTTTACTTTTAAAATAAGGCTTTAGGATATAATTTTCAACTCTATTTCCAGTTGCTTGAGCAGAGAGTTTATAAATTCTGAACTTGAGCATGACTTTTAGTTGTTTTTTTACACAGAATGAAAATTAATCATGACCAAGGTAAGTCATGTCGGCATCGTTCAAATCATCGTCAAAATCACCAGATGACCTATTGTTTCCAGATCCGTTCTCACCATCGTATTCGCTTTGATATGAAAAATAATCCCCGTAGTCCGGTTCACGGAATTCGTAGTTATCGAACCAAAAGTATAAATCAATAGACTTGTCTTTTAGCTGATTATTAGATATTTAAGTTATATTTGCCCTCTAACCAATTATCTGACTAATATGGCCCGTGAACGGACGAGTATTTTTAAAAATGTCCAATCAGACCGGGATTTTTCTTCCAGTACTGGACTTCGTAAGGACGAATTCTATTCGTTAGCGGAAAAATTTAGTTTGTACTACCGCCCCACAATTCTTTCAGGATTTCCAGAAGGGTTTGGCAACGACAGTATTTTTCAAAATGCAAGTGAAGCCCTCTATTTTTTACTTTACAGTTATAAAACGGGGTTGACCTACGATGTGTTAGGAATTAATTTTGGTATGAGTCGGTCGGCAGCCCATTCGTCGGAAAAGATGTTAAAGCGAGTATTGAAGTCGGTACTTCGAGATGAGGGAGTTTTGCCAAAGCGTCTTTTTTCGAGTGTAAGCGAGTTGGAAGACTATTTCCAAGATGTAGACGAATTACTGATCGATGCAACAGAAATTCCGAGCCAACGTCCTGGTAATGAGGAGGAACAGAAGGAGCGGTACAGTAAAAAAAACATCAACATAGCTATAAAAACACGGTAATTAGTGACAAAGAGAAGCGAATTCTATTTTTAGGAAAAACGGTAACTGGCGGAAAAAATCATGACTTTAGTTTGTTAAAGAGTGAATTTCCACCGGAGCTAGATTGGTTTAAAAATCAGAACATAGTAGTTGATTTAGGCTATCAAGGTATAAAAAAAGAGTATATAGCCAAGCAAATACATATTCCGTTTAAGAAACCAAGAAAAAGTAAAAAAACCCCTGATCCTAAGCTGACTACTGAACAAAAAAAGTACAACCAGTTCGTGGGAAGCCAGCGGATTTATGTAGAAAATTCTTTGTCAGGTTTAAAACGATTTCAGAAACTGTGTGTAAAATATCGAGGAAAATCCGTTGAAAAATTAGATGATAG
>Ga0163144_10024408_pt1 | contig 11861 bp, 10 predicted proteins | sample OliLak19BULKMAT1_FD_123175 | JGI IMG/M metagenome (GOLD analysis project Ga0163144, IMG submission 123175) | Freshwater microbial mat bacterial communities from Lake Vanda, McMurdo Dry Valleys, Antarctica - Oligotrophic Lake LV.19.BULKMAT1 | ecosystem: Environmental > Aquatic > Freshwater >...
ACCTTGTCGCCGTTCTGCAGCGCGCTGAATCCCAGCACCGCGGCGATCTCCGCCGAAAGCTCGCGCTTGCTCAGGTGCTTGCTGCCGAAGTCCGCCGAACCGGAGACATCCACCGCCATGATCACCGAAAGCTCCCGCTCCTCGCGGAATTTCCTCACGAACGGCGCGTTCATCCGCGCGGTGACATTCCAGTCGATGAAGCGCACCTCATCGCCGTGCTGGTATTCGCGGAAGTCATCGAAATCCAAGCCCTGACCGCGGAACGATGACAGGTATTCGCCGGAAAACGATTCCCGCACCAGCCGCCGCGCCTTCAGCTCGAGCTTCCGCACCCGCGCCATCATCTCCTCAATCTGTTCGTCCTCCGTCATCTGTTCCCTGAGCCCAGCCCCGCTAGCATGGCCTTCCTTGAGAGTTGAAATTTGAGAGTTGAAATTTCAAGGCACCACCACCTTCGCGAGGATGCGCTGCACGATCGTGTCCGTGGTGATCCCCTCCGCCTCCGCCTCGTAGGTCAGGAGGATGCGGTGGCGCAGGACATCGAGCGCCATGTCCTTCACATCCTGCGGGGTGACAAACGCCCGGCCCAGCATGAAGGCCCTTGCGCGGGCGGCGAGGGCAAGGTTGATCGTGCCGCGCGGCGAGGCACCCGCGCGAACCCAGTTTTTCAACGGGGCATCCACTTTGACCGGGAAACGGGTGCAGTAAACCAGCTCCACGATGTATTTCCGTATCGCCTCGTCGATGTAGATCTCGTTCACCAGATCGCGGGACGCTCCGACCTGCTCCGGGGTCGCCCTGTTCTTCGTTTCATAGATCGGCGCGGAGGTCGCCATCCGGTTGAGGATTTCCAGCTCCTCGCTCTTGCTCGGATAGCCGACGTTCACCTTGAGCAGGAAGCGGTCGAGCTGCGCTTCGGGAAGCTGGTAGGTGCCCTCTTGGTCGATGGGGTTCTGCGTCGCCAGAACCAGGAAAGGCTTCGGCAAAGGATAGGATTTGTCGCCCAGGGTCACCTGCCGCTCCTGCATCGCCTCCAGCAGCGCCGATTGTACTTTGGCCGGGGCGCGGTTGATCTCATCCGCCAGGATCAGGTTGTTGAAGATGGGGCCCAGCTTCGGCTCGAAGCGGGCGTCCTGCGGATGGTAGATCATCGTGCCGACGAGATCGGCGGGCAGCAGGTCCGGCGTGAACTGGAACCGCGCGAAGGATGCCGAGAGCGATCCGGAGAGCGCTTTCACGGCCAGCGTCTTCGCCAAACCGGGCACACCTTCCAGCAGGATGTGGCCATTGCAGAGCAGACCGACGAGCAGCCTGTCCACCAAGTCCTCCTGCCCCACCAGCACTTTCGCCATCTCCGCCTTCACATCTCCGATCCAGCCACTGCTTTCCGAAATCCGTTCCTGTAGTTCTTCCGTTGTCATATCAAGCTGCGACCAGCTTGCCACTGACTGCGCCCGGCGCAACCCGCAATCCCCGCCAATCGGAAAAAACGCCGCCCCTCAGCGCGGCCTGCCGGGGCGGACTTCCATCGCCGTCGGTTCCCCGCAGTAGGGGCAGCGGAAGCTGTCCTTGAACATGATAGATTGCGCCACCTTAAGCCGGTGGCTTCCGAACAGCGTCGCCGCCTCCCGGTGCTTCGAACAGCGGCGGTTCATCAGCGGCGGCACCATGCACAGCGGGCACCTCAGCCGCGAAGCCAACGCGAAATTCATCACCACGCAGAGCAGGGCCACCCCCGTCGAAATCCCCGCCCACAGGAACCAGCGGTTCTCCCCGAGATATATGCCGCTGACAAGCAATCCGATAATCACGGGAATCATCAGGAACAGCATTATCACGAGCGTGGACGCGATCCTGAATCTCCTCAGTGTGTATGACGATGGCAACCGGTGCATGGAACTTTCAACCTCCGCCGATCCGCGAAACATTTCGGCAAAGGCGCGCCAAACTCAGGCCAAGACGCTCTAACGGCAACTGAAATATCAAGGAAGCGCGAACTTTCCCGCAAGCGCCGTTCAACCGAACAAATCGTGAGTGTCCCCAGACACGTCACCACACTTGCCCGGCTTCGCGAGCATGGAGTCGATCTCCGTCAGCAGCTCGAAGCCCGGCTCCTCCTCCCGGCTCAGGATGCGCTGCAACCTCCCGCGCCATTCCTCCGCCCCGCCCCCCTTGTTCTTTGAAAGGATCAGCACCAGCTCCGAAAGCCTCCCGCTTACGGAAAGCTCCCGCCCCGTCCGCTTCAACCACGCATCGAGATAAGGTTTCCGGTTTGCGCCGGAGGAATCGGACGGTTTCATCGTCCGGAGAGCTTGGCAGCCATCGCCGCATCGAGGTTAAAAGTTTCCGTGCTGTAGGGCTTGAACGGTTCCTTCTCCTGCACCTGGTATTCGAAGGCTTTCACCGGCTGGCCGCCCTCCACCTCGGACATCAGGTAAACGCGTATCGTCATCGCCTCCATGCCGGTGCCGCCCTCCAGTTTTTTCACGGAAAACTGCACCTCGTTCGGCCCCGGCCTTGCGCCGCCGAGCACCACCTCCGCCTCCTTCGCGTTGGCAAAGCGGTGGCGGCTGATCTTGTTCACCTGCACCTGCACCTCGCGGCCCGGGCTGAAGACATAGACCTTGGCGATGGTCGTCGCCGGATTCACGGCGATGGGCACCGGCGGCACAGTCCCGGATGGCTGCGCCTCGGGCACGCCTTTCAGGTAGCTGAGGTCTCCTTCAGAAAGTTCCTTCCGCACATCCGGCAGCGCGGTGAGGTTCACGAAATCCGCCTTGTCATATTGCCAGCCGCGTGCGCCTTTCACGAAGGAAAGCACAAGCAGGTTGTCCGTCGGATCACCGCCAACGCCGAAATCCACTTTCCCGAAATAGGCCGCCTTTGCCGTCGGCCCGTTCTGCTTCGCATCAAGGAAAGCCAGCCCGTTGAGCGGGGGCGGCGGGGCGGGAAGCTCGAACACCGTGGCCGGAAAGCCGCGTTTCTCCGAGACGATGCGGTTACGCACCTCCACGCGCCGGTGCTCCGCAGTGATCTGCTGCCAGGTTGCGGCGTCCTTCGCAATGAGCGCCTTTCTCCAGATTCCGTAGGTTTTTTCCAGATCCGCGCGCAGGGTCTCCTGCGCCGCGCCGACCGAGGACAAAACAAGGGTGAGTGCCAAAATATGCCGATTCATGGACGAAACGATTGGACAAGCGCCCCCAAATCACAACAAACAAATCCAAGCGCATTGCGGATTCTTCCCGGTGCGCCGCATTCCAGTCATGAGCCAAATTCTGCAAAAGGTAGCACCCATCGGTGAATCGAGGGACAGGGAACTCCTCAAATCCGCATCCAGCTACGCCTACTCGAGCGAAGGCGGCACCGATCTCCTCGCACACGCCTTTTTTCCGGAGGGTGCCGCCGCGACCGGCCGGCCGGCCGTCGCGTTCTTTCATGGCGGCTTCTGGGACAACCCAATGGTCACCCAGTTCGTCCCGCACTGCCTCCACTTCGCCAGCCGGGGTGTCGTCGCCGTCACCTTCGAATACCGCGTCTCATCAAGAAATGGCACCGGCCCCACCGAGGCCATCGAGGACGCGAAAGCCGCCCTCCTCTGGCTCCATGAAAACGCGGAGCTGCTCGGCATCGATCCTGAAAAGATCGTCGTCGCGGGTGCCGCTGGCGGAGCCTTCCTCGCCCTGCATCTCGCCATGCAGAAGGCAAGCAAGGATCCCGATACCCAACCGCGCCCGAAAGCCGCCATCCTCTTCAGCGCCCTGGTCAACACCACCCCGAAGGGCCAGCTCGCCGACCATTTTCCCGACAACAGGGCAGCCAAGGCCTCCAGTCCCACTTCCCTCCTCCGCCGCAAGCTCCCGCCTATGCTTTTCCTGCACGGGAAGGCGGATCGTGTCACCCCCTTCGAGGAGGTCGCCTCGTTCTGCCGCAGGATGAAATGGCGCAGCAACAAATGCACCCTCCTTGATTTCAACGGTGCCGAGCACAGCTTCTTCAACTTCAACGTCAGCCAGGCAAACTTCGAGATGACCATCCGCGCGGCGGACGGCTTCCTTGTGGAGCAGGCACTCCTCCCGCCAATCCCCGAGGAGAAAGAGTAGCCCGGCGGATGAGCGCTTCCGTGGAAGTGCCCATCTTATTCCTTCCCTGACCCACGCCCCTGTTCCATCTTCTCGGCAGTGAAAACGATCTGCATAGCGCTCCTGCTCTTCGCCCGTTCCGCCTTCGCCGCGCAGTTCTCATTGCTGGCCCATTCGGCCGAGAGGGCGATGGAGGACGGCCTCTGGGATGTGGCCGCAACGCGGCTCGCTGAGGCGGGTGCTGCGGCGGATATCCCTGCGGACAAGCTGCAAAGCGTGCAGCTCCTGCTTGGGGAATGCCTGGTCCGGGGCAACAAGCCGGGCGATGCGCTGGCGGTGCTGGAGGGTTCCGCCGTCCGCGATCATCCGGAGGCCGCGTTCTGGGTGGGGCAGGCTTTGGCCGGCCAAGGCCGTTTCGCGGAGGCCGTCGCGAAGCTGCTGCCGCTCGCCGCCGACCCCGCGAACCCGCTGCGGGCCGAGGCCGCTTTCACCGCCGCCAACCTTCAGATTTCACTCGATCAGCCACAGCAGGCGCTTGCGACCCTGGCCTTGCTCGCCGACTCAAATGTAGCGGCGGATTCCATCGGCTCGAAGCTCCGCAGCGCGGCCATACTTCTCGATCTGGGGCGCAACGCGGAGGCACGGGAGATGTTGCCTCCGGCGGATGCGATCCCCACCGGCCTGATCCCCTATGCAAATCTCCTCCGGGGATACCTGCTGCTTTCCGAGGGCAAGCCAGCCGAGGCGCAGCCGGTATTTTCAGCGCTCCTGGCCGATCCGTATGGACAGGGCATGCGGCGTTTCAATCTGGCAGCCATCGGATTGGCGGACGCGATCGCGGATCAGGGCGATACCGCCGCTGCCATGGATTCGCTCTTCACCTTCATCCAATCAAGGCCGGATACCTCGCGCCTCGCGCCCATGTTCCGGCGCATCAACGCATGGCTGCCGGAGAAAATCGTCACCGCAGAGCACCCGGCCCTGCTGAGGCTTTCCGGCTGGCTGCCAAAGATCATCCCGACGGCGGGCGGATTCATCAACGTGGATGCCGATACGGCCGCCGCCGCCTGGCCCACGGCGACCGCCCCCCTCACGGATCTCGAAGCCTTCGCCACCTACACACATGCTGTCGGCCTCAGGCGTATCAACACCCCTTCGGCCAAGGAGGAATCCGAACTTCTCATGCAACGCTTGCGGCTCCTCGCGCCGGGACATTTCCTCATCCCGAAGAGCCTGCTGACATTGGCCGGATGGAAACTTGGGGACGGCATGGGGGATGAGGCATCGGCACTCCTGGAAACGCTGCGCAGAAATGCAAAATCACCGCAAATCAAGGGCGAGGCCGCATTCTCCAATGCCCTGGAGGCCTACAGGAACGGGGATTCCGAGCTTGCAGGCAGCCTCTTTGCGGAAGCGGCGGAGCTTCTCGAAGGCAACGACCGCGAGGCAGCGGCATTCAATTCCGCACTCTCCCTAAGCGACGGGGACGATTCCCTTTCGCTCACGATCCAAAACCTCGAACCCGAAGCGGCGAAAAAACTGGAGATCGACCTCAAGCTCGAAAAAGCCCTGTCGGAAGATTCGCCGGAGAAGGCGAAAGCCATGCTCGATGAATTCCTGAGGGCAAACCCGGATCATCCTCGCGCAGATGAGGCGAGGCTTGCCATAGCCGAGGCAGCCCTGGCATCGGCACCGCCGGATCTCTCGATGGCGCAGGCACAATTGGATACGCTCGATACCTCCGCCGGAGAGCTTCCGGCTGCAATGGAAGCGCGGCTCGCCCTTGCCAGATTGCGCCTGCTGGATCTTTCCGGAAACAGAGAGGGGACGATTGCCCTCGCCGAAAAAATCGCGGAAGGATACCCGGACAGCGCGACCTCCTCGGAGGCATCGCTCGTCCTCGGGAAAACCCTTTTCCGTGCGGGCCAATACAACAAGGCGCGCCTGACGCTTGAAAAACTCGCATCCTCCGAGCCGGGAACCCAGCGGTCGCAAGCAGCCCTGCTCCTTGCCGCCCGATCCGCAGCACTCGGAGCGACAGCACAATCCCGGGAAGAGGGACTCGCCCTTTTTGACAAAACCATGGCCACCGACGGCCCGCTCGCGGCGCTGGCGCTGCTTGAGAAGGCACGGCTGCTGATCGACCTCAACCGCCTACCCGCAGCCATCGAATCATTGGAAAAGGCATATGCTGAAAAGAGCCCCGATGACCCTTCCCGGCTGCCGACCGGGCTGCTGCTGGCGGAGGCGATCTACGCACGCGGCGACAGCGATCCAAGCAGCCTTTCCGAAGCATTGGCGATCTATGACAGCCTGGTGGATCTCACCAAGGACAACCTTTCGTCCTATTTCCGCCTCCAATATCTCAGGGGGCTGACTCTTGAGAAACTCCCCGATGCCGCCGACCCCACGAAGACCCGTCTCGCCGAGGCGCGGGACGCCTATTTCTCCGTCCTCGACCGTCCTGCCGATCCGCCGCCCCCGGAGTGGGAATGGTTCGGGCGCAGCGGGTTCCGCCTGCTTTCCATCCTGGAAAACGAACGGGATTGGATCGCCGCGATCGCCATCGCGGAGAAGATCGCCTCCTTTGGCGGGCCGCGTTCCGAAGAAGCCGCCACCCGCGCCCGCCAGCTCCGGCTCAAGCACATGATCTGGGAGGACTGAACGCGGAACAATCTTGCGAAGTGCTCGACAGTTTCAGCCGCCGCATCCACGCTCCCGTCCGCCCATGTTGAACTTCCCCCGCTGGCTTCCTCCCCTGATCGCCCTGACCCTGGGCATGTTGGCGGCTCTGGTGCTTGTCCCGATGGAAAAGGCCGCAGTCGCCGAGCAGTTCTTCGGTTTCCCGGACTCACACATTCTTAGCAACAGCCTGCGTCCCTGGATACTTGGAATGGTCTGCATGATGCCAGCCGTCGCAACGGCAGCCTACAGCCTCGGCAATACCTTCGACCGCTATCTTGCACGCCAGTTCGCCTCGATTTTCCTGATCTGCCTGGCTGCGCTTTTCGGTATCTGGCTGCTCCTTGATCTCAATGACAATTTCGGGGATTTCAAGGGAAGCAAGGACAAGCTCACGTCCGTCCTGTTGTTTTATGGCCACCGCCTTCCGGCGATCCTTCTCGTTCTCCTCCCATACACACTCCTCCTAGCGCTCATCCAGGGTCTTGGGAAGCTTTCCAAATCGAATGAGATCACGGCGATGATCCAGAGCGGCACGGGAGTCGCCCGTGTCTCCGCCCCACTCATATTCGCCGGCCTGTGGTGCAGTGTGCTTCTGCTCGCCCTCAACTACCAATGGGCTCCCCATGCGGAAGGCAGCCGGAAAGAAATGATCGCCCGTGCGAACGGCCGGCCCATCTATGAGGCCCGCAATGTGCTTTACCGGGATACCGACTCGCACAGGCTCTGGCTTGTCGGTGCCTTTCCGGAAAACTACATCAAGGGAGGCTACCTCGAGAACGTGGAGGTTACGACCCTCCGCCCCGACACGACACTCAAGACGAGGATGAGTTCACCGCACGCATGGTGGGATAGGGAAACACGGCAATGGACTTTCGAAAACCCCCTGGTCGCCACTTTCAGCGAGGGCGAATCGCCGGCCTTCAAACAGATGGACACGCCGCTGATCATGAGGACTTGGAAGGAAACCCCATCCCAGATCATCAAGCCCGGCCTGAGCGTCGAGCATCTCGGGATTCCGGAGCTGAGCACCTGGCTCGCCTCGCCCCTCGCCACCCAGGCGGTCTCGAATCTCCCGTCCTATCTCACGCACTGGCATTACCGCTGGGCGCTGCCGTTCACCTGCCTTGTCACCGTCATCCTCGCAGCCCCGCTTTCCATCCACTTTGTCAGGAGGGGAAACGGTAGCGGGATTTTCCTCGCTGTCGTGCTCGGCGTGCTCATGCTTTTTTCGTCAAGTGTGAGCCTCGCCCTTGGCGAGGCCGCGATCATCCCACCGGCATTGGCCGCATGGCTGCCGAACATTGCCTTCACCTTGCTGGGTCTCTGGCTCTATCACCGCCGCGTGACCGGCCGCCCGATCTACCAATCCGTCAAGCGCCTCCTCACCGTCAATAGCTGATCCCGAACCCCGAACATGGCACTCAACGAAACATGGCATCTCCGCAGCCGCAGCCGCGAATGCGCCGCCACCGGCACAGCCTTCACGGAAGGCCAGCCCATCGTCACGGCGATTTTCCCGGATCCCGATTCATCCGGCTATCTCCGGAAGGATTTCTGCGAAAACTCCTGGAACGGGCGGGGCGAGGATGAGGAACAGCCATTCTCATCATGGAGAACAAAATTCCAACCCGCCGCCGTCCACGAGGACACCCGTGCGGTCACCAAACAGAGCGCCGAGGAGCTGCTCCGCAGCCTCGTCGAGGAGGATCAGGAGCATACGGAAAACACCCGTTACATCCTCGCGGTGATGCTGGAACGCCAGAAGCTCCTGCGTGAAACCGACACCCAGCCGACGACCGGCGGCATCCTCCGCATCTACGAGCACCGCAAGACCGGCGAGGTTTATATCGTCAAGGATCCGAATATCCCCCTTGATCAGGTGGAGAAAGTGCAGGAGGAGGTCTTCGCATTGCTATCCCCGCCGCCGTATGCCGAACCTGAGATTCCGGCGGCAGAGCCTCCTGCCGAAAGCGCCTGAAGGGCGTGAAAAAAGGCGCAGGGGATTTCTCCCATGCGCCTTTTCCATAATGATCGGTTTCCTCAATGCTCGCGGAAGAACTGCTCCAGGCGGGTGAGCCCTTCGTTGAGGACGTCTAGAGTGGTGCAGTAGCTGATGCGTATGCCCTCGTCGTAGCCGAAGGCGATGCCGGGGACGGCGGCGACCTTGTAGCGGGAAAGCAGCTTGTCGCAGAGGTTCATCGACTTCAGCCCGGTCTGGCCGGTGTAGATGAAAAAGTAGAACGCACCTTTCGGCTCGACCACGCGGATATTGTTGATCGCGCTGAGGCGGGAGAAGACGAACTGGCGCTTCACATCATACTCGCCGCGCAGATCCTCGATGAAGGACTGGTCGCCCTCCAGCGCCGCGAGACCGCCGTATTGGGCGAAGCTGGTCGCATTGGAAACCGTGTGGTTCTGGATCTTGTCGATCGCATCGGCAATGGCTTTCGGCGCAGCGGTGTAGCCGAGCCGCCAGCCGGTCATCGAATAGGCTTTCGAGAAACCGTTGACGGTGATGGTGAGGTTATAGAGATCCTCGCTGAGCGATGCGATGGAGACGTGCTTGGCCTCGCCGTAAACGAGCTTCTCGTAGATCTCGTCGGAGAGGATGATGATGTCCTCTTCGAGCGCGATGTCGCCGATGGCGAGAAGCTCCTCTTTCGTGTAAACGGCTCCGGTCGGGTTGCCCGGGGAGTTGATGATTACCATTTTGGTGGCCGGGGTCATGGCCGCCTCGAACTGCTCGGGGGTCATTTTCCAACCTGTTGATTCCTTGGTCTCAACGAGAACCGGGGTGCCACCTGCGAGCTTGACCATTTCCGGATAGGAAACCCAGTAAGGCGTCGGGATGATCACCTCGTCACCTTCCTCGACGATGGCGAGGATCGCGTTGAAGCAGGCCATTTTCGCGCCGGAGGTGACACAGATCTGGCTCGCCGCGTAGTCGATGTTGTTGTCCGTCTTGAACTTCTTGGAAAGCGCCTGGCGAAGCTCGGGGATGCCGCCGGAGGGCGTGTATTTCGTATGCCCTTCCATAAGCGCCTTGATGGCGGCTTCCTTGATGAAAGTCGGGGTATCGACCTCAGGCTCGCCGCCGGCGAGGGCGTAAACCTCCTCGCCTTGGGCGATCATGGCCTTGGTCTGGGCGGTTACTGCGAGGGTGAGGGAAGGTGAGACCTTTTCGATGCGTGATGAGATGCTGTGCATGGTTGCGCTGTGATTGGATTGCGCGCGTTGCGACCGGCGCAACAAGGGATGATGCACCACCGGAACGGGCGGCGCTTGTTGTGGAGCCTGCCCCCCGCACTGGCAAGACAAATGGTTCCGAAATCTCGCCCGGGATGTCAGTGTTCCTACGGGAGGGAGAAGTCGGCGGCATTCTCGATTCCAAAAAAGTTTTAACCGCAAAGGCGCGAAGACGCAAAGCCGTTGCTACGGAAAAAATCAGGGGGGAAATGATTCCCAATGCCAAAACTTTGCGCCTTTGCGCCTTCGCGGTTCAATATTTTCCAATGATGGTTGCCATTCGATGGGGTTCTCCCTCGTGTTCTCCCCCAACCCAGGGGTATTCCGCACGTAGCGACTTCACTTTCCGAACACCACCACATCCCCATGCCTCGCATGCAGGGTGACCACGTCCCCGATTTCATGGATCATATGCGGGTTCATCTCCACGACCTGCTGCCTCCCCAGGACGGTCTCGATGAAATACTCGATCCTCTGCCCAAGGTAGCTGCGCCCGACGATTTTCCCTTCCACCTCGTTCTCCCCGCCTTGCTTGTGCAAGCGCCAGACCTCAGGCCGGATCGAAACCGTGGCCGGATCGCCCGGCATGGGCTGCCAATTTCCGGAAGTGATCGCCCCCACAAGGGCAAATTCTTTCACCTTGACGAAACAGTGGCCGTCTTGCGCTTCCATCACCTCACCCTTGATCAGGTTCGTCTCGCCGATGAAACCCGCGACATAGGAATTCACGGGCCTGCGGTAAACCTCCTCCGGAGTGCCCACCTGCCCGATCTTCCCCCACGAAAGCACCGCCATCCGATCCGCCATCGCGAGAGCCTCCTCCTGATCGTGGGTGACGTAGATGCCCGTCAGGCCGTTGTCCTTCACAATGCGGCGGATCTCACGGCGCATCTCCACCCGGAGCTGGGCGTCGAGATTCGAGAGAGGCTCATCGAGCAGAAGGCAGCGTGGTTTCACCACCAGCGCCCGCGCAAGGCTCACCCGCTGCTGCTGGCCGCCTGACATCTGGTCGATGGATCGCTCGCCATATCCGCCGAGCTGCACCATTTCCAGCGCCTCCTCCACCCGCCGTTTGATCTCCTCCTTCGGCACCTTCCGCTCCTCCAACCCGAAGGCGATGTTCTGGCCGACGTTGAGGTGCGGCCACAGCGCGTAGCTTTGGAAAACCATCGCCGCCTCGCGCTTGTGAGGGGCGAGCCCCGTCACATCCGTATCGCCGAAAAAGATCCTTCCCTCCGTCGGTGTCTCCAGCCCCGCGATGCATCGCAGCAAGGTGGTCTTCCCGCAACCGGAGGCACCGAGCAGGAAAAACAGCTCCCCAGCCCCGATCTCCAGGTCCACCCCGTCGAGCGCGGTCACCTTCCCACCGAAGACCTTGCGCACATTCTCTATCCGGATAGCATCCATTGTTGCGGTGCATTCTTTCCCCGCTCCCCATCAAAGCAAGCCCCAAGGAGCGGCTGACGCCGGTCTGCCCCGATACCTGACCGAATGAAGTGCCACAGGGTGCGAGCCGCGAGGCGGCGAGCACCAACAGCGGTGTTAGCTCTGACGATTGGAGTTTTATTGCCCGAGCCACCGATAGGCCGACGAACGGCATCCCCTCCCCATTTGCCCCTAAATTGTCCCTTACGTCCAACGCAGATCCTCCTAGGTATAGGGTTTGCGGCGGAAGCTCTACACCGGGACTGTCCCTAAGCGATAAACGGAGAATGTTTAAATGAAACAATCGCGGTAGGGAGCGCCGTTACCGGCGACCCCCCGCTCAGATCCGTACGTGAGGAACTACCTCATACGGCTCCTGCCTTGAGTCGGGCGCGGAACCTTTGTTCTGGATATGGATGGATAATA
>Ga0163144_10024409_pt1 | contig 11861 bp, 12 predicted proteins | sample OliLak19BULKMAT1_FD_123175 | JGI IMG/M metagenome (GOLD analysis project Ga0163144, IMG submission 123175) | Freshwater microbial mat bacterial communities from Lake Vanda, McMurdo Dry Valleys, Antarctica - Oligotrophic Lake LV.19.BULKMAT1 | ecosystem: Environmental > Aquatic > Freshwater >...
CTCTCGATGTTCACGGCCGAGCTGCTGGCGGAAGCCGAGCGCGCGGCGCGCGACTTCGAGGTCGTCGACAAGGCCGCGGGCGATTACGAGCGCGCGAGGTGATGGGCCGGGGGCGCGCGGCGCGCGATGCGGCGCCGCCGCTGCACGTAGAACGCGCCGTTTCGCACCGCCGTCATCCGGTCGCGGAGCTCGTGGCGGAGCGCCGACGTGACCTCCTCGGAGACCGCGGCTTGCTCGACGAGACGCAAGGGATCGTGGCAGCTCGAGTGTCCTCCGGGTCGGGCCGCCGATCGTAGCTGCGTGTGGGGCGCCGCGGCGGGCGTCTGGTTGCGGAATCGTCAGGACTTGCCTAGCCTTGATCCACGCGTGGCGAAGGCGCGCGGAGGGCTCGGCGTTCACCCCTGGATACCCGCCGCCCCGCCGGAGTCACCCCTCTTGCTCCAGTTTCGCTCCAGTTTTTGCTCTCGCGTTGCCCTCGCGATCGACGACCGGGACAGCGTGCCATGACCCAGAACGACGCGCGCCTCGAAGCGGTCCGGCTCGCGATCATCGAGCTCCGGGCGGAGTACGCCGAGGTCCTCCCGAAGCTCGTCGCCGAGCTGTCGAGCGCGGCGGATCGCGCCTGCGCATCGGCTGCGGAAAGCGACGTCCGCCACCTCACGACGCTCGCCCATCGCATCCGCGGCGCCGCCGGATCGTACGGCTTCAAGCAGGTGAGCGAGAGCGCCGCCAAGCTCGAGGACATCCTCTACGAGCGCGCGACGGCGAAGGCGCCGTTCGACCAGGCGATGCGCGAGGGGGTGCTCGCGGCGCTGGTGGAGATCCGCGAGACAGCGGCGCGCGAGCTCGTCGAGCTCGCTCCGGCGAAGCCAGACGGCGGCGACGAAGGTGGTGGCGGCGGCGACGAAGGTGGTGACCCGGGTGCCGATCGAGGCGGCGATCGAGGCGGCGATCGAGGCGGCGATCCAGGTGCCGATCGAGGCGGCGATCGAGGCGGCGATCGAGGCGGCGATCGAGGCGGCGGGGCATGAGCGGTCGGTTGCCGGAGCTCCGCGCCGTGCTCGTTGCGGTGCCTCTCATCGCGGCGTTTGCGCTGGGCTGCGACACCGCGGGGGCCGTGCCGGTCGGCGCGACGACGACCACGTCGTCGGATCCGACGGCGGGAGCGGCGGCGGGCGATGCCTCGGTGGCCGACGCCTCGGACGACGCCGTCGCAGCGGATGCGCTGGACGCCGGCGCGGATGCTCCGGACGCGTCGGATGCGGGTGACGGCGGCGATGGCTGGGTCGAGCCGACGTGTCCGGACGACATGGCCCGACCGGGGCGCTTCTTCTGCGTGGACAGGTTCGAGGGGTATCTGGTGACGGTGGGGCCGGACGGGGCGATTACCCCTCACCCGTACTTCGAGGTGCCCGAGGCGGGGGTGACGTACTGGGCGCGCAACGAGAAGGACGTCTTTCCCCAGGCGTACATCAGCAAGACGGTGGCGCAGGCGGCGTGCAAGACGGTGGGCAAGCGGCTGTGTTCGCGCGAGGAGTGGATGCGCTCCTGCAAGGGCCCAAAGGGCTTCACGTTTCCCTATGGAAGCCGGCGAAAGGCCAACAAGTGCAACTCGTCGAAGCCACACCTGTTGCAGGAGATGTTCGGGCGCGACCCGCGCAAATGGGGATACGACGACGCATTCAATAGCTCCAAGCTGGCCAAGGAGCCTGGCTATCTGGCGAGCAGCGGGTTCTTCCCGGAGTGTGTCACTGCCGACGGCGCCTATGACATGGTCGGCAATCTGCACGAGTGGGTGAGCGACAGCGTCGGCGAGGATATCCACGACATCCTGGCCAGGGACAAGGTCGAGCGGAACACCCAGCCTTTTCACATTGGCAATGGCATTTTCATGGGTGGTTTCTTCAGCACCACCGACCAGCACGGGCCCGGTTGCAACTTCACCACCTTCGCGCACGAGCCGCGCTATCACGATTATTCGACGGGATTCCGCTGCTGCAAGAGCCTGCCGCGGCCGCCAAAAGAGAAGAAGGACAAGAAGGTCCCGAAAAAGAAGCCGTGACGGTGACGCGCGACGGGGCACGCGGCATTGCGCGCCGCCCGCCCATTTCAATGACCGGGGCGGGAGACCTCGGCGCAGCAATCGTCGCCCAGCCACAGGCGGAGGCCGTCGTGCTGCCCCGGTACGTTTTGCACCGAGGCGCGCCGGCCGAGGACGGTATCGAACAGGCGTGGGATGTCCTCGACGCGGCTGTCCGCGAGGAGGACGCAGCGATCGAGGCGCGAGCGGACCACGGTGACGCGCGGTCCGAGGCTACAAAAGGGGCCGATTCGGGCGTCTTCGAGCACGACGCCCTCGTCGATCACGACCGGTCCGGTGATGGTGGAGCGGGTGATGGTGGCGCTTGCCGCGATGCGGACGCGGCCCTCGATCACGCTGGCCGCGTCGACCGCGCCGCGGATGTCGCGCGTCGCCCAGGCGTCGAGCGCGGCGTCGTTGGCGCGCAGCAGGTCGTCCCTCTTGCCGATGTCGAGCCAGAACGCCGACAGCTCCTCGAAGCGGATGTCGAGGCCCTGCGCCAGCAGCTCGGCGATGGCGTCGGTGATCTCCAGCTCGCCGCGTGGGGAAGGGCGGATGCGCTCGATCGCGGCGTGCAGCTCGGCGCGGAAGAAGTACACGCCGGCGAGCGCGAGGCGGCTCGGTGGGACGGCTGGTTTCTCCAGCAGGCGCGCGATGCGGCCGTCGGGGCCGACGACGGCGACGCCGAACGCGCTGGGGTCGTCGACCTCCTTGAGCAGGAGCAGCGCGGAGGCGCCCGCGTCGGCGGCGAACGTCTGCGCGAACGGGCGCAGCTCGGCGCCGATGACGATGTCGCCGAGGAACATGCAGAAAGGTGAGCTGCCCAGGAAATCGCGGGCGGTCGCCACGGCGTGCGCGAGGCCGCCAGGGCGGTCTTGCACGATGTACGAGAGGCGCAGCCCGAACGCCTCGCCCGAGCCGCAGGCGGCGCGCACGTCGGCGGCGGTCTCGGGTGCGACGACGACGGCGACGTCGCGGATGTCGGCGCCCGCGAGCTGATCGAGCGCGTGGAAGAGCACCGGGCGATTGGCGATCGGGAAGAGCTGTTTGGGGCCCGAGTACGAGAACGGCCGCAGCCTTTTTCCCGAGCCGCCTGCGAGCACCAGACCTTTCATGGGGTCCCACGCTTTCGTGGTGCGGTGCTGGCGGGTGGGGTGGCGCCTGCGGTGACGCCGCCTGGCGCGGTGCTGTTCGCTGTGGCGCCGCTCGCGGTGACGCCGCTCGCTGTGACGCCGCTCGCTGTAACGCCGCTCGCGGTGACGCCGCTCGCGGTGACGCCGCTCGCGGTGACGCCGCTCGCGGTGACGCCGCTCGCTGTAACGCCGCTCGCGGTGACGCCGCTCGCTGTGGCGCTGCTCGCGGTGACGTCCCCTGTTGCGAGGCTGGCCGCTGTGACGTCCGAGGGCGCGATGCCGCCGAGTCCGAGCCGCTCGCCGTCGTAGAGCGCGGCCGTTCGCTGGAAGAATTCCGGGTGGTCCACGAACCAGCGGACCGTGCGCGCGAGCCCTTCGCCGAGCGGTGTGCGCGGCTGCCAGCCGAGCGCCGCTCGCGTCGCCGTCGTGTCGAGGGCGTACGCGCGATCGTGGCCCGGTCGATCGGTCACGTGCCGGATCAGCTCGCGCCGGGCGGAGATCCCGCGACCCGCGAGCGTCTCGCCCGGCGGGGCCAGCGCATCGACGAGATCGCACACCGCGTGGACGACCTGGAGGTTGGGGTGCTGCACGCCGGCCCCGGCCAGGTAGATCGCGCCGGGGACGCCGCGCGCGAGGACCGCGAGGAGGACCTCGCACGCGTCGTCGACGAACAGCCACTCTCGCAGGTGCGCGCCGTCGCCGTAGACGCCGATGGGCAGGCCCGCGAGGGCGCGCCGCACGGTGAGCGGGATGAGCTTCTCGGCGAGCTGGCGCGGACCGTACAGGTTCGAGAGGCGGACGATGGTGGCCGGGAACCCGAACGTCGCACGGTACGCCCCGACGAAGCCGTCGGCGGCGGCCTTGGAGGCGGCATACGGCGAGCGTGGGGCGAGCGGCGTGCTCTCGGTGAAGCGCTCGCCGTTCGCCGCGGAGCCGTACACCTCGTCTGTCGAGATGTGCACGAAGCGGAAGCGCGCGCGCTCGGCCTCGCTGTACCGGGCGAGCGCCGCGCGTGCCGCGTCGAGCATGCGGACGGTGCCGAGGACGTTGGTGGTGACGAACGGCGACGGCTCGTCGATCGAGCGATCCACGTGTGTTTCGGCCGCGAAGTGCACGATCCCAGCGGGGCGGTGCTCGCCAAGGACGCGGCCCACGATCTTCGCATCGGTCACGTCGCCGTGGACGAACGTGTGCCGCGGATCGCCGAGCGCGCCGCCGAGGTTGTCGGTGTGACCGGCGTAGGTGAGCGCATCGAGCGTGACGACGCGGGCGCCCGCGGCGAGGGCCGCACGCACGAACGCGGAGCCGAAGAAACCAGCGCCGCCCGTGACGAGGATCGGGTCTGGGATTGCCAGGGGCGCGGCGGTGGGCGACGTCTCATTCATGGGGGCGACTGCAGGACAAGGCCTTTGGGGAACGGGCGGTCGTTACGCCGGAAGCACTGTGAAACCCGCTGTCTCCGCCGCCACACGCAACTTCTTGTCATAACAAACGAAGGCTCGGGCGCGCGGTCGCTCCCGACAGAGGACCAGCGCCGCTGCAAGCTGCAGGGCATCCGCGGCGCGGAGCTCGTGACGATCGAGGAGCGAGGATGCCAGAGCGCGGACCTCCTCGGTTGGCTCGATCTCCGAGGCGAGGTCGCCAAGTCGGTCCAGCCGGCGATCGGCCGCGGCAACGTCGGGACCGGTCAACGCACCGTCTCGCAGCAGTCGGCGGAATGCGCTCCTGACCTCGACCGGCGTGCCCCACCACAGCGCCATGCGGCGGAAACGCTCGCGGAGCCGGCGGGCATTGGCGGTCTCGCGTTGCTCGGTGCAAAGGAGCACGACACCGCTCGAATCCCAGAACGCAATGTCAGCGGCCGTCGCGATCCGCATCCAGAGCCTCCAGGATTCGGTCCTTTGCCACCCTGGGCGCCGGCAGCTTCCAGAACGCGTCCCAGGCACCCTTGCTCGGCGATACCTTCGGCAGCCGCAGCTTGCCCTCACCGGCGAGCACGCGCTCGTCTTCCGTGAAGTCTTCGACCCGGGTCAACGGGACGATCTTGGCGATGGGCGTGTCCCGATCGCAAATCAAGATCTCCTCCCCATGGCGGACCCGCCGGAGATGAGCGCTGAGGTTGTTCTTCAGGTCGCCGATGCGAACCGCGGAGCTCTTGGCCATCTTGGCCAAGATAGCTCGGTCGAGGAAGGACATCCATGCGTCTTCGTGCCGCCGTCATCCCGATTCTCGATGACCTGGTTGGCGCGCGAGCCTCAATGGCGAGGAGCGTATGGACGAACGAGTCGTTTCCATGTCTTCTTGCTGCGATCACGGGAATGTCTCGGGCGGACGTCCTGTTCCGGAGGCTCACCCGCGCGGCGGAACAGTCAATCTCGGCAACACAAGTCGGGTCAAACGAGGTCGAAGCGATGGAAGCGGAAACGGCTCACGACACGCGCATGAAGCGCGCCCACCGTTCACTCGAAGGGCTGAGCATCGGCGACGGGTTCGGCGAGCGATTCTTTCGGGCCTCGGCCATGGCGCTCATCGAGCAGCGGGCCATGCCGGAAGGGCCGTGGCACCACACCGATGACACAGCCATGGCGTGCTCGATCGTGGAGGTGCTCGCGCACGCCGAGCGCATCGACCAGGACATGCTCGCGGAGCGCTTCGCCGAGCGCTTCACCAAGGATCCTGACCGCGGCTATGGCGGCGGCGCGGTGCGGCTGCTCTCGATGATCGCGATCGGCCACCCGTGGCGCGAAGCATCGCGTGATCTGTTCGGCGGGCAAGGCTCGTTCGGCAATGGCGGCGCGATGCGAGCCGCGCCGATCGGGGCTTATTTTGCAGATGATCTCGATCGCGTCGTGGCCGAGGCGCGGGCCTCGGGTGAGGTGACGCACGCGCACCCCGAGGGTCAGGCGGGGGCGATCGGCGCCGCGCTGGCGGCGGCGTACGCGCACCAGTGCCGCGACAAGGTCGGCCCGCTCGAAAAGGAAGGGCTCATCCCCTTCGTGCTCCAGCGGATGCCGGCCAGCGAGACGCGCGACGGCATCGCGAGGGCCGCCGAGATTCCGCTGTCCGCGACGCTCGACCGCGCAGCGAGCGAGCTCGGGACGGGCGATGCGGTGAGCGCCATGGATACGGTGCCGTTTTGCCTGTGGTGTGCGGCGCGGCACCTCGACGACTTCGAAGAGGCCATGTGGACGACCGTGGCCGGGCTCGGCGATCGCGACACGACCTGCGCCATCGTGGGCGGGATCGTGGCCATGAGCGTACAGAAGCCAATCCCGTCGGTGTGGCGAGATTCGCGGGAGCGGCTCTATCTCGCGATGGACGCATTGCCGTAGTCTTTGGAGAAAACCGAGCCGACGACGACAGCGGCGGTCACGCCCTCACAGCGCCGGTCACGCCTTCACAGCGCGGTCACGCAATCGATCCTCGCCAGCCCGACCCTTGTGTCATTGAGCTCCGCCTCCCATGCCACGAGCAAGCTCTGCCCGGTGGCCGAGGCCAGCAATCGGACGCGGCCCGATTGCCATGCTTCGTTCGTCGCAATGCTGGTTGCCGGGCCCAACGATCCGTCGGGCCTGACGAGCTGGACGAGGATGGTGGGCGCGGAGGGGTCGAGCGCGTCGATCCACGCCACGGCCAGCGTATCGCCGAGCGTCGCGACAGCGAGCTGGCTGTAGACTTGACCACTTGGGGAGACGGGGATTGGCGGGCCGTCTGCGAGCAGGTGCCCGCTCTGGTCGACACGCGCGGCGAGGATTGGCGGCGGCGTCTCGGCGTTGCTGCCAATGCTCTGGAAGACGACCCACGCCCCGAACGACGCCGGGGCGAGGCCGAGGAGCGCCACGGGATCGTCAATGGCGAGGACGTCGCCCTGCTGGAAATCGAGGAAGGTCCCGGGGTCGGGCGACGGGACGTGATAGCGGACGATCGAGAGGCTGGTGCCGTCGAGCTTGGTGCCCGGGCCGCAGGCCGGCTCGGAGGGATGAGGGATCGTGAACGCGGCGAGGAAGCCGGAGCCCGAAGGCCCGCCCGCCGCGAGCATGCGCGAGCCGAGGCAGATCAGCGGCTGTTCGCTCTGGGGCAAGGAGCTCGGCTGATAGCTGCCCACACCCAGCACGTCGTAATCGGGCGAGTGATAGACCTGCGCGGCGAGATAGCGATCCGGGATGGCGGCGGCGAACAGCGGCTCGTCATTGCCGGTGGAGAGCGAGACGCCCTGGAGCTGCGGCAGGAGCGTTGTTGCGAGAAATGAGGAGTCACCGGGCTTGTGCTGGATCAAGGCGACGGGGCCGGTCGGACCGGGGCCGACCACGAAATCGAAGACGTCCTTGTCGATGTCGACGACGGCGGTGAGCTGGGGCGGCCAGCTCTCGAAGGCGTCCAGGTGGCCGGCGCGCAGCACGCCGGACGTTTGCGGCGGTGCCTCGATGAACGAAAAGAGGACGTCATTGACGGGTGGGAGCAGGCCAATCTCGGGGGCGCGCGCCAGCCCGGTGGGCGCGACCACGACCGGATCGAGCACGACGAGGCCGTCGCACGTCGGCGGCGATCCGCCCGCGGAGGTGGAGCCGCCCGCGGAGGTGGAGCCGCCCGCGGAGGTGGAGCCGCCCGCGGAGGTGGCTCCCCCGCTGCCACCATTGGAGCCAGTCCCGCCGCCTCCGCCCGCATTACCGCCCTGGGTGGCCGCGGCCGCGTCCAACGAATGCAGGTCGCTGCGCGAGCCGCACCCGGCCATCCACAGCGAGAGAGCGAGCGCACCGCAAGCAGGCTTCATCGTGCCCAGGCTCCCATGGCCACCTTCCAGAACAAAGCACCGATGGATAGCGGAAAGGGAATCACACCGTGCGCGACGTCTCGCGTTCCCTGGGCGGTCGTGCCGTGCGTTTCATTGCAAAGCTGCGCTTCGCCTGCGCGACGTCCCGGGCGTGAGAGCCCGCCGCAGGGGCTCGCGCCGGTTCGTCTCAGCGCGGCGCGGCTGGCTCGTTTCTGGCCTGGGGGGTCGTGACGATGCGCTCGCGATCGAACGAGAACAGCTTGGTCTGCTTGAAATGATGGCCCTTCCGCGCGGGATCGCCGAAGCGCGGGTTCTGCTCCTCGAGCCAGTAGACGTCGCCCGAGACCAGCCCGTCCTCTGGCCTTCCGGTGCGGTCGGGAAAGCGTAACAAGAACTCGCGCATCGCCTCGCGGTAAGCGGCATTCCCCGGCATGCGGATGCGATTGCGGTAGTCGCTCCAGATCTGGTTATAGCCGTAGCTCGTGGCGTTTGGCAGATCGAAGTCGGGCGGGCGCCCGGTGAGCGGATCGATGTGACGGCCGTCGGCGGTGATCGCGTCGACCACCACCGTGCCGTCATCCATCACCGGGTTCGGCGAGAACATGAACCACCCTTGCAGGAAGCGGAGCTTGTGCGCGAGCACCCGCATGGGCTCGGGCTGCGGGCTCAGGTGCCAGCCGAGCTCTTTCACGGTGTCCGAGGTATTGAGATCGGCGACGAGGCGCGACCACCTGTCCCGCGTCGACCATAGCTCGGTGAGCGCCTGGTTCACCGCACCGGCGAACATCGCGAGGATCGCCAGCTCGCGCAGCACGCCGAGCCCCTTGCGCCACGTCCTCCGCGCGGGCGACGGCAAAGGCTCGGGGGCCCGCGCGCCCGCGTGCTCGACGCGGAAGAAGCGCGCGACAGCCCCGCTCTCGAAGAGGCGGACGGCGGCGTCCAATGGAGTCTTCACGAGCGGCGCGCGGAACAGCCACGCCACCGTCGGCCCGAGGGGGAGCGCCGCCACGATCTGAGCGAAGCCCGCCCCGCCGCGCTGCGCTCCGTCCAGCCCGCGCACCGCGAGCCCGGCCGGCAGCCCGGGCGCCTCCTCGAAGGTGAGCAGCTCGTAGCGGTCGAGTCGCGCCAGCGCCCGCGCCAAGTAGAGCGCGCCCGCCGACGCCGGATCGAAGAGCACGGTGCGGGCGCGGTGCGGTCGCCGCATCGTGCGGGCGACGTCGTCCCAGTCCTCGCGGCCGTAGAGCAGCGTCGAGAACACGCAGAGCGCCCAGGCGAACGGCCCGAGCACGAAGCTGCTGCCGAAGCCGATGTGCAGGACGAGGATGAGGACCGCGGCGGCGAGGCGCGCCCAGCGCTTGGCGAGCGGCGAGAGCAGGCAGAACGGCAAGGCGGCCTCCATGGCAAGGACGAGCTTGGTCAATGCCAGGGAGAACCAGAAGGGAATGGACGTGCGCACGGCGGAGACCACCGGCGTCACCATGCGGTCGACCCACAGCACGTAATGAACGGCGGAGTACTCGCGGCGCCAGCCGGGCCCGTACTTGTGGACCACGTTGAAGAAGTAGATCACCGAGAGCTGGAGCAGGATCGCGAGGCTCACGAACGTCACGTGCGGGGCGAGGCGCTCGGTTGGGATCAGGTCGCCGCGGTCATTGAGGGCGGCCGCGTCGAGCTCGCGCTTGCGCCGCATCGAGGCGCGAAAGGCGTCCACTGAAAAGCGGTCGCCCATGGGGAGGAACGCAGTCCACATGGCGAGCAGATTGAAGACGACATAGCCGCCGTTCTCGATGAGCAGCACGCGACCGTTCAGGCCGGTCACCCAGAACACGGTGAGGACCTGCGCCAGCCTTGTCTTGAAGCCGACGAGGACGCAGACGTACGTGACGAAGATCAGGATCCAGAGGCCGATCAGCTCGGGCGGCGTCACGAACGCGTTGACGATGCTGAACGCGGCGGGGGCCTGGGGCCGACTGAGGTTGAGGGGCACCGGCAAGACACCGGTGGTCGCGAACATGGACATCCAGTCCGGCGTCCGGCGAAAGAGATCCATGATCAGGAGAAACCCGAGCAGGATGCGGGAGAAGCCGAGCGTGCGGCGATCGAACGTCAGATAGGCGTCGCGGAGGATCTGGCCGAAGCTCGGACCTTCGAGGAACAGATGTCGTAACCAGCCCGAGAGCCCCTTCGGGCGAGCGCCTTCCGCGCCCTCCGGCGGCCCGCCGCCCGGCGAGGCCTCGTCCACGGGCACCCCGCCGTCGCCCGCGGAGACGCGCGGTTGGCGCGAGAACGCACGGCTTGCGTCGGGTCTGTCGCTGGGCTCGCTCATCGTCTGTCCTGTCCGAGAATCACGCCGTTTTTCGCGGCGAAGCGCCCGCCGGACTCCAAGATCCGTGCCGTCTGTGGCCCCGGCACACCCGCCCCACGACGATGGCACGCGTCGCGCTACGCGCGCGGGCCGTGAGCAGCGATGAGGATCACGATGACAACGCCCCCGTCCCGTTCGGGACCTTCCGGCCCTCCGAACGTCGCGCGATGATCGGCAGCGCGTTCGCCGCGGGCTGTGTCTGTCTCATGCCGGGGGAGCTGGCCGGCGCGGCGATCTGCTTCGTGCTGACAGGCGCCCTCTGGATCTGGCACCTGCGGAGATCACGCAAGGAGCGGAGCGCGGCTTGATCTGCGCCGCGTCTACTTCGCGTCCGGCTCGTCGGGCGGTTTGGGGCCGAACAGCGACGCAATGACCGCCCCGACGGGCAGCGCCATGTAGCCGACCACGAGGGCCACGCCGGAGACGACCCCGCTCTTCATGATCAGGTAAACGCCGCCGAGCAGGAACACCAGCTTGAGGATGGCGATGACGGCCCACGGCGCGGTGTTGCCCTTCTTGCCGAGAAAGGCCTGCACGATGCGGGCGAGGACGATGAGGTTGGCCACCGCAATGGCGCCGCCCGCGAGCACCCCCATCCCGAAGCGAAAGCCAGCGAAGAAGACGCTGCCAATGGCAAACGCCCCGCCCGTGACGGCGACGTAAAGGACCGCGGCCCTCAAGGTCTTGTCCTGGCCGTCGTCGTCCTTCTTGTCAGTCATTGCGATGTACCGCCTTGTCGTTTTCGGTCGTAGCGCTTTCGCCGTGGTTTTCCAGCGGTTTCTCGCCGCCGTCGCCGTCCGCGCCGGCCGCCGCCTCTCCGTCCGCGCCGGCCGCTGCCTTCCGCTGCGACTCCAGGGCTTCCCGCGCTTCTTTCTCTTCCTGGCGCTTCCAGGCCAGCGTCTTGTCGTCGGGGAAGGCCTGCGCCGGATTGCCCTCTTCGGCCTCTTCGCGCTTGGCCGCGGCCTGCATGCTCTTCCAGCTCCGGTACACCGATCGCCCGGCGGCCGCGCAGCCGAAGCCGAACCACAGCACGCTCATCCACGGCGCCGTGTGAAGCCACTCGTCGAGCTTGATGCCGACGAAGAGCCCCAGGAGAATCGACAGGACGATCTCGATACCGATCGTCCCGTAGCTGCCCATTCCCTTGAAGGCTCTCGTTGTCTTCATTGGCTGTGCTCGACGGGCTCGAGCACCTCGGCGGCGGCGCGCGCCCGCTCCTGGCACAGCGCGATCAGGCGCGGCCGGAGCAGCGCCGCGGCGCGCGCCCGGTGGCTGATCTCGTTCTTCCGGTGCTCGGGCAGCTCGGCCATGGTCATGTTCTCGCCGGCCACCACGAACAGCGGATCGTAGCCAAAGCCGCCTGTCCCGTGCGGCTCCCGCGCGATCGAGCCCTCGCAGCGACCCTCGGCGGTGAGCGGCCCTTCGCCCCACGGATCGACGAGCACCATGGCGCAGCGGAAGCGCGCGGCGCGCTGATCGTCGTCGATCTCGGCGAGCGACGAGAGCAGCAGC
>Ga0163144_10024415_pt1 | contig 11859 bp, 10 predicted proteins | sample OliLak19BULKMAT1_FD_123175 | JGI IMG/M metagenome (GOLD analysis project Ga0163144, IMG submission 123175) | Freshwater microbial mat bacterial communities from Lake Vanda, McMurdo Dry Valleys, Antarctica - Oligotrophic Lake LV.19.BULKMAT1 | ecosystem: Environmental > Aquatic > Freshwater >...
CGAGGCGCGGGGCTGGCGAGGGCGGTATCGAAGGCAGACCATCCGGGGAGCGGATCAGGCTGACCGCCACCGCAGGGCCTCCGAGCGAACGATTGTCCCAATTCAGGGCTTGGGCGTCGACTCAGCGTGTCCGTCCCTGCTGCTTGACTCGAGAGAAGAGCAAGCTAACGGCTCAGGTCTTGGGGTTTGGTTAAACCGTTTATCAAAGGTGCCCTGAAACCCCTGCATGCCATCCATCAAGTTCGCCTTCGGCGTCGCGATGGCCAGATGGGAGTGATTCGACATCAGACACCAGGCAGGCACCCGCCAGCCAGGTTTGCCGCACGCCTCTTCCAAGCATTGGATAAAGGCCGTCTTCGCTTTCTCCGTCCGGAAAAGGTCTGCCCGGTAGTTAACCCCGTTCAGCAGGTGGTAAACAACCGCCTCTGACTCCAATCGCAACGGCCTTGCCCTGCCCAACGTCCCAGCAGCGCAAGCGATCCCGTCAACCCCACACCCCAATGCCTGACTCGTTCGGATCGTCAGGTGGGAGGGAGCCCGTGGAGCGCTTCCTGCAGGCGGGAGCGTTGTGCTTGCAGATCACCTACGCTGTGGCGGTGAAGCGCACGGTGAGTTTTTCGTAGGCGAGCCGGCGTCTGTAGGTGGCTTCGCTCTCATATCGATCCAGCGATTCGAGGGTTTCGATCCGGTCCACTTTTTCGCACAAGGTGCCAAGGAGGCTGCGGACGACCAGGCGGGCGTGAGGTGCGCCCAGGCAAAGGTGCGGGCCAAAACCGAAGGCCACATGCGGGTTCGGGCGGCGGTCCAAACGCACCTCTTCAGGTGCGTCGAAGACCGTTTCGTCGTAGTTTGCGGCGGCGAAATTGAGCGAGACCAGATCCCCGGCCTGCACAGGTACTCCACGAACCTCCGCGTTTTTCCGGCACTGCCGTGCGAGGTGCGTCGAGGGTGAGAGCACCCGGAAAAACTCCTCGCTGGCGCCGACGATGCGTTTCGAATCCGCTCGCAGGAAAGCGAAGTCGGCCGGATGGGCGGAGAGATGGCCGATCACGCCTGAAATGGAGTTGATGATGGTGTCGCGTCCCCCGGCGAAGACGATGCTGCAGTATCCGAGCATCTCCTCGCGGGTGAGCGCGCGACCCTGAAACCGGGCTTGAGTCAACGCGCTGAAGAAGTCGGGGCCCGGTGCCGCCGCCGCCCGGTCGAGCAACTGGTTGGTGTAGGTTTCAAGTGCCGCACCCTTGCTCGTGCCGTCGCCTTCGCGAAAAATGTGGGTGCCCCAGCCGATCCACGTCTCCGCCTCAGTCTGTGGCATATTCAGCAAGCAGGCCAGCGCCCGCGATTGGAGCGGGATGGCAAAGTCGCGCACGATCTCAATCGTGTCGCGCTGCAACGCCATCGTCACGAGCGCCCCCACCAGAGCCTCCACCTGCGCGATGACCTCGGGCAGCCGGGCGCGGTTGAAGAACGGTTCGACGATCGCGCGGTACTCCTGCTGTTGCGGCGGATCGACCTCCAGCGGCAGTTGCCGCACCGTGCGGACGCTTTCCTCGCTGGGTATTGGCACCCTGAACGGCGCGTCCGAACTGAACGTCTGCCAGTCCTTCGCCGCGCTGCGGACGTCCTCGTGCCGCAGCAACATCGGGATCGGCACACCTTGGAAGGGATTGACCAGGACGCCGTCTTTGCGGCGCGCATCGCCGAAAGGATCGGGTTGCTTTTCGTGGAAAGGGCAGGGCATCGCGGATTGGGATGGTGAGACGTCGCCACCTTAGTGGGGAAACGGTCGCCCGCGCCACTGCAGACTTCGCTTGGGCTCAAGGGCAAAGCCACGGTGGTAAAGAGAGTGGGGTCAGTCACGTCGCGACGCCCGTGACGGCAGGCTCAGCGCCGCTGCGGCCTGCAGACTGAAACCGCGGTTTTCCGTGGGGTGCCGCTTCACCCCGCGCCGTCGTTGACAGGCGGGGAGCCTGACCAAGGCTGGATGCAACATGGCCATTCAGCTCACTCCACACGGTCACTTGGTGCCCTACGCTGCCGAGCTGGCGCTCCTGCCTGACGCGGTGGCGCGGGACCTGACGGCGCGTGCGGCCCAGTCTTCGGCGGATCTGCTGAGCTGGCTCGGGACCCGGGCGCTGACGCAGCCGCTGCCGACTGCGGGCGTCTTCTGGCGGGAGTGGGCCCGTACTTACTTCGCCCGGCTTAGCCGGGAACCGGCGCGGGTGGGAAGTCTGCCGGTGCCCGATCCCGGCGAGGTGGCCGAGCGGGTGTTGGGGGCGCCTCCGCTGCCCGGAGGCGAATACCTCACCCCGGACGTGCTCACCCGGCTTTGGGCGGAGCTTGACGCCCGGGTGCTGCTCGCGGCAGGCGGACATGCCGGCGGGGTCGGTGGCTGGCTGCATGAGCAGAATCCGGTGTGGAATCAGGTCGGCCGCGTCATGTTTCACCTCGCGGAAAACAAGCGCGATCCGGCTTGGCCGTTCGCGTTTCTCGCCACCTACACCCATCGCATCTCTGATCAGGCCCGACCTCAGCACCTGCCGCTGGGACGCGCGCTGCAGGAGTATGCGGGAGGAAACCAGCGCAGCGCACTTGTCGCCCTCCTCGCCCCGGTCGAGCGCGGCGCAGCCCGGAGCCCCTTTCTGCGCGAACGGGTGGATTCGCAGCGGATTTTTCAGCCTCAGCGCTGGACGCCCCGCGAGGCCCATCGCTTCCTGAGCGAGGTGTCCGCGCTGGAGGACAGCGGCGTGCAAGTGCGTTTGCCGGATTGGTGGCGCGGCGGGCGGCCCGACCGGCCGACGGTTTCCGTGACCGTGGGTGGGCGGCCGGCGTGGGTTTGGACGCTTTGCTGGACTTCAAGTTCGAGGTCGCGCTGGGCGGCGAACCCCTGACGGCCGAGGAGTGGACCGCCGTGATGGCTGGCGCAGAAAATCTCGTTTGGCTGAAGGGTCGCTGGGTGGAGATTGATCGCGACAAACTTACCCAAGTGTTGGCGCATTGGCGCGAGGTGGAGGCCGCGCATCGCCAAGGAGGAATGTCGTTTGGCGAAAGCCTGCGACTGCTCTCCGGAGCGACCGCCGGCGGTGGCGCTCCGGAGGCGGAGGACGACGCCGTGCGCGCTTGGTCGCGTATCCAGCCCGGGGAGTGGCTTCGCACCACGCTGGCCGAATGGCGTGCGGTGGCCGCGGCAACGCTCGTGCCCGCGGGCGCGGCCGACGCGGCCCCGCTGGGCGATGCCGAGCTCTCCGACGTTTTTGGCATCGACGTTGGTGGGGGTTCAGCATCGTCGGCAACGGCGTCGCCCGGTCCCCGGGTTGTGCCGCCGGAACAGCTGCCGCAGCCGACCCGTCCTTCGGCTGCCCCGCGATCGGGCTCACCCAAAAAGAAGGCTCCGATCGCCGCGGCTTCAGGAAAGGCCGGGGCCGGAGCCAGTCTGCGGACGAAAACGAAGGCGAAGGCGAAACCAATTGCCGCCCATTCATCCCCGATCCGGCGAAAGCGTCGCTGAGACGGGACACCTCAGTTAAACGGAACGGCTTGAATCGCCTTCCGTACGTCGCGAAGTGATTGCGCCCCAATCCTCCCTCCCGTTTTGTGGAACATCGTGGCCAAACCACCGCCCACCATGCAGGATGTCGCGCGCCTCGCCGGCGTGGCCCGCTCAACGGTCTCCATGGCGCTGCGCAACAATCGGCGCATTCCCGCCGCGACCCGCGCGAAGGTCTTTGCCGCGGCCGAGCAACTCGGTTACAAAACCAACCCGCTGATCTCAGCCCTCATGACCTCGCTGCATGCGCGGCGCAACCGGCAGCGGCATACGGTTCTCGGTTATGTCACATCCGATCCTGAGTTAGCACCCTGGCGCAGCTACCGCATGTTCATCGAGATGCAGGAAGGCGCGGCAAGTCGCGCGCAGGATTTGGGATACCGGCTGGAGGAATTCGCCCTGCGCGCCTCCGGCATGACCCCGCGTCGCTTTACTCAAATCCTGCGTACCCGCGGCATCCTCGGGCTCCTGATCGCCCCCCTGCCGCACAGCGAACGGAGCATCGAGCTGGACTTCACGGACTTCGCCGTCGTCGGGATCGACATGAGCGTCACTTCGCCGCCGATCGAGCGGGTGTCTAGTGACCACGTGCAGTCCGCCCTACTGGCTGTCCAGGAGTGCCGTAAGCTGGGGTACCGGCGCATCGGGTTCATTCTCAGCCGCGAAGTCAGCGAACGACTCGACCACCGCTGGCTCGCCGCCTACCGGCTGGTAGCCGCCGATGCGTCGCCGGGAGAGCGGGTCGAACCTCTTCTCCCGTCGTGCACCGACGACATACTTCCCGCGATCCCAGAATGGTACGCTCGCGAAAAGCCCGAGGTGGTAATCCTCGGCGAACTCGACCCCCATGGACACTATCCCCTGCCGCCTCAGGTCGGAATCGTGAGCCTTTCGCTCGAGGAACAGGCCTTGGGGCACGTCGCCGGCATCTTCCAAGACAATCGGCGGATGGGGTCCGTCGCGGTGGAGCACCTCGTGGCCCGTCTCGAACGCTGCGAATTCGGTACCGACGACCGTGGTCGCCTCCACCTCGTCGCCGGTCGCTGGATCGTCGGCCCCACGGCACCCGGCATCGGTCGGGAACGCGTAGGACTTCGCTAGCGGAGCGTTCTGCTGAACGGAGTCAATAACCCGGGCTTTGCGGTGACTCCCCTAGTGCGCCAATCCAGCCTCATGACCCGGGGAATGGTGCCGTTGCGCGCCCTTCACATCCAGAAAATCAACCAAGGAGCCCACTGCCATGCCTTTTCACCTCCGGGATCGCAGGAATGTCCGCTCGGCCGCGTGCGCGCGGGACGCCTATGCCTTGACCGCCCGGGCGGTCTCCGGCGCCAAGCGAAGGCCTGCAACTCCCCCACGGTCCACTGAATGACCACCCGCGACCCGACTTCCCTTCACTCACCCAAATCCACCCACCCCATGACTACCGATTCTTTCGATCCCTCGATGCGAGTGCGGACGGCTCTCGCCATCCTGCTCGGAAGCCTCCTTGCCGGCACGTCGCTCGTCGCCCAAGTTGCCCCGCCTCCGGTGCCTTCCGCGCCCCCCGTCACGCCGGTGATGGACTCCCCCGATGAAGTCGTCTCGCTTTCGCCGTTCCAGGTCCTGACCGACAAGGACTACGGCTTCGTTGCCGCAAGCTCTCTCGCCGGCGGCCGTCTCGCGACCGACCTGAAGGACACCCCCATCGCCTATTCGGTCATCACGCGCGACTTTCTGGATGTGCTCAGTCTGTTCGACACCGAGAAGGCGATGACGTGGGCGGTCGGCTCCTACATGCCTTTGCAGGATACGAGCTCCTATCGCTACAATGACGGTGAGGCCAACTCGAGCGTCATGTCGCGCGGCCTGCGCATCGCGGGCGGCCAGCAGCGGAATTTTTTCCAACTGGGGATGAATTCGGACACCTACAGCCAGGAGCGCATCGATTTCGCCCGTGGCCCCAACGCGCTTCTCATCGGCACCAGCGGCCTTGGCGGCACGGTCATCGGCATGACCAAACAGGCCCGCACCGACCGCACCTTTGCGAAGGCCTCCATGCTCATCGGCTCGTGGGACAAGTACCGCTTGGCTTTGGACGGCAACTACGCCGTCAACAATAAGCTCGCCTTCCGCGTCAACGGCCTGATGCAGGACGCCAACACCTGGCGTGATCTCGAATTCGACAACCGCCGCGGCATCCACTTCACGACCACCTACCGTCCATCACAACGCACCGTGATTCGCGCGGAATACGAGCACTATTCGCAAAGCACGATCATGGGACGGGAGACGATGAGCGACGGCGTCTCCGGCTGGGACGGCGTCACGACCGTGACCACGCCCACGGCCACGGTCGCCAGCTCCGACGCGAAGGGCATCGCCCGTGTCGGTTCCAGCACCGCCCCGTACCTGCTTTACGTGCCCGGCTCCGATCAAAACACCGTGACCAACTGGGCCAACACCTGGCGAACCCAGGGCGGTGCGGCGACCGCCGCGGTGCCCGTGGGCGGCGTCTTCGCGCTCTCCTCCGCCAACCTCGGCATCAACAACGGCCCCTTCCTCGGCAACGTCTACTCGATGGACTCCCTCTACCGGCTTGCGGAGCAGGGGTCCACATTCCGCCGCCCGACCCGCGGGACCGTGATCCAACCAGATGCTCCAACCCTTGAATACGAGTTCGACTCCTTGGCCGCGTTTTTCGAGCACCAGCAGGGTGATCACCTCTTCTTCGAGGCGGGCGGCACGCACGTGGAGACCAGCAAGATGGTCGAGGCCGTGGCGTCCCGCATGGGCACCGCCTACATCGACGTCAACCGCAACCTTCCCAACGGCGCCGTCAACCCGAATTTTGGACAGGTTTACAGCGACTCGATCTTCGCAACCTATTTCTACAAGAACATCATCGACGAAGCCCGGGTTGCCGGTGCCCTCGTCTTCAACGGGACCAACTGGGGCGACTTCCGCGCCAATGTCATCGCCGGCATGCGCACGGTCGACAACGAGGTCCTGGGCTACAACTACGTCATGAATCGCAACGCCGACATCCGGCGCCGCGCCAACGCGGACTTTTTCAACTTCCGCTACTACTGGAACCAGCTCGACTCGCCGACGACGGTGCCCAACCAGATCAGCTATGTCGATCCCGTGGCCGGCACCACCCAGACGTATCAGGTCTCCAAGATCCTCGATCTGCGCAGCCCGGGCAATTTCCGCCGTTCCGACACAAGCTTCAGCTACGTGCAGACCGCCCTGAACGCCAAGCTCCTCAAGGGCCGCCTCAACCTCATCGCCGGCATGCGGCGTGACACGCTTGAGCGCGATCTTTACACCATGAACGGCAGCGCCAACTCCGTCGCGGCGGATTATCCCACCGGCTGGAACGGGCAGACCGCCTACTATCGGCCCCTCGCCCCGGCGGACTACTGGAACCTCGCCTATCGGACGCGCGACACGGCCGGCAATATCACCGGGACGTCCGCCTTGCCCGCGCTCACCCGGCCCCGCGACGCCACCGGCGTACCGCTGGCGCAATACGCGCAGGACCGCTTCCGTGATGACTTCTCCTCGCCGGGGGTCAAGGTGGACGTCGACACCCTCACCTACGGCGGTGTGCTCCACCTCCTTCCGTGGGTCAGCGCCTACTCGAACTTCGCCGAGTCCTTCAATCCGCCCGGTGCCGGCATCACCATCAACGGTTCCGCACTCCCCCCGGGTATGAGCGAAGGCTGGGACGCCGGTCTGCGCTTCAACCTGCTCAAGGGCCAGGTGAGCGCCACCGTCGGCAAGTACCACTCCAGTCAGTTTAACAACAGCTTCGACAACACCGGCCAGACCCGCAAATACGCAAATATCGCGACCGCCAATGTGGCTGGCAACCTCGACCCCAACGGCCTCAATGCCCGAGGCCTGCCCGAGGTGCCGTCGCCGACCTTCGACTTCCGCGACCAGGAGGCGGACGGCTACGAGATCGACATCGTCGCCAACCTCACGAGCAGCTGGCGCCTCAGCGCCAACGCCAGTTTCCCTGAGACCCTGACATCGAACGACAATCAGCAGCAGTGGTCCTACCTCACTGCCAACGAAGCGACTCTGCGCCAGATCGTCCTCGATGCCGGCGTCCTTATCGGCGCCAACAACGTCGCCACCGTCGATACCTCCATCCCCGTCGGCAGCCGCTCGCCGGACGCGACCGCCGCCGCCACCGCCTGGAACGACATCCAGACTTACAAGGCGTCAAACGATCCGACCCGCGTCACCTACAGCGACCAGCCGCGTTTCACCGCCAACCTGTATACCGACTATCGTTTCTCGCAGGGTCTGTTGAAAAACCTGCGCGTCGGTGGGGGCGTGCAGTTCATCGGCCGCAAGGCCATCGGCAACCGCGGTGCTGATACGATTGTCAATCCCGCCAACCCGGCCCAGGCGATCGACGATCCAAGCGTGGCCGCGACCACGCGCCTCTTCATGCCGACCTACTACACCGCCACGGCAACGGTCGGTTACGAGTACAAGCTGCCGCACCGCCGGACACTCAACCTCGCGCTCTCGGTCACGAACCTGCTCGACGAGGACCAGCTCGTCTACATCGGTGCCGGCCTGCGCGCGCCCGACGGCGACATCAACCGCCCGGACCGTGTGACGGTGCCGACCAGTTTCCTCTATCTCCAGCCGCGAGCCTTCAACGTCACTGCGTCGCTCAGCTTCTGATCCGCCCACGCGCCGTTTGCTCGACCCAGCTTCACAAAATGACTCCGCAGGGCGCGCCCCTTGCGCGCGCGCCGCTTTGAATTGACGACGTTGTGTTTGGCATAACCTCAGCCGGCCGCCCACGGTGGCACGCCTGTCACCCCGACCTTGCTTGATTCATCGCCCACGGTCACGCCTGCGCCGCTGGCTGTGGGCCTGACGCTGCGGCTGCGCGCATTGCGACATGTGGCGCTCGACCTCGACGGCACCCTCGGCGTCGTGGTGCTCTCCGGCGAAGCCACGGCGACCGATGTCACCGTCCATCCCGCTCCGCCGGACCTCGTGGTGTCCGACGTGGGCGAGTTTGGTCGCCTGCTGGCAGCGGTTCGCGGGGTTGAGCAGGCTTTCCATGACACTCCACTCCAATCCTGAAGGCGTCGGAGCGGCGATCCGGCGCATGCAGACCAGCCCGCTCGACCTGCTCGTGGTGGGTGGTGGCATCGTCGGCGCGGCGGTGGCGCGCGACCCCGCTCGACGAGGGTTGCGGGTGGGCTTGGTGGACCAGGCCGATTTTGCCTTCGGCACGAGCAGCCGGTCGAGCCGGCTGTTGCACGGCGGCCTTCGTTACCTCTCACAAGGCCGCATCGGCCTCGTGCGGGAGGCGAGTCTCGAGAAACGCCGACTGCACGAGATCGCGCCACACCTGGCCGAGCCGCTCGCGTTCATCTTCCCGACCTATCGGGGCTCGGGTTGGCCGCTCTGGCAGCTTCATATTGGCGTGCGGCTCTACGACCTGTTGTGCAACAACCGCAACCTCGGCCGGTCAAGCATGCTGGGACGCGAGGCGTTGCTCGCCTGCGTGCCCGGCCTGCGCACGGAGAAGCTGGCCGGCGCGGTCCGCTGCTTCGACGCGCTGACCAATGACGCACGGCTCGTTGTGGATACGCTGCGGTCCGCCGAGGACGCTGGCGCCCTCCTCGCCAATCACACCCGCTTTCTGCGGGCCGACCGCGCCGGTGCGGGCTGGAAGGCATGGCTTCAGCCGGAAGGTCCGGGCGACGAGATCGGGGTCGAGGCGCGCGGCATCATCAACGCGACCGGCCCCTGGTCCGATCGCGTGCAGCACAGCGCCGTGCGGCTCCGGTTGACCAAGGGCATCCACCTCGTCCTCGATCGGTCGCGCCTGCCCGTCACCGACGCCGTCGTGCTCACCGAGGGTAAACGACTCCTCTCCGTCATTCCGTGGGGCGAGCGGCCCATCCTCGGCACGACCGACACGGACTACGCGGGCGATCCGGCGCATCCGACCTGCGACGACCGCGATGTGGACTACCTGCTCGCGACGGCCAACGAGGCGTTTCCTCGAGCCGGACTGATCCGGCAGGATGTCATCCGCTCCTGGGTCGGGCTGAGGCCGCTGGTGGCAAATGAGAACGGCGATCCCTCCGACATTTCCCGCTCCCACGAGATCCTGCATCCCGACCGGCTGGTGGGACATCGCAGGCGGCAAGCTCACGACCTGCCGGCTCATGGCGGAGCAGGCGATCGACGCCGTGGTGCTGGAACTGGGGTTGACCGTGCGGCCGGCGGACACCGCCCGGGTCCCGCTCAGGCCGGAAGGCGTGCCGCTGACGGGTGGCGTGTTGCCGCCGCCTGTGTCAGAGGAAGTGGTGCGCCATTGCTGCTTGGACGAATGGGCCCGGCATCTCGATGACCTGATGATCCGGCGAACGAGCTGGCACTACTACCATCGCGACGCCGGCGCGATCGCCCGCCGTGTTTCGGGCTGGATGGCCGGTCTGCTCGACTGGGACGCCGCACGCGTTGAAGCCGAGTGGCGGCGCTACGTCGAGGCTGCCGGGACTGCGTTCCCCCTTCAGCCATGACCGGTTGCCTCACCCGCTGGTTCCGCCCCGCACCCCACGTCGCCCGCCTGGGGGAGGAGGAGGCGCAGCGAGCATGGCCACGCTATCGCTGGCGGGTCTTCGAGGCGGCATTTGCTGGATACGCGATGTTCTACGTCGTGCGAAACAACCTCGGTGTCGTCGCCAAGGAGATGGGAGCGGCGCTGCACTAAGACAAGGCGATGATTGGCGACATCCTCGCCGGTACTGCGATCGCCTACGGCATCGGCAAGCTGGTGATCGTGGTTTGCGCGCCGCTGGCGACCATGCTGCTGGTGTTCACTTGGAATGTCTGTCCCAAGCAGTTGCCTTGATCCGTGGACACCCGGTCCGGACGAGGCATCGGCTGCCCTTGGGAAAACCGGCCGGCGGCGGGTGGAGGTTCACGCTCAAGAGGCAAAAAACCCCGGCTCGTTCAGGAGCTTGAAGGTTGTGAAACGGCCGGGAACTTGACTTCCTGCGATTGATCATGAAACCCATCTTCCCCCTCTTTCTGAGCGCCGTGGCGGCATTGTCCGCCAGCGAACGGACTCCAGCCGAGCACCTGCTCGAATTGTCGCGACCGCTCGTCATCGCCCATCGCGGCTGGTCTGGTATCGCACCTGAAAATACGCTGCCGGCCTTCCAGCTCGCGTTGCAGGCCGGGGCCGATCTGGTCGAACTCGACTACCATCACACCGCCGACGGCGTGCCCGTGGTCATCCATGACGCGACGCTCAAACGAACGACGGACGCGGCCGCGCGCTGGACGGGCGATGGGTTGCGGCTGACGGCCCGCACGCTGGCGGAACTGCGCCCGCTCGACGCCGGGGCATGGTTTCACCCGCGTTTCGCGGGCATCGCGGCACCGACCCTGAGTGAGGCCCTCGATCTTATCCAGGCCACCGGCGTCACCCTGATCGAGCGCAAAGCTGGCGACGCCGCCACGCTTGCCCGGCTTCTCCGTGAGCGCGGGCTCGTCAACCGCGTGATCGTGCAATCGTTCGATTGGGACTATCTGCGGGCACTGCGCGCCGAGTTGCCTGGGCAGGTGCTCGGTGCGCTCGGTCCGCGCGGCCGCGCCGATGGCCGCCCGCTCACGCCAGAAGAGCGGATCCTGGGCCCGGCACAGCTTGACGAAATCGCCGCGCTCGGCGGACGGATCGCCGTGTGGAGCCGCGACGTCACGCGCAACTCGATCATCGCCGCGCAGGCCCGCGGGCTGAAGGTCTGGGTCTACACGATTGACGACCCCGCGTTGTTCCGCGCCTTGGTCGCACTCGGCGTTGACGGCGTGATCACCAATGAACCCGCCCGCGCTTGGCGCACGCTCGCCACCACCGGCCAGCCTCCGCTCCGCCCCTGATAGCGCCCGCCCATCGGACGGCCGGCGGGGTTTCGCCGAATCGAACCAGCGCCGACCCGCGGTCGAGCATGGGCATCGACTCAAGCATCGCGATGCCCATCCCCGCGGCCTTCCCGCCTGCAGCGGACAACGATGCACGGGCAACCCATCAATGAGCGGAAAGTCCGGGGCGTTGGGGATTGACTGGAGGGCGGCGCGCCGTCCTCTGAGTTCCGCTCTGCGTGGCTCCACGCGGAGCGCTGATCTACGCCCCCCGGCCGGACACGGCGATCAAGGCGCTCTACGGCCAGGCCTTTCGGACCGGCACAAGGTTCTGCAGATTCTCGTCAATCTCATCACCAACGCCAAACACGCCCTCGCCCAGCGGACGGAGGGCCGCCGTCTCACCCTGTGCA
>Ga0163144_10024417_pt1 | contig 11859 bp, 12 predicted proteins | sample OliLak19BULKMAT1_FD_123175 | JGI IMG/M metagenome (GOLD analysis project Ga0163144, IMG submission 123175) | Freshwater microbial mat bacterial communities from Lake Vanda, McMurdo Dry Valleys, Antarctica - Oligotrophic Lake LV.19.BULKMAT1 | ecosystem: Environmental > Aquatic > Freshwater >...
AAACCAAATACAATAATCAGCTCATACTAAAACATTCAAATTTGTGGTACCCCCAAAACGTAATCAGGCGCCCTACAGCCCGCATAAACTAAGGGTTTTGTTTTTTTAGCGTTCCAACTTGGGAAATGAATTTCAGGACGAGCTTGCGCATCCTATACTTATAGGTGAGCACAAGGGAGATCAGCAAAATTCTTTGGATCATTTAAAAATGGAATTTGGTATTATATCTATGTATGAATCGTTCGATGATGTCCTTATCTTCTTGAGTCATGTCAACATTGTTATTCATCGCTTCATCTTTGCTCAATTTATTTAATTGAATTATAAGATGCACAAGCTTGTTAAGAGTATCTGTAATATTCTTTTAACATTAACCGCGCTCTTAGATTTGCTAACCTTAAGCTCATCTAACTCTTCATCTAACATCAAGACTAGTTTAGCTATAAAACTATATAATTTATTTATCGTAGCTTTCATTACGCTCTCCAGTTAGATTTGCTGCAAATTTATCCATTCCTTTAATCGGGGTGAGGCCTACAATTGCTCTTTTTTCGTTAATTGTCATAAAATCTGCACTTGCAATTTTCGCCCATACATTTTCTCTACGCTCTGTAAGTACAGAAATAGACTCTTTGTCAAAATCGATAATCAAATCCTCTTTATACCAATACGATAACCAACTACTTAGCGCATCAGCGTATTTATCAAGCAATGGAATGATATTTTCTTCCCAAAGTGCCAACCTTGCTTCCTGCATATTACTGTAAGTATTATCACCGTTAATTCCGAGTAATTGTGGAGGCACATTGAATGCTATGGCTATGTCTCTTGCACTTGAGTCCTTTAATTCAAGAAATTTCTCAAATCGCTCAGCGTTACTTGTTTCTTGCCATTTAAGTCCACCTTCTAGAATTAGAGGCTTTCCAGAATTAGAGGCGCCACTAAAATTATCGTAGAATTGTTGCTGCAATCTTTCAAATTGTTCATCTGATAAATAACCATTACCATCCTGAAATACCAAAGCACCACTTGGTCTGATTGCATTTTTTAACAATGATTTATTCCAGTCCATAATTTTTGCATGCAAATTTATTGCTTTTGCAGCTGCTGCCAAAGATGATAAACCTTTGCGTTGATCAGTAGGATTATAATTTTTAAGATGCAACACACGACTTTTCCTAGTAACTGGGTCAATTCCAAAGGATTGTTTTTTATCCCCATTGCCATAGACATAAGAAACGAGTTGATCATTAGAAAGAGTTTGCTCAACTAATGATGGATGAAGATTATATAAAAAATGCGGGATTGTATTATTTTTGAATGACACTAACAAATAACTATCTCCGTAAAGTAGCAAACTAGATAAACTTTCCGTAAAAAAATCGGCTCCTGATTTATCAGGACTTGGATATTTAAGTAAACTTAAGATAGGATGGTTTTTAAGCAACTCCTTTGAACCATTATTGTTCCTAAATATTTGCCATGGTATATGGCTTGCTGAGGTTGCAATCAAATTGACGCACCTGTGCACAATTGCATTATTTTTATATGAATCAACGCCAACTCTTTCATCTTGAGAATAATTGAAAAATGGTAAGTCTAAGTAACTAGTGGATTTCTTGCTTTGCTTACCAGAGATTTTTTTAAAATAAGATTTAAGCATTCTTAGCTCCTTTGAAGGTTTGTTAACAACAAGATTGCTTTATAACACTCAAGATCGGTCACGCTAAGCACTGATACAATAAATAACTTTCCAATTAACAAATTTTGCAATAGAATATAAAAATAAAAACATTGACGAGAATACATAAATGTCTGGGCAATTAATTGAACTTATTATTTTTGCTGGAATAGCTTTTTTTGTTATAAACAAACTGATCGCAACACTAGGCACTACTTCGGATGATGACCCAACAAAACGACCTTCGTTTTTTGGAGAAAAAACATCAATGAAAGATGTTACGACCTCTTCAACAACCATTACAAATAAAGAATCCGCAGTAAAGGCTAGTATTCTAAAACCGACATTTGCTACTAGGAAAAACAAAATTGACCTTCGGGGCTTAGTAGTTCCTGAGAACGATACTGATGTTAAAGAAGGTCTGGTGGATGTAATGAATCGTGTTCCTTCATTTAATATTCATAATTTTCTTAAAGGAGCAAAAGCTGCATTTAGGATGATTATTGATGCTGCTTACAAAAATAACGAGAAAGAACTGGAGCAACTGGTTGATAAGCGCTATATACAACATTTTAAAGGTCTATCAACGGGTTATGGCGAGTATATAAGCCAAAATGATCCTGAGCTACAAATCTCAGAAATCTATATGTTTGGCAATAACATCTTTATCAAAATTTTATTTGTTGGAAAAAATATTACTAATAAAATCAAAGATTTGCATGAAGAATGGACATTCACAAGGAGTACGATTAGCTCAGGTAATGAGTGGTATCTGACGAACATAGACAGACCACAGTGATTGATCCTTCAGTGATTGATCCTTCTTTCAATTAAAACTATTAGTCTCCTGAACTGATTGGGCTTCGTATGTCCTTCGGCCTAGGATCTAAGACAGCATAAGGAGTTGTCATCCGGACTAGATCCGGAATCTTATTCCGTTCCCCGAGATATCTGGTTAAGCCGGGCATGACGGCAAAAAGGAGGTTACAGGTCACGAGCCACGGATAACAATTTGCTTCTAATATAACGGTGATTCCAACAGGAGGATAGCCGATATTTAGCAAAACAACCTTTTCGAATACAAATTAAACATGAAATACCCACTAATTCTAATTATAAAATTTTACCAATATTTTATCTCTCCTTGGCTTGGAAAAAATTGCAAATATTCACCTACTTGTTCGGCTTATTGCCTAGAAGCAATCAATAGCTATGGCGCTATCAAGGGAATTTTTTTTAGCATAAAACGTATAATTCGGTGCAATCCATTTACAAACGGAGGCTACGATCCACTACCTGGTCACAAGTCTAAATGATATAGTAAATCCCCTTGAATTAGGGGTAAAAAATATCGTAGTTTAAGGAGTAGTTACGGCATAAATTGGTCATCTTGAACTTGTTGGGCTGCGCATGACTTCGGCCCAGGATCTCAGGCAACAGAAGAAGGTCTTGGGTCTAAGCCCAAGATGGCTGGTGTTTTACCCTGAATGCCTTTTCTTCTGAATACGCCCTAAAAATCGCTCGTCATGACGAGTTTTGTACCTAATGCTAAGTGACTTTACTATACACAAGTGCTTGAGGTATTATAGAAACTTTGTGGGTCATCTTGAACTTGATTTTTTATTTCTAACACTAGTGGTATAATACCAAAAGAAATAAAAAAACAAAAAATAGGCCAAATCTTGCAAGGTAAGGAACTTATAAAATCTTATATAGCTAATACTCCTGAATTACCGGGAGTATATAGGATTTTTGATTCTGACAAAAACACCATTTATATTGGCAAAGCGAAGAACCTAAAAAATAGATTAAACCAATATACCCTTGAGCTGAAAGGTAAGAATAAGATCATGGTTTCTCTAGCCTGTTATGTTGAGTACAGCATTACTGAATCTGAATCTGCAGCTCTGCTTCTTGAAGGGCAATTAATCAAAAAATTTAAACCTAAATTCAATATCTTACTAAAAGATGACAAATCTTTTCCATATATTAAACTCCGGCTTGATCATGAATATCCTCAACTGTTAAAATTTCGAGGAAAAAATCTTACCGACGGTAAATTTTTTGGCCCATTTGCCTCTCCAGCCCATGTGGATACAACAATACTAGAGCTACAAAAAATTTTTAGACTTCGGTCTTGCTCCGATAATTATTTTGCAACTCGAACCAGGCCATGTCTGCAATATCAAATTCAACGGTGCTACGCACCTTGTGTTAACAAAATATCAAAACCAGACTACGATGGTTTGGTCAGAGAAGTACAAGCTTTTCTTAGCGGGAAAAACCATGCCCTTCAAACCATGCTATCAAATAAAATGGAACAATTTAGCAATGAGCTAAATTATGAAAAAGCTGCGGAAATTCGTGATCGAATAAAAGCCATAAGTTATGTTCAACTTAAATCTCAAAACTCACATGATCTCAATGATGCTGACGTGATAGCACTTGCTTCAAAAAACGGCGTATTCTGTATCCAAATATTTCTTTACAGATCTCATCAACCTTGTGGCAATCAAGCTTATTTTCCTTCTCATACAGATAATGAAATATCTAATGAAGAGGTTTTAGGAAGTTTTTTAATACAGTTATATCAAACTAAAATTCCGCCAAAAGATATACTAATTAGTCATGAACTCGAAGATAAAGCCATTTATGTTGATGCACTTAAACAACTTCACCATGTGGACATAAAAATCTCTACCCCAAAGCGTGGGGCAAAAAGTAAAATCATGGAAAATGCTTTGTATAATGCTGAGCTTTCATTACAGAAACATTTACTCATGGGAGCTAAAAATCATAATGCACTTGTCGATATACAATCACTATTCAACTTAACCTGGCCTCTGCAGAGGATAGAAGTTTATGATAATAGTCATATTCAAGGGGCATTTCCCGTGGGTGCTATGATAGTTACCGGACCAGACGGATTCGAGAAAAAAGAATATCGCCTTTTTAATATTAAAGATGAATCTACAAGCAGTTTTGGAGGTGATGATTACGCTATGCTACGAGAGGTTTTAAGAAGAAGACTAAAAAGATTAAAGTCAGAACCACAACGTAAACCCGATTTAATGATCATAGATGGTGGCAAGGGGCACATGAACGTTGTGTCTGGAATAATGAACGAACTAGGCGTACACGTACCATTTGTCTGCATGTCAAAGGGAGTTGATCGAAATAGCGGCAAAGAACAATTTCATATCCCAGGTCACAATGTATTTACCCTAGATAAAAACAATCCAACTATGAAATATTTACAAATTCTACGCGATGAGGTCCATAATTTTGCTATAAAAAACCACAGGCATAAACGCTCTTCTGCGATTAAGTATTCCTCACTAGATATGGTGCCTGGTATTGGGTCGGCAAGAAAAAAAGCTTTATTAAATTACTTTGGGTCATTCAATGCTATCGCCGACGCTACTGAGTCAGAACTCAAGAAGGTCGATGGTATTAGCGAGGAGCTAGCAAAAACTATTCATCGTTTCTTAAGAGTTTGAATTGAAAAGATTCATCCTGAACGCAGATATCAGGATGAATCTTTTCATGACTAAGCTTAACCAAAAAAATAACCACGCTATAGTAGTCATTTTGTGTATATGGCAATAATATCAAGAATCATTTCGTATAGGCTTTAGCTAAATCAAGGTAGTTTTGAAGATTACCTTGCATAAACTCCTTCTCTTGATCTGTAATCATCCGTACAAATTTAGCTGGTCTTCCAATCCATAACTCATTCTTACGCACTATCTTACCAGGAGAAAGCAAGCTTCCTGCGCCTAAAAAACCATATTCCTCTACAATAGATTTATCCATTACGGTAGATTGCATGCCAATAAATGCATTATCCTCAATGCTGCATGCGTGTATAAGAGCCATGTGACCAATAGTAATATTACTACCAATATGGGTTGGACCGTCAAATCTTGATGTGTGGATTACTGTACCATCTTGAATATTGGTATTCTTTCCTATTGTAACCTTGGCTACATCTCCCCTAATCACCGAATTAAACCAAATATTCGCATGTTCTTGAATTGTTACATCACCAGCTATTACTACCCCATCTGCCAAATAGACTGTTTCATGGATATTTGGCGATAGGTTTTTATAATCAACAAGTTTATATCCCATATAAATTAGTCTGTATTTTTTTATTTGAAGTAAAATTAATTTAGATAATGAATTTTAGGGTGAGGTTGCGCAGCGTATATTAAATACGCGAGCACAACTGAATCCTGCTAAATTCGTTAGGTCAATTAATTTTACTGGTCCATGTTATATTTTGCTCGAAGCTCGTCATATTCACCAGTAGCTTTAAGGGAAGCTATACCTTCTTCAAGGTAACCTATATACTTTTTGATATTAGGAATATTTGCAGAAAAAGCTATATATATAGGCAATTTTTCTTTTGTTATTTTTCCTGCGTTTCTTATAGATTTGGCTAATCCTGTTTCTTGAGTGTAATATTTGACAACTCTTTCATCTTCTATGTAAACATCAATTTCGTTGTCCATTAAATTCGCTATAGATTCTATAACCGCATTTGCTCCATCTTCAACAACGAACATACCAGGGTTTGTTGTATAGTTACTTCCGATATACTGATTTATAGACTCATCAACCAAATAGTCCATGATAATGCCAATTTTCCTACCTCGCAGCGAGCTAATACCGTCATATGTCCAATCAGTGTCAACTCTAGTAAACGCTACAGACAAACTATAATCTAATGGCAACTCGGTTGACGCTAGCTTCTTACCCTTTGGATTACTAAGGCCAACAATACCATCAACTTTTCCTGAGCCCACCTCCTCTAAAGCTTGACTCCAAGGCATCATCCTATACTCCACATCTATTCCATAAATATATAATGCTCTTCTTGCTAGTTCTACTAGAAAACCCTGGCGCTCACTCTCCGGGTTACAGTTATAAGGACACCAGTAATCTCCGGCTATTACCAGTGATTTTCTTTCTTTTTCAACAGCTTGAACACTAGTTACAGCAAGCAGAACAACTAAAGCTAGTTTCAATTTGATTGTTTTCATAATAGATTTCCAATAATATTGACTTCATATATTGATAGACAAGCAATAACGCATAAAATACTAATCAATTAACTATAACATGAATTTCCGCGACCAAGGTATAATTATCTCAAAAAAGCCGCTAAAAGAGCGGAGCTATATTGTAACAATATTTACAGAAAACCATGGTATTTATTCTGGTGTACTAACCCAATATACTAAAAAAACAGGGGACAGTTTGGCTGAAGGAAATCTTGTAGATTTTTTCTGGAACGCCCGTTTGCACGAACATATTGGTTCTATTAAAGCTGAACTCATTAAATCTTACAATGCTCAATTATTGATGAATAAAACTAAATTATACGCTTTCAATTCCATCACGAGTATATTAAATATAGCTTTTTGCGAGAGAGCACCTCATAACAATCTATTCCCAGCTCTCTTGGCTTTTATGGAATCGCTTAAACAAGAATTTTCTTTTTCTGAATATATAAAACTAGAAATAGAAATCCTGGCCGAAGCTGGATATAAGCTACAGCTTAATAAATGTGTGGCTACAGGGCTTACAGATGATTTACATTATGTATCACCAAAATCTGGATGTGCAGTATCTAAAAATGTTGGTGCTCCATACTCTGATAAGCTTTTAATATTACCTAAATTTCTTGCCGGTGATATTCTAGACAAAGATTCAACAACTGATGCATTAAACCTTACATCGTATTTTTTGAACCGCTATATACTAGTAGATAAGGGGCCACCACAAGCTAGACAACAGTTTACTGAGCATATAGCTGGCCAAAGTTTCTAAAATAAAGATTTGAGATATTATTTATGGGACGCTGGTCTGCGCAAGGAGATACCGGATCAACTAAGGTAGACTGTGTATGAGAGGTAAAAGGCTGCTACCCTAAACTTCATTTGGTTACCTATATCGGCCTAAATTACTACACTTTCACTAGGACATGTTTTTTCTTACCTGACGAAAGCTTGATTACTCCGCTGTCAAAGAAATTTTCGTCAACAATTAAATTCTCATCTTGAACTTGCTTATCATTAATTTTAGCACCATTACCACGTATTAATCTTCTTGAATCACCTTTAGAACTCGCCAAACCAGACTCAAAAAATAATTCATAACAAGGTATGCCAACTTTGATTCTTTCTTTGTCAATGGTAATAACAGGCAGGTCATCTCCTACTTCTCCTTTTTCAAAGACTCTTATTGCAGTTTCTTGGGCTTTATCGGCCTTGCTTTCTCCATGACAGAGTTTTGTAGCAACATAAGCTAAGGTCTTTTTGGCCTCATTTATATTATGTTTGACCATATGGTCAAATTCTATTAACTCTTGATCCGAAAACTCACAATATAGCCTAGCAAATTTTGACACGTCATTATCTTCGGTATTTCGCCAAAATTGATAATAATCATACGACGATAATTGCTCTTCATTGAGCCATATTGCTCCACTAACAGATTTACCCATTTTGGCGCCCGATGAGGTAGTTAGAAGTGGTGTAGTCAGACCAAACGACTCATTGCCACTAACTTTTCTAATTAACTCAACACCAGTCACAATATTGCCCCATTGATCACTACCACCAAGTTGCATATCACACCTAAACTCTTTATTTAAGTGATAAAAATCATAAGCTTGCAGAAGCATATAGTTGAACTCTAGGAATGTCAGAGATTGTTCTCTCTCTAATCTTGATTTCACTGAATCCATAGTCAGCATCCTATTTACAGAAAACATACGCCCCATTTCCCGCAAGAACTGAATATAGCCGACTTTTTCTAGCCAATCTGAGTTATTCACCATTATAGCATCGCTGGGACCATCTCCAAATTTGATAAACTTAGATAATGAACTTTTTATACCACCTATATTACTAGCAATCTCTTCATCGGATAAATACTTTCGAGCTTCTTCTTTTCCAGTTGGATCACCTATTTTTGTTGTCGCTCCTCCGATTAAAACAATTGGTTTGTGTCCATATTGCTGCAACAGACGCAATATCATAACCTGCATTAAATTACCAACGTGGAGAGATTGCGCTGTGCAATCAAACCCTAGATATGCAACAATCTTCTGGTCTTTTTCCTTCTGCTGTAAACGCAATTCGTTGGTACATTGATGAAAATAACCACGCTTTTTAAATTCTTCAAAAAATGTCATACAAGTTGTACTAGTCGTTAATATTGGTGTAGTCTTATTTTTAATTCTTCTTTTGTCAAGAATAAAGAAATATATGCTAAAATATGCTATCTTCTTTATCATTACTAGCACCGTTGCTCACGCAAGTGATTGGGATAATCTTAGATTCAAAAATTTACAACCTGGTAAAAGTTATCCAATAACTATAGGCAGCGGATTCTTCGTTAATCAAGACACTATCGTAACTAATAAACATGTAGTTGAGAATTGTTTAAATATAGCAGTTAGGGGAGCAGTAAAACCAACTTTAGTAAAGCTAATGCTTTTTCGATGATAAACTTGATCTAGCAACTCTAAAGTCTCCTTCACCTCCCATGAGGGTTCCTTATTTGAGAAACAATCATTCCGAAATAAATATAGGGGATATATTATTTTCAATAGGTTACCCTTTAGAAAGGGGCGAATCCGGTAATTATATTATCCTTGAGGCAAAAGTACTTAATACAAGAAAAGATACAGACACGGGATTCACTCACATAGAATTCACTGATAATGTAAATCATGGTAATAGCGGTGGACCCTTGCTTGACAAAAATTCCAATTTAGTCGGTGTAGTAACTGCAAAACTGGTCTATAAGTATAGCGACCCCAATATCCCACCTAAAAACGTTGCACTCGCTATTGGAGTGGAAGGACTAATTAATTTTCTTAAGAGGTCTAACGTGCCCTATGCATCTAGCTCTTCTTATGATATATTTACTAATTATCACGTTGATAGACTCACTAAAGACTATGTTGTAAACATCCACTGCATACAAAATGGTAAGTAACAGTTTTCTGGAAAATATTCATACCCTTCAACTTATAACTTAATTTAATGATAACTAGAATCTTCTCTAAGCAGATAGTCAATTATCTTATATAGCAATAGAATTAAATATCTCCTAGGCAACATTATAATTATTATATAATATATTTATATTACCATTTTCTATATAATAATTAGTGAATATAAAATTTATGAAAACAAATCATCTCAGTAATAGGGCACCATCTATACAACCACCTTCTAGAAGTGCCAGCCAACAAATAGCTAATAATAATTCTTCAACACAAAACAACGTAGTTAAAGACACCGTAACAATCAGTCCTGAGTATCTATTATTAAGTAGCATTAACGTAAAACAAGTATTAACAGCTGAGCAAAGCAAGGCCCTTTTTTATAAGTTGGATATAGCCTTTGATAACCCACCAAAATATGGGATAAGTAAAGATCTATTGCCCAGCCTACCACAGGAAGATGATATAACTTATGTCCAGCAATATGGATATTCAACGAATAAAGCACCAGAAGTTTTAAGAACAGGACCAACCTCAGCCTGTACTGTAATCACATTGTTCAATAAAGCTACAAAGAATGGAGCAATGTTCCACTTAGCACGGGAAAATATAGATTACCTTTTAGCTAGTTTAAATAGGGGAGGTACTTTAGGGGCTAATTATATGTTAAAAGATGCAGACATTCTACAACGAGTAATTAGCTATATATCTAAGAATGTAGTTCCTAATTTAGAAGTTAATATAATAGGTAGTAATCAAGGAGCCATATCCTTATGGGAACAGTATGTTACTCTTTTAGGTTGTAAAAACACTAAAATACACTTTTATCCAGGATGGATGGACACCCCCCCTAAAGGCAGTGGAGATTCATTATTAAACGATATAAAAGAGAGAGGGCTTTCTAAAGGCTTTGTACAATTCTCATGTAAAGATGGTAGTATTTCTGTTTCACAAAACCCCGAACAATTTATAGGAGGTAATAAGATTCCATTTACCGGCTATATATCCGGCTCTATTCCGCCAATAAAAAATAGCGTTATTTCAAAATATTACGAAAACCATTATGCAGAAATATCTTTGCCTTCTTGGCCTCAAACTACTTTAGAAAGCTTTATTCAAACATTTAACGTTATAAGCTTAGACACGTTATGAACTGGAAAAATTATTAAAACAATATGCAATTGAATCACAAATAATAAGGTAAAATGATAGTCTAATAACATAATTAATATGTTATTAGACTGCTAAAGGCTATGTTGTAAACACCCACTACGTACAAAATGGTAAGTAAAAGTTTTCTAGGAAATATGAAACCTATAGTATCGCTTACGTTTGATGACATATTTAACCTATTCAATGGTAGGTGGAGCATTTCTAGACAAATCATAAACTATAAAGAAAGACAATTCTCTGCTACAGCTAAAGGAACTGCAGTGTTTTACAGGCAATCTAATACAGCTTCTCTATTACACGAAAATGTTACTGTAGATTGGGTAAATGGCTCTACTTCTTTAGCCACCAAGCCCTACTTATTTGAACAAAATGACAATTCACTCCTACAATACCGCTTTGATATTCCTATCAATTTATTAAAAACAAAACAGCTTGATCAGACGACAATGTCTAAAAAAATTCTAATGCATGTCCTTCTTTTTCATAAAAACAAGTCTACTTTTAGCTCTAATTCTTTGCATTATTGCGGAATGGATAAGTATAAGCTATCATTTGTAATAGTTTCTCAAGATAATTTTTTAATGAATTATCGAATTTATGGGCCGTCCAAAAATTCTTATATAAGCACTATGTATAGTAAATTAGATTGATATAAGAAGTGAATATTTTTAATAAAATTAGAAGAAAGTCTATATGGTAATGTAATTATTAAGTTATCATTTACACAGCGGAAAGACTATACAATCTAACCAAAAAATGATAGAATATTCCGATCTTTAAATATTCGTATTCGGATAATGAATTACACTCAAGAGCAAAAGCAACGAGAGCTAAGGTTCATAGAACAAGAACACAGGGATCTCAATGAGATCATAGAGGTACAATCAAGAAACAAGTGCAACGGTTTGTAAATTATTGATATTCCAAGCTTCATTTGGAGTCAAGAAGTTTAGGATTTTTCTTGGTAAATTATTGAGTT
>Ga0163144_10024419_pt1 | contig 11858 bp, 10 predicted proteins | sample OliLak19BULKMAT1_FD_123175 | JGI IMG/M metagenome (GOLD analysis project Ga0163144, IMG submission 123175) | Freshwater microbial mat bacterial communities from Lake Vanda, McMurdo Dry Valleys, Antarctica - Oligotrophic Lake LV.19.BULKMAT1 | ecosystem: Environmental > Aquatic > Freshwater >...
GACCCGCGCCTTGAACTCGGGCTTGTGCTGCTTCCGCTTCGTCATCGCCGATCTCCTCACATGAAGACCAGCAGACCCATTTACAGAGCTTACGTCACTGTCCGATTCTCGGGGAGTAGCTCAATCAGCCAATTGACCTTGCCGCTTGAGCCGATACATTCATGTTACCGCAGACCGCGCCACACTCAATTCCTACCAACCCCGCGACGGCACCCCATAGCTACCCGCAGGTCGGGCAGCCAGGTAGTTGTCGAGGGTCTATCAGTCCAGCAAGCTCTTCCATTCGTCATGCGGGAGCAGCGCCAGGGAGTCGCAATGGCCGTGATCCTGATCGTCGAAGACGAGTTTTTTGTCCGTCAGGTGGCGGAGTTGATGATTGGAGGCTGGGGCCACTCCACGCTTTCGGCCGTCGACGGCGAAGGGGCGCTTTCAATTCTGCGTTCAGCTCAACCGATCGACGCACTCTTTACAGACATCCGTCTCAAGCCGGATGGCCTCAGCGGATATGAACTTTCACAGCAAGCCCGTACGCTCCGGCCGGAATTACGTGTGCTTTACACGACTGGCGATTCGCTTACCGACAAAATTAAACTCCTGTTTGTCTCAGGAGCGCACTTCCTGCAAAAGCCCTACATGCCACGCGGGCTTCAGGACTCGATTGAAGGCCTCCTCGCATCGTAATTTTCGCCTCGCGCCCTTTATGGGATATCCGCAACGGGATCGGCCGCGTGAGACCGTATAGGGTACCAGCATCATGACCAATGAAATTGACGTGACGAGCGCGCAATTCGGCGTCCCGGAAAGCCCCGCCAATTTGACGCGCAAGCAGCGAGAAGAAGCGTTGCTCAAGGCTGGCGCCCTGCAGAGTGCTATTTTCAACAGCGCCAACTTTTCAAGCATCGCCACTGACGCGAAGGGCGTCATCCAGATCTTCAACGTCGGCGCCGAGCGGATGCTGGGTTACATGGCCGCCGAAGTGATGAACAAGATCACGCCGGCCGACATTTCCGATCCGCAGGAGCTGATCGCGCGCGCCACAGCATTGAGCGCGGAGCTCGCGACCCCGATCACGCCGGGCTTCGAGGCGCTGGTTTTCAAGGCGTCGCGCGGGATCGAGGACATCTACGAGTTGACCTATATCCGCAAGGATGGGAGCCGGTTCCCTGCGGTGGTGTCCGTCACGGCTTTGCGCGACGCGCAAGACTCTATCATCGGCTATCTGTTGATTGGCACCGACAACACTGCGCGCAAGCTTGCAGAAGAGGCGTTGCTCAAGGCAGGGGCACTGCAGAGCGCTATTTTCAACAGCGCCAACTTTTCAAGCATCGCCACCGACGCGAAGGGCGTCATCCAGATCTTCAACGTCGGCGCCGAGCGGATGCTGGGTTACATGGCCGCCGAAGTGATGAACAGGATCACGCCTGCCGACATTTCCGATCCGGAGGAAGTGATCGCACGTGCCAAGGCATTGAGCATCGAGCTCGGCACGTCGATCACGCCTGGTTTCGAAGCCCTGGTTTTCAAGGCGTCGCGCGGGATCGAGGACATCTACGAGTTGACCTATATCCGCAAGGATGGGAGCCGGTTTCCGGCGGTCGTGTCGGTCACGGCCTTGCGCGACGCCCAGGACTCTATCATCGGTTATCTACTGATCGGCACCGACAACACCGCGCGCAAGCAAGTCGAAGCCGAACAGAAAAAGCTCGATCAGCGCCTGCGCGACCAGCAATTCTACACGCGCTCACTGATCGAATCCAACATCGACGCGCTCATGACTACCGACCCATCCGGCATCATTACTGACGTCAACAAGCAAATGGAGGGGTTGACCGGGTGCACGCGCGACGAATTGATTGGCGCGCCGTTCAAGGGCTACTTCACCGATCCTGAACGAGCCGAAGCAGCGATCAAGCTCGTGCTGAGCGAAAAGAAGGTTACGGACTACGAACTGACGGCGAGCGCCCGAGATGGAACGAAAACAGTGGTGTCTTACAACGCGACCACCTTTTACGACCGGGACCGCACACTACAGGGTGTTTTCGCTGCGGCGCGCGACGTTACGGAGGGCAAGCGGGTAGAGATGGAGCTGAAGCAGGCAAAGGCAGCGGCCGAGAGCGCGAGCCGTACCAAATCGGAATTTCTGGCTAGCATGAGTCATGAGATTCGAACGCCGATGAACGCCATCATGGGTATTGCGGACCTGCTCGCGAAGACCGCTCTCTCCGCGGAGCAAGACAAGTACGTGCAGATCTTCCGCCGCGCCGGCGACAACCTGCTGAATCTCATCAACGACATCCTCGATCTCTCCAAGGTAGAAGCCTCGCAGCTCGAACTGGAACAGACCGGCTTTTCGTTGAACGACCTGCTGGAGAAAGTGATCGAGATGGTGGCGCTCCGGGCCCAGGAAAAAGGACTGGCCCTGGTATGCGAGATCGCGCCCAACGTACCTACCGACCTTGTCGGCGACCCGACACGGCTGCGGCAAGTGTTGCTCAATTTGCTTGGCAACGCGATCAAGTTCACGGAATCCGGCGAAGTGTCGCTCCGGGTCACGCCGGATGCGGGCTCTTCCATCCCGACAGCATTTCAGTTCAAGGTCTCGGACACCGGCATCGGCATTCAGGACGAGATATTGGGCCGGGTGTTTGAGCGATTCACACAGGCCGACTCATCCACTACGCGCAGGTTCGGTGGCTCGGGGTTGGGGCTCACGATTTCGAAGCGCCTGGTGGAATTGATGGGCGGACGCATCTGGGCAGAAAGCGAGGTTGGGAAGGGCAGCGTGTTTTCTTTTGTCGTGCCGTTCGAGCTCCGGGTCGGAGCCGCTTTGCGGACGGTCATGCCTGTCGAGAGAGGGCCGGAGCTGCCGCTGCCGGCGCTGCGTATTCTTCTGGCTGAGGATTCCGCCGACAATTGCACGATCACCTTGGCCTATTTGGAGGACACGCCGTACCGGGTCGACATTGCCGAGACCGGGGCTATCGCCTGTGAAAAATTCAAATCTGAAAACTACGACCTCGTTCTCATGGACCGGCAAATGCCGGTTATGGATGGCTTGACCGCGACGCGGGCAATTCGAGCCTGGGAACAGGCGAATAGCCGGCCACCCACACCCATCATCGCGCTGACGGCCTCTGCCTTGAAGGGGGATCGAGAAATGTGCCTGGCGGCAGGGTGTACGGCTTTCTTAACGAAGCCAATAAAACAGGAGGTGCTCCTGCAAGCGATCATGGAGCAAGCCATAGGCAGGCATCAAAAGGAAGAAGCTAGCTCGATGAGCATTAATCTAGTGCGTGTGAATCCTAAATTTGCAGATCTCGTCCCCGCGTATCTTCGGAACTGCAGGAAAGATGTCATCACGATGGGGCACGCTTTGGATCGGGTCGACTTTGAGACCGTGACTGTCTTGGGACACAACATGCGGGGCTCGGGGGGGGCCTATGGATTCCAGGCCATCACTGATATCGGCGCCGCCCTTCAGCAGGCAGGCGAGAGCGCGGACGCGGATGCGTCACGCAAGTGGGTAGGCGAACTATCCAGCTACTTGGACCGGGTCGAAACCATTTAGCGTCCGCGGCGGTCGTTCGCCAGCACCTTGGCCGCCGGGCGAATGATGCGCGCACCGGCAGAAATTTCGGCATGGGCGAAGAACGATGCCGGCAGCGGAGGGGCGCTTCGTCCGGATCAGTCCAGGTGCGTGGTCCAGGCTTTGGCTTCTTTGGCATGGCAGTACCTCATCGAAATAATGCGGCGGGTACCCTGCGACGCACCGTGAGCGGCAGCCGCATCTTGACGGTCGCGCTCATGCCGCACCCTCGGCAATACGCCCAGATCGCGCGCCAGTCCGGACAACCTGTCTACCCGACATCCGACATCCGACACCCGACACCGACCCTCATAGCGCCGTCATACCGCCGTCCACGAACAGCAGGGCGCCGGTAACGTAAGAGGCGTCGTCGGAGGCCAAAAACAGGATCGCGGCGGCGACCTCCTCGGCCCTGCCCGGGCGCTTCATCATGGTGCCTTCCGCGGCCTTGGCGTTGTACTGAGCGACGGTCTCGCCGGCCGCTTCGATACGGCGCTGATGGAACGGTGTGAAGATCGGGCCTGGGCCGACAGCGTTCACGCGAATGCCCTCCGCCGAATGGTCGGCGGCGAGTGCCCGCGTCAGGCCCGCGATCGCGGCCTTGGTGGTGTCGTACAGCAGGTTACCGCCGCCCGCGACGACGGAACGTACGGAGGCCACGTTCACGATGGCGCCGCCCTTGTCGCGGCGCATGAGCGGAACCGCCGCCTTGGCACAGAAGGCGTAGCTCATCAGGTTGACATTGAGGATCTCGTTCCAGCTGGCCGCGCTCGCCTCGTCGATCTTCTCGTATTTGCGGATGCCGGCATTGTTGATGAGGATGTCGATGCGCCCGAACTTCTGCGCGGCACCATTAACGAACGCGAGGCACGCAGCCTCGGTACCAACGTCCGCCTGGGTGAAGGCGACCTTGGCCCCGGAGGCCTCGAGCTCGGCCGCCACGCGCTGGCCGCGCTCGCCGTCCCGATCGCAGAATGCCACGCTCGCGCCCTCGGCGATGAAACGCCTGACCGTCGCCTCGCCAATCCCAGATGCCCCGCCCGTCACCGCTGCGACTTTGCCGTCGAGCCTTCCCATGTTCGCCACCTTTCATTGCATTGCGAAACGCGCATACCCAAGCGTGCCTGAACGGCAATCTAGCCGAGAGTCCGTTGGTCCGGCCACTATGTCTCACCTATCCGCGAGCCGATATTCTTGCAGCGAACGATCGTTGCCGGTCGCGGCGCGAACGCCGCTGCAATATGTCGGTGTCGTTCGGAGATGACCGGACGGGCGGTGAAACCTAACGTGCCGATCCGACGGCGTGGTATAGATTGCGTCGGGGCGTTCGCAGTAGGCCCATCGTCCGACCTCCACGACTTCAGCCCGGGAAACGCCACCATGTTGAAAGCAATCGCTGCCGTTGTCTCCATCGCTGCAACCTTCAATGCGACCCTCAATGCCTCCCTGGCCTGCACCGCCATCGAACTCGTCGCTGCAGACGGTTCCGTCGTAGCTGGACGCACCATGGAATGGGCGTTCGATATGCAGTGGAGCCTCGTCAGCCTGCCCAAGGGATCGAGCCTTGTCATGACGGCGACGAAAGCGCTCAACCTGCCGCCGGTCACTGTCACTTCCAAGCATGCCGTCGTCGGCATCAAGCCCGCGATCATCCCGGGCGACACGCTGCTCGAGGGCCAGAACTCGGCCGGCCTCGGCATGAGCGGCAACTTTCTGCCTGACTTCACCCAGTACCAGACGGTGACGCCGCAGGACAAAGCCTACGTCTCCATCCTCGGCTTCGGCGCCTGGGCGCTCGGCCAGTTCGCCACCGTCGCCGAGCTGCGGGCGGCGTTGCCCGGAATAAAGGTGTGGGCGGACAACACTCTGCAGAGCGGCCCGACGCCGCCGACCGTGCACTTCATGTTTACCGACCGCAGCGGCGCCGGCATCGTCGTCGAGTTCGTGAACGGCCAGCAGCGCATCTACGACAGCGTGGCCAAGGTGCTGACCAACGCGCCGACCTACGACTGGCATGTCGTCAACCTGCGCAACTACCTCAACCTGTCGACGGTCGGCATGTCGTCGGTCCGCGTGGGCGAGACCAACGTGACGGCGCTCGGCCAGGGCGGCGGCCTCGTCGGCGTTCCGGGCGACTACACGCCGCCGTCGCGCTTCGTGCGTGCGGCCTTCCTGGTACATTATTCGACAAAACCAAAGACCGCAGACGAGGCGATCCAGCTCGCGGGCCACATAATGAACAATGTCGACATCCCGATCGGCATCGCGCAGTCGACCGACGGCAAGAACGCCGTGTCCGACTACACTCAGTGGATCGCCATCAAGGACCTGACCAACAACCGCCTGCTGATCGCCGACTACGCCCACCGCACGAGCTACCTGACGATCGACCTCAACCAGATCTTCACACAGGACAAGCCGGCGTCGGCCCTGATCACCGGCCTGCCCTATCCGAAGGTCGTCGACGGCGCGAAGGTGCTGCTGAAGTAGGTTTCTCCGTCGCGCTTTCGGCGCCCCGGCCCCGCTGCCCCGCTTGTGCGGTGCCGCTAGCCCCGACCCGACCGCCCTGACTATATGGCGGCACACTGCAGGAGAAACGCCCGTGACCCGTTTGCACTCCCGACGCGGCCTGATCGCCACCACTCTCGTGGCTGCTCCTCTGATCCTCGGCGCTCGCGCGCACGGTCAGTCGGCGCCGACCGCTGCGCCCCAGGACGGCGCCATGCCAGCGGGCTGGAACGACGGATTGGCGCATCCCATTCCCTACACACCGGCGCCCGGCAGGGGCCTTGAGCGCGGCCTGGTCCTGGGCGGCGGCGGCGTCTACCTCGTCTCCTGGATGATGGGTTACTTCCATGCGCTGAAGCAGAACGGCGTGGACCTGGCGCTGGCCGACGTCGTTGTCGGCACCTCTGCCGGTTCGGTCGCCGGCGCCGTCTTGACCGGAGGTGCGCTGTGGCGACTCACCGGCGAGCTCGACGTGTTCGGCGATTTTCCCAAGTTGTTCGCCGCCATGGTGCCCGCGGTGCAGGCCAACCAGAGCCAGCAGCGCGCCCGCACCTTCGCGGTCGAGGCGCGCGACGCCCGGCCCGAGACCATCCGCGCGATCGGCCGCGCCGCCATGGCGGCGCGCAACCCCGACGATGCGGATCACTACTACACGGCGCTCGGCCGCCTGATCAGCGGTGACGCCTGGCCCTCGCCGAAACTGCACACCACCGCGAACGACTGCTATACCGGCGAGCGACTGGTGGTGAGTGCGAGCGTCGGCATTCCCGTCAAGGTCGCCTGCGCCGCCAGCTCCTCGCTGCCCGGGTCGATGGGGCCGACCTGGCTGAAAAACCGTCTGTGCATGGACGGCGGCATCTGCCAGACCAGCACACATGCAGATGTCGTAGCGGGGGTGAAGCGCGCTCTGATCATCTCGCTGACCGACGGCGGGCCGCAGGCGGTGACCCAGGGCCTGCGAACGTCGGGTATGCTCAATACGCTGCAGCAGGAAGTCCGCAACCTCGAAGCGGGTGGAACGCGCTCCCTGCTCGTGGTGGCAGGTCTTCTTCCGGGAGTGGACCGAGTGGCCAATATTATGGACCCGAAATGGATCGCGCCGCTGCTCAAATACGGGCACGAGCGCGGCATCGCCGACGTGGCGCGCGTGAAGGCGCTTTGGTTGTGACGGTTGCGTGACGACACGGCCATTGTTGCCGGGTGTCCCTACCAACAACCTTATCCACGTAGATTAGGAGTAGGGATCGGCTAGGTTCAGGCGTGATGATCGCGTTCCTGAGCCTGTTCATCCATATGCTGGTCTCGCCGTTCAAGTCGCGGGTGCGGCGGGAAACCGAGATCGTAATGCTGCGGCATCAGCTAAACGTGCTGCTTGGATGATGATGCGGCGTTCGACTAATGGCCATTTTCCGGCTCGAAAGTGGCCCCGAGTGTTCGACTAAGAAGTCGATATTGTCTTTGTAAGTCAGCACTTTATCGCTGTTACTCAGTCTGCCTCAAAATCAGGTTTGTCAAATCGCGTCCAACCGTGGCTCTGACTCAATGTTGGTGCAATTTGGTCGGAGCATGAGCGGCAGTCCTTGGAGGATGCTGATCATGAGCCGCGATCTTGTGCTCGCGCCATGCGGGCTTGTCATCGAGCGTATCGAGGCCGCGACAAGCGGGCGGGTCATTTTGGCCCGCCCTACGGCGAAGACTGCCGATTGCCCGATCTGCGGTTCTCCCTCTGCGCGGACTGTCCACGACTGGCTGGTTGATTTGCTCCCGGTCGCGCCGGCGCTGGTTCTCGATGTTGGTGCCGGGACAGGTCGAGACGCGGCTTGCCTACCCTTCTTAGCTAAGAGATCCCCAATGTCATTCGATGTTCTCCGCGTCGCTTTCTTTCAGAGGCGTCTGGGGCAAGGAGAGGTGACGACGCCGCGTAGCGCAAGAACGCTAGGCTGGCGAAAACGCAACGGCAATACCTAAACTAAAGGGGCGATCAAACTAGAAGCAGTGATCGTCGGTCCTTGTCATCAGTTGTACGTGCTGCATCGATGGCCGGGCTTTGCTCACCCCACACCACGGCGATTGGTGCCATCAAAGCGGCCAGCGTCATCTCCGCCGGCTGCCGCCCGTCGAGGCTCGCCTCAACGGTGTCAGGCGCCAGCAGCGTGAGCCGCAGCACCCGGCTGACGTAGGACGAGTTGATCTTTTCAGCCGCGGCGATCTCCCTGATCGTGGTGTAGCGGCCGGTCTCCAGCATCCTCTGCCACCGGAAGGCGCGGGCGATGGCCTTGACCAGCGTGCTGTCGACGTGGGGAGCGGCCGGTGGCATTGGCGCACCATCAGGGGCGAGGACCAGCTTGCGGCCGCCGCGCTTTCGGACGGCGAACGGCACCTTGATGGTGACGACGTCGGAATCGGGCGCGGGCATCAGGCGGCCGTCCGGAAGGTCCCAAGCTCCTGCACGACGTGGCCGAGCCCCTGCGTCCGCAGTCGCAGTTCGAGCCCGTCGGACTTGAGGTCGATTCTCTGGACCAGCAACTGGACGATGCGGGCTTGCTCGGCCGGGAACAACTCTTCCCAAAGCGGGTCGAGCCGGTCGAGCGCCTCGCGGACGGTTGCTTCCGAAAACGCACCGCCATCCGCTTTCGCGGCGCGCCACGTTGCCATAACGACCTCCGGCGATTTGAGGAGCGCCCTGAGCTGGTTGATGACTGCAGCCTCGATGGCGGCGGCCGATACGCGCCGGATCTGGGCATCCGCGACCTCGCCCTTCAGGACGGCCTGGCAGACATAGTAGCGATAGAGCTTGCCGCTGCGGCGTGTGTGGGTGGGGCTCATGGCGCGGCCGGTCGGACCGAATAGCAAACCCTTCAGCAGCGCCGGCGTCGCCGCCCGTGCGTGGCAGGCGCGGACCCGCGGGCTCTCCCGCAGGATTGACTGCACCTTGTCCCAGAGCGCCTGGCTCACGATCGCTGCGTGCTCGCCAGGATAGGCAGCGCCCTTGTGGACGGCGAGGCCGACATACACCCGGTTGCGCAGGATCCGGTAGAGACTGCCCTTGTCGATAACGCGCCCGCGGTGACTGTGGAGGTCCTCGGCCCGGAGCTGCCGGGCGAGCGTCGTCGCGGAGCCGACCTTGAGGAAGCGCTCGAAGATCTTCCGGATGATCGCCGCCTCGGGCTCGTGGACGACCAGCTTCCGGCCCTGCACCCGATACCCCATGGGCACAAACCCGCCCATCCACATGCCCCTTTTCCGCGACGCCGCGACCTTGTCGCGGATGCGCTCGCCGATCACCTCGCGCTCAAACTGGGCGAAGGACAGCAGCACATTTAGCGTCAGCCGGCCCATGCTGGTGGTCGTGTTGAACGATTGCGTCACCGATACGAAGGTGACGCCGTGCCGGTCAAACACCTCGACCAGCCGGGCAAAATCCATCAGCGAACGGCTGAGGCGATCGATCTTGTAGACGACCACGACGTCGACGCGGCCCGCCTCGATATCGGCCATCAGCCGCCGCAGCGCCGGCCGCTCCAGCGTGCCACCCGAGAAGCCACCGTCGTCGTACTGGTCGGCCAGTTCGACCCAGCCCTCGGACCGTTGGCTGGCGATGTAGGCGCTACAAGCCTCGCGCTGCGCGTCGAGGCTGTTGAACTCCATGTCGAGCCCTTCCTCGCTCGACTTGCGGGCATAGATGGCGCAGCGGACCTTGCGGACGATGGGTTTCTTCATGCTGCGGCCCGCCGGTTCTTGAGCCCGAAGAAGGTGAGCCCGTTCCAGCGGGTGCCCGTGATCGCCCGGGCGATCGCCGACAGCGACTTGTACGGCCGGCCCTGCCACTCGTAGCCGTCCTGCAGCACCGTCACGGCGTGCTCGACGCCCTGGTACTCCCGCAGCAGCCGTGTCCCGGCGATCGGCCGGTCGCTGCCGCGCACCCGCCGCACGGCGATGTTGCCGCCGTCGAGCTGCTCGCCGAGCTGTTCGAGCCGGCGCACTGTTTCCGGCTTGAGGCCGCCGTAGGCCAGTTCCTGGATCCGGTAGGCCAGCCGGCTCTCCAGAAAGCGCCGGTTATAAAGTGGCGCCGGCGTTTCGAAGAGCGCGTTCCATTGTTCCTTTAGCTCCGCCGTCGGCATCGCCTTCAAGGCCGCGACGCGGGCCAACACGCTGTCCTGTTGCTTCATGCCGTTCTCCGTCTGGGGGCGCCGGCATGACCGCTTCGGTCAGGCAAGAAGTCGACCAAACTGTCTCCGCGGTCGGCAGATAGAGGACTGGACTTCCGGGCGTGGAGACGCATGCCGCCCCCGTCGGCGGCGGCGATCAGCCGGATGGACGCTCGGCTTGGCGGCGTGGCTCGAGCCCATCGATGCCAAGATCGTCTGGATGCGGGCCTACGGTACCAGGTGGAAGGAGATCTGCCGGGCCGTGGGCCTCGCGCGCTCAGCGGCGCACGAGCACTGGCTCTAAGCGCTCTGCGTCATCGCGTGGCGCTTGAATGGCCGGGGCGGGTTGGGCCGCACGAGGCGGCGCGCAGTCATTGCCCGCGTCCGGGGCGAGTGGGGTCGGCGGCTTCGTGGTAACTTGCTTTGCTGGAAAGGCTTGGGGGACGCGCGAATGAGCGATCAGCCCACCATCCGATGGCGACGGCACAGGGGCGCCGCAGATCGCGCTGCCGAAGAATATCGCTCAGTCGCTCACGCGTTGGCCTAGGATGTGAGCTAAGCAATTTTCCTTCGCGGATGGCTGCTGCCGGATCTACCAGATCTCAATCGGGCCCAAGCCAACCGGGCGATAGCGATCTTCAACAAGCAGCGGCTGCCGGATGTCGTCGGCACGCCGGCGCTGGCTGAAGCCGCAGCTGACTGGCTCCGCGAGATCGTCGGCGCCCTGCACGGATCGTTCGATCCGGCGAGCAGGGAGCGGATGATCCGTGAGATCTTCCTGCTGGCGCCGAAGAAGAGCTCGAAGACGTCCTATGCCGCGGCGCTGATGGTGACGACGCTGTCAGGTGGCGCTTGCACGCCAACTTCACCAGCTTGCAAGCAACGATCTCGTTTGCAACGACCGCCCGAGCGTATGCCGTAGTTTCATCAATTGAAAGAATCGGGCCTGCTTTTGAGGTAGCCGACGAGACTCGGTTGCTCGGTCGAGTCCGAGTCGATGATTGACGAGTCATGTTTGTTGAACTCCTGGGCACTGCCGAGGGTTGCGCGAGCAGATGGGCTGAAGCCCATTTCACCGCCGGTCTTCAGCATGATCAACGCTTGCTTGTTCATGACAGAGAGGTAGGGATTCTGGACGACGTTGCCGTTACTGGTCTCGACGACCTGCCCACCACTCTGAACTTCCCGCACGGCCTTGGCCCATTCGACACAGGCCACACACCACACGGCCAGGACCTCTCGATCCGTGCCGGTCAACAATCCAGGAGGAGTATGATCCAGCGCGTATTGCCATTGAACACGCTGCGCATTGTTGAACCATGCCGGGGGTGCCCATAGATCGCCAACACCCTCGGGCTCGTTGATTGGGAGCCGTTCTTTGCGAGGATTTCCATGTAGCTTCTTCAAGATGGTCGGTTTGACCCTCGGTCCTCTGGCTCCCAATTTGACCCCCTAACAAATAACTTGCGGGGGCATGCGCGAACGCCCCCGCGCGGCGCGCACCCCAAGGGGGGTACGGCTGCCCCCCCCCCCCCCCCCCCCCCCCCCCCCCCGGCCCGCCCCCCCCCGCGGCCCACCCCCTTTTCCCCCCCCCCCCCCCGGGGGCCCCCACCACA
>Ga0163144_10024420_pt1 | contig 11858 bp, 8 predicted proteins | sample OliLak19BULKMAT1_FD_123175 | JGI IMG/M metagenome (GOLD analysis project Ga0163144, IMG submission 123175) | Freshwater microbial mat bacterial communities from Lake Vanda, McMurdo Dry Valleys, Antarctica - Oligotrophic Lake LV.19.BULKMAT1 | ecosystem: Environmental > Aquatic > Freshwater > Lake...
CAACACCGCGACCTGGCGGCCCGACATCGCGACGCGGAATGCCGCGCGGATCGCGACCTCGGTCTTGCCGAAGCCGACGTCGCCGCAGACGATGCGGTCCATCGGCTGATCGTGCTCGAGATCGCCGAGCACCTCTTCGATCGCGCGCGCTTGATCGGCGGTCTCGTCGAATGGGAACGTCGCCTCGAATTCGGCGAACGCGCGTTCCGGTGGCGGCAGGGCAGGGCGCTTGCTCGCGGCGCGCGCGGCATAGAGACGCAACAGCTCGTCGGCGAGCTGCTGCACGGCCCGGCGGACGCGCTGTTTCGTCTTGGTGAAGGTCTGACCGCCGAGGCGATCGAGCTTCGGCGCCGCGCTCTCGCCGCCGCGAAATTTCTGGATTTGATGCAGTCGCGTGATCGGCAGGAACAGCTTGTCGCCGCCGGCGTATTCGACGATCAGCACCTCGACGACGACCGCCGGTACGCCGCGCAGCTCGTCGAAGCGCGAGCGTCCCGTCGTCTTGCGCTCGAGGCCGAGATATTTGCCGATGCCGTGATCGGCGTGAACGATGTAGTCGCCCGGGATCAGCTGGCGCAGATCTTCGAGGAACGGCTCAGCGTTCTTCTTCTTCTTCCGCTTGCCGGAAGCGGCGCTTCGCTCGGTGCGCTGCGCGGCGCGGGTGCCGAAGATCTCTTCTTCGGTGACGACGGCGAGCGCTTCACGCGGCAACACGAAGCCACCGCCGAGCGAGCCGACGACGACCTCCGCGCGTCCAGGCGGCGGCGTGCGCAGCGAGCGCGGATCGAACACCGCGGGCTTCGGCGTGATTGGTACGTCGTAGCCGCGCAGCAGCGAGATCAAGCGCTCGGCCTGCGTCGTCGTGCGCGCGACGAACAACACGCGGAGGCCATCGTCGAGCCAAGCGCGCGCCCGTGTCGCGAGCGCGGCGAGATGATCTTCGCGGCCGCCGCGGGAGCGCGCCAGCTTGAGCTCGAGCGCGAGACCGGCGACGTCTTCGCCGCCGATCAGCGTGACGTCGGCTGCGCGCACCGTCTCGAGGCGCGCCAGCGGTGACGTCTCTTCGGCGCCGAGCGCGCCGTCCATCGCGACCCGATGTACGACGACCAGAGGACCGCGCTCGACGTGCGCGGCGAGCTCCGCGTCGTCGACGAAGTGCGCCTCCATCGGGAACGTCGGCGCGCGCTCTGCTTTTTTCGCCGCGAGATCGCCCTCGGCGTGCGCGCGCTCATCGGCGAGCGCGCGGACGACGTCTGTCGGATCGAGGACGACCGTGCGCACCGGCGCGCGTTCCGTCGACGCGGGCAGATAGTCGAACAGCGTGTCGAGCTGCCGATAGAACGCCGGCAGAAAGCCCTCGAGACCAAAGAACGCGCGGCCGCTCTCGATGTCTTCGACGAGCTGCCTCGTACGCGACGAAGGCAGGTCCACCTGCTCGCACAGTGCCCGCACACGCTCCGTCGCCAGCTCGAGCTCACCCGCGCCGAGCAGCGCCTCGCGCACCGGATGCACGAAGATCTCGCGCACCTCGCGCACTGTGCGCTGATCGTCCGGCTCGAACAGCTTGATCGACATCACCAAGTAGTCGTCGAGCTCGATGCGCGCGGGCTTCTGCGCGTGCGGCGGGAACACATCGAGCAGCGCGCCGCGCACCGCGAACGTGCCCGGATCTTCGACGACAGGCACGCGCAGATAGCCGCCCTCGGTGAGCAATCGGACGAACGCGGTGCGGTCGAGTCCCTCTTCGACGCGCACGACTTGGGAGCGCTCGGCGATCGCCTGACGCGGCGGCACGCGGCGCGCGAGCGCGGGCGCAGACACCACGAGGAAGCGCCACGGGAGCTGCTCGGCGAGATGGAAGAGCGTCGACAGCCGGTCCATCGCCGCGCGCCGATCGGGCGCCACGTCGACGAACGGTGATGTGTCCGACGACGGATAAAGCAACACGTCGGCCACGGCCTCGGTCGGTGCTGTTTCCGACGACGCGGCGATCTCCCTCGCGAGAAAGAAGCGCAGGTCCCCCGCGAGCCTCCTCGCGGTGTCGTTGTCGCTCGTGAGCACCACGAGCTTCTCCGCCGGATTCAGCGCGGCGACGCGGGTCAGCAGCAACGCGCACGCGCTCGGCGGTAGGCCGCTTAGATCGACGCGCCGTCCTTTTTCGATGCGCCGGGCAGCGTCGTCGAGGCTCGTTCCTTCGCGGGCCAGTGCGCGTTCGAGGGTAGATGTTGCCTCGCTCGGAGCGTCGGGATCGGGTGTCACGGCGGGGCCGCGGATGTAGAGCAGACGCACACCGAGAGCAATCCGAGCCGTTGCGTTCCGCGTCGTGGTCTGCGTAGCATCGCAAAGCACAACGAGGTGGAACGATGCGCTACGCGCGAGCAGGCATGAGTGACACGGGACGCGCGGTGCGCGAGGCGCTCGGAGCCTTTGCTGCGCCGGTGGTGCGTGATGAGGTGATCGGGCTCGCGCTCTCCATCGCGTCGGTGTCGGATGTGCCCGATGACGTCGAAGAGTGCCAGCGCTTCATCGGCGGTGTGCTTCGCACCGTCGTCGCCGGATACCTCGGTGAGGACGTCGCCGACGCCGTCGCCGCCGATCTCGCGCCGATGTTGTTGCTGCTCACGAGTCAGGTTCGGCCGGCGACGCGCGAGGAGCGCGACGAGCGCGAGCGAGGTGAAGACATTACCCAAGTGCGGCGCACGCCGACGCCGCAGCCGCATCCGGCTGCTGCGGTCGTGCTGCTCGCGACGCTGAATGCGGAGCGCGTGCGTGCGCTCGGCAAGGGGCTCGAGGGCGTCGCCTCCGTGCGCGTGGCGGAGCACGTATTCGCGCTCGCCGCGGCGCTCGATGCGCGCCCGCATCGCCTGCCGCTGGTGGTCATCGATCTCGACGCGGCGCCGTTCGATGCCGCCGGGCTCGGTGCGCTCGCACCGCTGCTGCCCACCGGCACGCGCATGCTGCTTTGGGGCGATCCAAAGCGCTTCACCAACGCGATCGAGCGCCTCCGCCGCGGGGGCATCGAGTTCGTGTCGTGCAACGCGGGCGCGACGATGGACGACGTCGCCGCGCTCTGCCGCGCGTTCGTCGCCTGAGCGTCGTCAGTCGCCGAGCACGATGCCCGTGGAGCCGGCGTACGGGGGATAAGCTCATCGGTGGCGAGGGCTGCGATCGTCTCGACGGGTGGAACGGGTCGGACTTGCTAGCGCGGGCCCGGCCGCCGCACCTCCCGCTGACGCGGGCGGCGACTTCCGCTTTCATCACATGTGGCAAGACCCGAGCGGCCTGCCCGGACGTACGATCCGCAGACCGGTCGATTCACCACGCGCGACGCCGCCGAAGGCGACCCATTCGCGCCCGAGACGCTTCAGCCGTACGCATTCGCCAACGACAACCCCTGGGTGTTCGGCGATCCTACGGGCCGGTTCTCTATCGGAGAGTTGGTGACGTCGCAACGGATCGAGCAAATCCTCCAGCGAGCCCAGAGTGCGGCCGCGAATGGCCTGCGCAGCCTGATGAAGGACAAGATTCAGGAGATCGTCGGCAACATGATCGCGGACGTTCGTCATTGGGGACGTCAAACTGGGCGTGCGCAATATCGGTCGCGGAAACCAGTTTCGCCGCATGATTGCGCACGGGCGCAGCTTCGCCTGGGCCCCATCAACGTGTATCTCACGTTGCAAGGGGGCTCCGCGGCGCAGCGCGCCCGCCTGCAAGCTCGAGCTGCACCCGTTCGGCTGGTTATACTCTCGGCAATCGACTGACCATGCCTGAGATGCACAACACAAACGAGTTCCACGATGCCATCCTCCGGCTGCATCCATTCCGTGCGTACGATCGACCAGCCGATCCCCTCTACGCGCTCGAGAACGAGATTGCGGTTGGCGTCCGGGCCGGCCGCTACGGGGATCGACCCGGTGACGTGATGGTCGTGGATCCAGCCGCGGGCTGGACCCACCCCGTTGTGTATCACCTGGTCTCATCACCCTACGTCGGCCTGGTGCGCGCGCTTCTAGAAGCCGGCAGTGACTCAAATCAGCATGGCCCGGCCGAGCGCTGGTTGCCGCTCGTGGCCGCAGCCGCCGGGGCGCGTGAGAACGCGAGCAGAGTGGCAATGGTGCAGCTGCTGATCGATCGCGGCGCGGATGTTCGCGCCGCGAGCCCCGACGGATATACGGCGCTCCACTGCGCCACGTCTCTCACGCCCATCGAGCAGGCGTCTCCGCCCCAAACAGTGGTCGACCTGGTCCGTCTGCTTCTCGACCACGGCGCCGATCCCCTTGCACCCACTGCGACCGGCGAGACAACGCTTTGGCGGGTCTGCCTACCCCTCCGCAGCCCTCCAACTCCGACACGAACGGAACTCGTTCGACTCCTCCGCGCCGCCGCTCGCGGCGAGATGGCGAAGCGCAAACCGAAGACGCTCACGTTCAAGAAGCGCAAGGAGGGGTTCGACCTTGCGCGCGAGGTCGGCATCGACGCGCTCGCGACGTACGTACGCAATCCGGAGCTCGGCTGGGTGTTCCTCGCCGTGCGCGCGCCCGTCGAGGAGACCGCACGCGCTCTCTCTACGACGGTCCCGGGTGCGCGGTGGGAAGCCGCCTGCGGCAAGCGGCACGTCGAGGACGGCGCCTTCAGCTGCTTCGTCGCGCGGCTCGTACCCGCCGAGTGGACGTTGGTTCTCTACGGCTCGTCGATGCTGGTGAAACTCCCTCTCATGCAGCGCATCCAGTCGCATGCTGCAGCGCTTGCAACGACGCTTGGCGTGGAAGTCGTCGCCGCGATCGGCAAGCGCGTCGTCGTCGAGTACGCCGCCGATGGCGCACCGACGATGCACGAGTACGGCGAGGACGAGGTCTTCTACGCGGGTGCGAAGAAGGAACTGCTCGAGCTACTCCGCGCGAAGCGAGTATTCGTCCCGCCGTTCGCCATCACGAGCAACGGCCTCACGCTCAAGCTGTTGCTGCACGGAGTGACGAAGGAGCACCTCGAGCGGCTCGACGCGGTGGTGTTCAAAGAAGTGTGAGGCAAGAGCGTCTCGACCTGGGCGTACAATGAGCGCGGCTGGGTCATGGAGGTCATCCACACGACGTCGACGGGCGAGGTGATCGCGAGCGCCCGCTACGAGCGCAGCGCGAGCGGCGAGCCGACGCGCGTCGAGCGTGAGGACGCGAGCGCGGTGGACGTCGGCTACGACGCCGCGCTGCACGTGACGAGCGAGGCCTACTCGGACGACGGCGAGACGATCGGCTATGGCTACGACGCCGACAGCAATCGCGTCTCGCGCGTGACGCGCGCCGGGAGCGAGAAGTACGCATATTTGGCGGGGGCGCTCGTCGCCGCAGTGACGATGGCGAGCGCGCCGACGCAGGCGTTCGCCTACGACGGCGCAGGCCGCGCGGCGGAGGTGCGGGGCGCCACGGTGACGTGGGACGCGGACGATCACATCGCGGCGCTCGGCGGCCGCACATGGGCCTCTGACGCGCAGGGCCGGCGCACGCGCGTCGATGGCGCCGAGCATCTCGTCGCGCCGACTCTGAGTGAGTCGTTGGAGTCGCCGTGGCTGGTGATGGACGCGAGCGGCGCCGCGCGCGTCGGCTACGTGTACGCGGGCGAGCACCCGCTCGCGCGATACGACGCGACGAGCGGAGCGCGCGTCTACTACCTCCGCGACGCGATGGGCAGCGTCATCGGACTTGTTGGCGACTCACCGAGCGAGCGCGCCACGATTCACTACGACGGATTCGGGAACGTACGGCGCACCGGCGGAGTTGCGGCGCTCGCAGCGCTGCCGAGCGAGACGGGCGGCGACTTCCGCTTTCAAGGGATGTGGAGCGATGTTGGCACAGGGCTTTACTACGTGCGGGCGCGTGTGTACGACGCGCAGACGGGGCGGTTTCTGTCGAGGGACCCGGCGGAGGGAAGGCGCGGCGACCCGGAAACGTATCTGCGCGACGCGTTCGCTCAGAACGCGCCGACCCGGTTCGTTGATCCCGACGGTCGGTACGCGCTCGCAGACTTCGGAATTGCCCAGATCGTTGACGCGATCATCGAGGCGTCACAGGCGATCAATACAGGGATCCGAATCGCCACGATCACTTGCGCCATGTCCGCAGCAGGTTCGGAGATCACTGGCGCCCTAGGTGGGCCTGCGGTCGGGCCATGTGGCAGGAGCCACGACAACGACTACTACATCGTTACCAACGAGGCAGACGCGGTGCGTGGTCACCTCTATACCCAACTCGGGGAACCACGCGCTCGGATCAACATCCGGTCATTTACAGCTCTGCTTTCGCGCATCTACTGGATCTCGCAGTTCGTGACAACTGGTGTTTACGAACCGATATTCGACGAGGTCCTGGAGATTCCAGCATCCGCGCTAATGCAAGCACCTCTCAGCGTCTTTCGAGTGTCGACGCCGGGGCCATTCCCGCTCTCCTCTCTCTTGGAGGGAGGAGAGCCTCCAGGGGGAGGTTATCGATGACGGGGCATCGGGGGAACGACGTCCTGCACCGTTCTCGGAAGTTCGTCTCGCAAGCCGAACTCACTGCGGCACGCCTATGACCGAAAGCAGCTACATCATCGAGGCGATGGAAGCGATAGCGTTGGTTGCCTTGGACCGTGTGGATACGGACCGGGCAACGCGCTCGGAACTATCCGCCGTGCTCGCGATCACGCTGTGCGGCGTGCGGGTGGTCAAGGCGGAGCGTTTCGCGCGCTTGCGCTGGAGCATGCAACGCGATCTCGAGGTTCTGGCGTTTGTCGTCACGGAATACTTACCAGCGCTGGAAGTCTTCGCGGCAGGCCTAGGGATTCCGGTGCGGAGAATCGTGCGAATGGAGGCACTGAGGGCTCGCGAGGCGGGCGAGGTGCCGATCGCCGGAATGAGTTCGTCGGTCAATGCGGGCACGCCGAGCCAAGCGGAGTGGCGAACAGCGGCGCTAGCGTTGGCGGATGCGCTCGCGTTTGTCCTTCGGGCAGAAGGCGAGGGTCTGCCGTCCGCGGCGTTTCTTCTCGCAGTGGCGGAGATCGAACGGGGAACCGAAACGTCGGTCGAGACGATGTGGCCGATCATTGAGCAGGAGGTTGCGAGCGCCCTTCCAAAGGGGGACGCCGGTATTCCATTCAAGAATTTCACCTGCCTGGGGCTCGAGAAGAGGGTCTCCCGAAACGACCTCCCCGTCATCGATGCCGCTTGTGAGCTTCTTGGGAGGACCTTGGGCGGTGAGGTCAGTGACTATCGGCATGCTTGGGGGAAGTTCTGACCTCCGCTTCGAAGGCATGTCGAGCGACGCTAGCGCGGGGGTTGGTTTCGAGGAAATGTTCCGTCATCTGGTTTGCGGGACGATGCCGGCGGGCGCAGATGTAGTCATGAACTACGTCTATTTGCAGGTCCCGATCGGAAACAGCGGGAGCTCGTGGACACGCTAGTGAAATGAATCAATGACAACGCTGCTTCTCAACTGCTGGAGCAGATATAAGCGAGCCGTTCGGTTCGATCCAGCGTCCGGCCGAGGTTACGTCACTAGGCTTCGGTCCGGTGATGACCCGGTGTGGGGCTTCGCGCATCAGTACCGCGGAGTTTGGCACGTCGTCTACGCGGTCGGCAGAACTATGGTCTTTCAGGTCGGCGCGAGAACCTACCCGATCTCTTCTGATGTTCGATGCGAACTGCGGGTAAACTCGGGGCGGACGTTGTGGCTGTACGACAATACCGGCTTGGTCCTTGAGCTTTCGTATCGGCTGCCTTTGCTGGCAACGCTCGCTAGGTCGATCGACCCCGCCTGGGACCAGATCGATGAAGAGCAGGCTGACTTTTTTTTCTGGCTCGCAGCGCGGTGGAAGACGCTAGCGGCCCAAGACGGCACGTACGGACGCGAGGCTCCTGCCATTTCGTAGCCCTATCGGACGCGACCTCGAGCCGTTGACGGCCAGCTTGACGTCGTAGCCGTTTGCCGAGCTGAGGTCGTACAGTTTGGCGACCCAACCCACCTAGCGACCCGACCCACCTTGAGATTCGTCTCGAACCCGCCCGACCACCGAAGTCGCGCATCAATCGCGGCACCCCGCCGTGCCACCGAGCTCGACGCAGCCACGACGATCGAGAGCGCGACGATCAGCAACGGGAGCACTGGCACGACGCCGCTCACCCTCGTGAGCACTGGCACGGAGACGTACCGGGCGCTCTACACCGCGTCGACGCAAGGCGCGTTCGAGATCACTGTCGTGGCGATCGACGGCGCCGGCAATCGCGGCACGGGCAAGTCGCTCGTCCGCGTACCGGTCGCAGGCGACGGCATTCCCCCGGTCGCCGCGCTCTGCCGCGCGTTCGTCGCCTGAGCGTCGTCAGTCGCCGAGCACGATGCCGGTGGAGCCGGCGTACGGGGCGTCGGTCCCCGAGGCCGCTACGCCTATCGCGACGCCGGCAGAGGCTGCGACGACGCCCGTCACGATCCAGAAGATTGGGCTCTGCAGCACGCTGAGGCGCTCGGGCGCGAGGTCGAGGTGAAGCGTCGTGCGCGCGCCGGCGCGGAGCGTGACGCTGCGCTCCGCCGGCTCACGGCCGTCCGCATCGACGAGGAGGCGGTGGCGCCCAGGCGTCAGCGAGACGCTGAGCGCGCCGTTGGATTCGCGCGTCGTGTCGACGAGCGCGCCGTCAATGCGTAGCCGCGCATCGCGTGGCGTCGTGATGACGACGAGGCGACCCGTGGTCGGCGTGAGCCGCACGGCGACGCGCGTCGTCTCTCCGGGGAGCGTCGAGACCTCGAGGCGCCGCTCCGCGTGATCGGGCGCCGAGACGATCAGCGTGTGCCTCCCCGGGTCGAGCGAGAGTATGCGCAGCCCGCCGCGCTCCACCCGCGCGATGCCATCGACGACGACGCGTGCATCGGTCGGCGAGACGCTGAACTCGACGCTCACGATCGTCGCGCTGACGAGCGCTTGCATGCGCTCCGCTTGGGCGCGGCGTACGCCATCAGTCAGCGGATCCGCGATGCGCAGAAAATCGCCGAGCGCCTCGAGCGCGTCGCTGGCGCGGCCGAGTCGCACGAGCGCGACCGCGATGTTGAACACGGTGCCCGGACGCTCGACGAGCGCGCGGGAGCGTCGAAAATACGCCACCGCGTCGCCCCAGCGCTCCTCGCCGGCGAGCGCGACGCCCTGCGTAAAGAGACGCTGCGCCTCGGCAGTCTGCTCATCAGATGGCGCTGACGGCGAGGTCGGATCGCCGTTCACAGTGACCGTCGGCGGGTCCACCGGTTGCGCGTCTTGCGCCGACACGACCGCCGCAGTGCAGCTCAACGCGAGGGCGCAGCACCAAGCGCTCGCCGGGCGCAGCGTCACCAGACCTCCGTCACACCGGGCAGGTGCGCGCCCTGCGGCGGCGCCACCACCGATCTTGGAGAAGAGGCTGATCTTGGAGAAGAAGCTGATCCGGGAGAAGAAGCTGTGTCCGGAGAAGAAGCCGTCGCCGCCCCCGGCCGCGCTTCGCTTGTTGCGCGCTCAGCGTCCGAGCGTGTCGCGGTGCGCAGGCGCGAGGCGGCGATCCCCGCGTCGACGAGAGCGACGAGGTCCGCTGCGGCCTCGATGCTCGCGGGTGCGGACGGTGCGGCGGCGGTGCGCCCCAACGTCGATTGGCCGTTTTCGGCGACGACGTCGGCCCCTTCGACGGAGCCTGTGGCGCGCGCGACTTCGGGATCAGCGCCGGCGACGACGGACTGCGTCGCTCGATCATCGGCAGCGCTCGCGTAGATGAGCGCGCTCGTCGCCGCGGCCACGGCGACGAGCGCCACACCCACGCCAGCGTTTCGCCATCGCGGCTTGTTGCGCGCGTCGGGCGCGTCGCGGGCGGCCTCCGCCACTGGCTGAAAAGCTGGGTGCAAAAGCCCGTCGACGAATGTGCTCATGTCGGCGTGCCGCTGCGCACGATCGACGACGATCGCGCGATCGATCGCGCGCGCGATGTGCAGCGGCACCGAGGGGGCGCGGGACGCGACGCGCTCAGGCGGATCGCCGACGATCGCGAGCAACAGCGCAGTCGGTGTGGTGCCCGCAAACGGAAGAACGCCGGTCACCGCGCGGTAGAGCAGTACGCCCATCGACCAGACATCCGACTGCGGGCCGACATCGGGGGCGCCCTTCGCTTGCTCGGGCGACATGTAGAACGGCGTACCGACCAGCGTGCCGCTCTGCGTCGCGTGGCCCCACGCCGACTCCATCATCTTGGCCATCCCGAAGTCGAGCAGCTTCGGCGTCACCGTTCCGTCAGCGCCCGCGACGAGGAACACGTTGTCCGGTTTCACATCGCGATGAACGACGCCGCGCGCGTGTGCGTCGACGAGCGCGCGCATGACGGGAGCGAGCAGCGTCACTGCTTCTTCGCCGGGCAGCGCTCCGCGGCGCGTGAGCAGCGCGGTGAGCGACTCGCCCTCGAGCAGCTCGAGCACGAGGAACACGGTGCCATCGCCTTCGTCGGCGCCCATGTCGAGCACCTCGACGATGTTCGGATGGGCGAGACTGGCGGCGGTGCGCGCCTCCTGCATGAAGCGGCGCACGAGCGCGAGATCTTGCGCGTACTCGGGACGCAGTAGCTTCAGCGCGACGCGCCGGCCGGTCCACGTGTGCGTGGCGTCGAACACGATCGCGGTGCCGCCGCGCCCGAGCACGCGATCGAGCCGATAACGCCCCGCGATCAGCGTGCCGAGACGTTCCTGCTCAGTTAGGATCGGCATGCGATCGGCGTCTCTCCTCGAACTCAGCAAGGACGCTACGGTGGCCCTCCGAACCGGTCAAGCAGCAGCCCGCGCAGCTCTCTGCGCGCTCACCATCGCCGCGTGTACCGCGATGGGCTGCACGAAGCCCGCGACGCAGCTCGTCGTCACCGTCGACACCGATCTCGCCGTGCCGGAAGAGGTCGCGACGGTCGTCGTGCGTTTGCGCCGCACGAGCGGTCAGCTGATCGAGGAGCGCACCGTCGTCGTCGCGAGCGCGAGCGAACTGCCGCTTTCTTTTGGCGTCGTACCGCCCGAGGGTGATGCGGAGACGACGGTGCTGGTCGAGGCAGAAGCGCAGGACGCGGCAGGCGCGGTCGTCGTCGTCGTCGCTGCGCGCACCGGATTCGTCGCCGAGCGCTCACTCTTGCTGCGCATGTTGCTGCAGCGCTCGTGTCGGAGCGCGGTGTGCGGCGAAGCAGAGACGTGCATCGACGGCGTCTGCGAGAGCGATCGCGTCGACCCGACGACGCTGCCGCCGATCACACCGGGCGCCGAGCGCGACGCCGGACGCGCGGACGGAGGTTTGAGCGTCGACGGTGGCAGCGACGCAGGCTCGCCCGACGCCGCCGTCTGCGCTGCACCGGGGAGCTGCGATTGTCCGCCCAACGAGAGCTGCGCCGCGGTCTGTCGTGCGGGCGAGGTGTGCGTCGTCGTCGCGCGTCGCGCCGCGTCTTTCGCGCTCCGCTGCGAGAGCGGGAGTCGCTGCACCGTCGACTGCAGGCGCACGACGTCGTGCGTGGTCGACTGCGCGCCTGGCGCGGCGTGCCTCGTCGACTGCTCCATGGGGACGTGCAGCTTCGCGTCGTGCGAGTCGGCTCCGCTCGCGTGCCCGCCGCGCCTCGCTTGCGGCGTCGCCTGCCCGTAGAGCGCGTCGCAAGCGGCTGCCCTCAGGGCTCGTCGACCGCGACGGCGCGGCCGAGGACCACGAACAAGAGGCGCGCGCGCACCCGGCTCTCCGGCACGCCGAACAAGCGCGCGACGGCGGCGCGATAGGCGAGCAGCTGCGGTCGATAGTGCGCGACGCGGCGCGCGAGGCCGTCTTCGCCCTCGACGCGATCGGTCTTGAAATCGAGCACTTCTGCGTCGACC
>Ga0163144_10024421_pt1 | contig 11858 bp, 10 predicted proteins | sample OliLak19BULKMAT1_FD_123175 | JGI IMG/M metagenome (GOLD analysis project Ga0163144, IMG submission 123175) | Freshwater microbial mat bacterial communities from Lake Vanda, McMurdo Dry Valleys, Antarctica - Oligotrophic Lake LV.19.BULKMAT1 | ecosystem: Environmental > Aquatic > Freshwater >...
CTGTGATCTCCGGTAAAACTTCTATTGGTCCGGGGTCTGAACGCCCGCATTGGCTCGCGCCTGCGCTGCCGGATTCAAACGGATCAACCCGCACTGCACGTCGAAATTGGGCTTCGATTATATAGACTCGAAGACCCGGACGTCGCGAACGTACACGCTCCCGTCCGATGACTTCCTCCGTCGCTTCCTGCAGCACCCGCTCCCGGCCGGCACGCACCGCATCCGGTATTACGGATGCATCCGACCGCCAAGAAACGACGGGGCATTGTCGAGACGCTCCTCGCCGCCCGGATTGTCGTGCGCCCCACGTCCGTGCCGCCGCCGGACTGGCATCGACGTTGTCACCATTGTCAGCAGTTCACCTTGATCGCGATCGGAAAATTGTCGCACGCTCCGCCATGAACGGGTCGGGGATTGTATATCTGCTCGTCCCAACTACTGGCCTGCGTGGAAAACCGCGGGTTTCCCTTGGCTGGCTGCTGCAGCAAACCATTCGCCAGGATCCGTTCCACCCTCACGCAGATAAACGTGCGTTTCGAAATGCATGGGACCGCGGCAGCTCTCCGTCCCGCTGGTTCCTGACCGAGCAAGCCGTGCAATGGACGAATCACTCCGGGTCGATCACCCCAAATTTTAGCGCCACCATTCCGACGGAAGGACGTTCAAGTCGACTTCCGCTTTGCCGCGATGGCCCGAAGCTCCTTGGCGGTCAGCAGGTCTTTCTCCCGTCCGAGCGCCTCCTTGGCCGCAATGAGGTCGGCCAACGACATTACGCGATAACGCACGCCCTCCACCTCCACTTCGTCTGCTTCGCGCTTCAGCCGCTCGAAATCGCCGACCCCCCGCACCGAGGTAAGGATATCGATCACGCCGTATTGGGTCTCTAGATACAGGTTGGCAACTGGGGTCGCATCCGACGGGTGCGTCAGGAAAGACAACCGCTGCGGCGTAAGCCGGTGCCGGCGATCCCAATCCGCCAGCGCCGAGCGCAGCCGCTCGATATTTTCAGCCGTGAGGACGGCGCAGATGTGCACATCGCGGGTGACGAAGCTGGAACCATGCGTGACGACCGCGAATCCACCCACGACCACAAAATCCAAGCCAGACTCACTGATCCGCCGCAACAGTACGCTCAAATCTCTCATCGGAATCTCGTTTCGCCGCCTGCAGACGGAGTGCCAGGTTAAGGGCGGCATCGTGCTGCCGCCAACGTTCAGCTACGCTCAGTCGCAGGTTCGACTCGAGCAATTCGAGATCGATACCCGCTCGTTCGGCCTCGATGAGAGCCGGAATCGTGTGATCGCTGACCATGACCTATAAACCTGGGCGGCGCGGCTTGGCGCGCAACTCCGTAACGACAAACTATTCGCGATTCGCGTCATGCCCCCCCTGAAACTTCCCCAGTGACAAAGTCACATATTACGTGACATTGGGTGAAATTCCAGCGGCTCCGTCTTCGGGCGCCACTGTCACTTATTACGTGACTCGTTACGCCGCCACCAACACCCCGCCAATGCGGACGGGATCCGTTTTCGGGCCAAGTTGACATATTGCGGCTTCGCGCAACACAACCTTCCGGGTTCGGCTTCTTTTCCGTTATCGACGCCATATCTGTTGATACGCGGTACAGACTCCAACCAACGCAATGAGCGCAGTCGCTCCCAGCATCACCCGACGAAGCCGCACGTAAAAGCGCTCGTTGAAGGGCCGGTCGTAATGATCCAGCACGAATGTCAGTGCGACCAGAGACACCAGAATCAAGACGACGACTATCCAGAAGACGCTCACAGCCGTCCAGGATGGCAACGGTGAGCGGCTCATCACTCCAAAAGCGCTGAAATAGTCGCCGGCGCTCAACGAACACTGCTCTGTCCGAAAGCAAAACATCGTAGGCAACCACAACCGCGACGGCAAGAACCCGTTCTGATAGCGGAACTCGATTCCCGAACTCCTCCCTCCGGTTCTTCGTGCGCGTCATCTTTGCCGGACAACTCAGATCAGCCACGCGGGCACAGCGAGGTATTTTGGACGGTGACTGCGCGTGCTCCGCCGTAGAGAAAAATATCCTGACCCCATTATTCCCGCCGTCCGCGCTGGAAAGTGGGGATTGCTTCAAGAGTCCGAGAACGTTCCGGAGCGCCCTATTCCTGGATCGCCGACAGGCCGTCAATGAGCCCTCCACTGACCGTTCGCGTCTCGGTCTGGCTTTCGTGTAACATGTAACAGGCAGGCCCCAAGGCGCCCCCCGGCCCCAAGGCGCCCCCCAGGGCGCTCCCGCCCTCTTCAACGCAGCCCAATCTGTCCCACGGCCCGCTCTGTGGCAGTAAGGCTCAAGGCTTCCTTCTTGAGGACTTGTAAGCGGTCATGGATGGACTCCGGAAACCACCGATCGAAAAGCCAATTTTATCCTGCATCAGAACGAGGCTCGCGATTTATTCGGCTCTCACGAATCCTCATCTTCTCACCTCTTCTCCCTCTCATGAAACCACTGCTCAAAGTTCTGCTGAGGACGACTCTCATTATAGCCCTGGGCTGCACAGCCGTAGTCAACGCGGCGATCGAGTCGGGCAAACCGGCGCCGAATTTCACCTTTACCGATCTCTCCGGAAAAACCCACCAGCTCTCCGACTTCCGCGGTAAGGTCGTGATCATGGAGTGGCTCAATCCCGGGTGCCCCTATATTCTGCGACACTACCGGAGTGGCAACCTGCCAGCACTCCAGGCCAAGGCGGCCGCCGAGGGTGTCATCTGGCTGCAGGTTAACTCGAGCGCGATGGGAGACCTCGATCCCGCGAGATCAGCAGAATGGCAGAAAAAACAGGGAGCGATCGCCACCGCCTATATTCGAGACGAAAGCGGTCGCCTCGGGCGACTCTACGGCGCCCAGACGACACCTCATTTCTATGTGATTTCCGGAGACGGAACGCTCGTCTATCAAGGCGCCATCGACGATCAGCCGAATGCCAGTCTGCCCATGACAATGTCGGCCCACAATTATGTGTCAGCGGCACTCGCGGCCTTGAAGGCGGGCAAGCCGGTGGAACAAGCCACGACCAAGCCCTACGGCTGCGGCGTGAAATACGGGAACAACCCGGATACGAACAAAGCAGAAACGGGCGGGAAATAAGAGTTCGAGAAACGGCCCGGATGATCGGACGCGATCGGTATAATTGAGGCCGATCCCGAACTCTCCCCTCCCTCGTCCCAACCAGAATTACCGCAAAGCTCACTTGCGGGAGACGTAGTGAACGCACACCCTTCGTTTCGGAAAACGGGCAAGGTACATGCGCCCTGCCCGCGGTAGTTGTCTCCGTGATCCGGGATGGATAACCCGGAACGTTTGCACCTTCCATTGTCATTGCGAGCCCGAGGAACGGCGGCGCGGCCATCCCCAATAAATCCAGATGGATGACCACGTCGCCTCACTCCTCGCCATGACAATTGAGGAGGTTCATGGCCTAGCCACCCAACGCTGCGTTGGTCCAGCTCTCGCAATGACAATCAAGTGTTCATTGCTGTAAACGCCCAAGCGCAGCGTGGTCCTGCTCTCGCAACAACAAATAAAATACCGTGTCCTGCAGGTTTACGAGCAGGTGTAAAATATTCAGTTGAACCGCTTTTAGGCTAAAGCGCGCTGGACCCAGATCCTCTTAAAAACGGCCGTTGATGCCCGCGGTGATCGTCGTGCCCCCGAAGAGCTTGAACTGCATCTGATCGGGAATGCCGCGATAGGCTGATTGGGGCGCATCGGTGAGATTACTGACGTCGAGTGACAACGTAACGGCCGGGCGCAGTTGATAACCGATGCCGGCGTTGATCACCGTGCGGGAGAAAAGATAGCGGTTCCGGGCCGGCGTGCCATCGGCGTAGGCCGTAATATACGACCCGGTATAATTAACGATCACACGGGAGGTGAAACCGCGATGCCGCCAGAAGAGACTCACGTTGGCACTGCGCGGCACGAAACCAACGACATCGCTGGTCTCGATAATCCCGCTCCCACCAAAATCCCCCTTCGTTTCGAGTGCAGTGAAGTTGGCGGAGGCGCCCAAACCTTTGAGGAAGCCCGGTAGAAACGTGAACTGCTGCTGGTAGCTGATCTCCCACCCTTTCACCGTCGCGGTACCGGCGTTGGCACTGGTCCGCATTATAAAGCCGCCGTATTCGCCGTTGAATCCGTTGTCGGTGCCCGTCCCGATGGTGCCCGACTCGAGACCGGTCACAATGAAGTCTTTGATCGACTTATGAAACCAGCCAATCGTCAGGCTGCCGACCGGCTCGAAATAATATTCCAGCGACGCATCCCAGTTGGCCGCCGTTTGCGGGAGAAGCGAAGGGTTGTTGATCGTAAGCGTCTGGGTACTCTCGTTCACCGATTCGTTCGGCAGGAAATTCGTCATCGCCGGGCGGCCAAAGCTGGTCGACCAGCTCAGCCGCGCTTTCACGTTACGCGATACCTCCTGGGTCAGATGGATGCTCGGAAACGACTTGGTGTAGCCGCCCGAAAGTTCGCGTTTGGTGTCACCATAGTCTCGCTCCGCGGAGCCAATCGGGTCGGCGGTCTGCTGGGCCGCGGTGCTTGGCGTCCGCGCGCGCACCCAGCCCCAGCTTCCGGTTTCGGTCTTTTCTGTCCGGACGCCGGTTAGAAAACCCGTATTCTTGATGCGACCTTGCGCCATGACATATCCGGCCGTCACGGTCTCGGTCACGCGACGCGTCCCCGTGTATTGAATCTGCTGCCCCCAATACCGATCCTCATTCCAGAGGGCCGGTTCGATCGGGTTCCGGTCCTTGAAAAACTGCGAGGCATACCAGAACGGCACCTGGCGACCCGTCCTGCGCGTATTCTCGATCACGATCGAGGGGTCGGAGGGCAGAGTCGTACCGAGATAGCGCCAGCGACGGTTCCGGTTCACGTCGTGCGCCATCTGTTCGCGCCAGTTAAAACCGGCCTTGAGGAACGTCTTCAGCTCCCCGGGCAGATCATACTTCAGATTGCCGCGCGCCTCCCGGACCTCGTGATCGTTATCAATATTATTGTTCTGAAAAAATCCGTTGAGCCGATAATTTGCGGGATTCGAAATATCGGGGCCGCTTGTCTGGGTGAAGCGCGGATAAAGATCGGATTCTGTGCGATCGAGAATCCAGCCGAGATTATTGACCCGCATCGTGAAGATGCCGCCTTCGTTGCCTGAGCCGTTGTTGATATGCGTGCGGCTGAACAGCGCTCCATAGTCGAGCTGCATCCGGTTCCACTCATGCTCGGCGCCCAGATCGAGATGGCGCATCCGCAGAAAGAAGTTATTCGGACCCTGCGTGGACACATCGAAATTGGACGCGGTCGACGCCCGGACCTGCGTGATGCGATTCGTGTAACCCGGCAGGATCCCGGCGTTCCCCGTCGTACCAACAATCTGGTTGGTGAAAGCGCGAGTTTCAAACCGCAGTTTCCCCATTTCATTGGCGTCATTATAAATCGTATTCAGGGTCAACTTGGTGGTCGGGGACAACCGATAGTCCAGCTTCACATTGATGCTACCCTGCTTCCGGTTGTTATATTGATCGAACGTGCGATAGTCCCAGAGAAACGCGGGCTGGCTGGATGTGTTCTGAAAATCGCGCGTCGTGCTATGCACACCCGCGACATTTTCGCTATAGAACGTATTCACCGCCACCCCGAGGTTTCGAGTGCCACCGGCGACATCGAAGACCTCCGAGTAACCGACATTCAGCAGCGGATGAACCCGGTGGGGCTCACGCAAGGGAATCGTATCGAAAAACGGCGGCGCCCAGCGCAGGGCGAGATTATAAGTCACCCGGCGTTTCTCTTTCATACTGAGGGGCGAGCGGCTTTTGAGATTGATCGTGCCACCGAGTGAATCAGCGCCTTTGTCGGGCGTGTGCCCCTTCACCAATTCAAGCCCCTCGAACATCGCGCCGGTGAGGTTGTTGATGCGCGTCGCGCGCGCCATGCCGCCCTGACTGGAGAGCAGCGAACCATCGAGCGTGATCGTATTAAGACTCGGGCCCATACCGCGGATCGTGAAGCCATCGATGCCGTTCTCGAGATTCAGATTGCCGGTCACGCCGGGCAGCATGATCGCGAGTTCACTCGCACTCATATTCGGCAAATTGCCATAGGAGTCCATGGCGAGGACGTTCTTCACGTTCGCCGCATTGCGCTGGGCGGTGATCGCCGCCGCGCCGCCTTCCCGTTCTCCGGCCACCGTGAACGCATCCAGTTTGTAGATACCCGTTGTCAGTTCCAGGTCGCGGGTCACGCGCTGACCGGCCGCGACGGTCACTTCCTGGGTCGTCGGGTCCAGACCGGTATAATTGGCGAGAAGCTCGTGCGCGCCCACCGGTACGCCCGTGAGTACGAAACGGCCGGTGTTGTCGGTGAGGACCGTCAACCCGAGCTTCGGCAGCGAAACGCGGGCACCTTCGAGCCGGTCACCCGTACCTGCATTGCTAACTGAACCCGTAACGATCCCAGTGGCGGTTTCGGCGGCATGGCCGAGCGTGACGAATACTCCGAACAGAATGGCCGTGCAGAGAACAAAATAGCGGGCGATTGAACAACCGCGGACAAAGAGAGGTGAGTACATGACGAGGGGTGGTGAGGTGCAGGTGCGCCTGAAGCAACGAGGACGCTTCAGGGAGGGTTTCTGAGGTTATCCGAACGCGGCCAAGCAAGTGACCGAGCGTTTACCTAGCCTGCCCGGTGGCATCACACAATATTCTTTTGCCCTGACCGTCATCTCGCTCCCGGAATCGGCGCTTGCGGGACAGGCGCACGGAATCAGCGCAATCGGCGAAGCCTGCATCGCGCGATCTATCATCGCGTACGGCAGGGATCGTACCGGCCGCCGTGATCCACCGTTGCCGTGTGAGTCGACGGCGTTCAGGGTCACGGGTCTCATGACTCCATTCGACGCGATTCTCACCCATCCCGGTGGTGCCCACAACGATGAGTTTCTCGCCTGCAGCGTGCTGCTCGCCGGCCATCCCGTACCCATTATCCGGCGGGAACCGGCCGACACGGATCTCGCTGATCCGCGACTGTGCGTCGTGGATGTCGGCCAGCGTCACGAACCGGCGCTCAACAATTTCGACCATCACCAGTTGCCCAAGGACCATCCGCCGACGTGCGCGCTCTCACTCGTGTTGCAACACTTGGGGCTCTACGACGATGCGCGGCAGTTTTGCGAGTGGCTCGAAACGACGGAACGGTTCGATTCCCGCGGGCCCATCCACACGGCGAAATGGCTGGGGGTCACAACCGATGCCCTCGCGCGCCTCAACTCCCCCATCCATGCGACGCTGCTGCGGCGCTTCGCCCTCGCGACGCGCCTCGAGTCCGGCGAGCCGCTCTGGGAAATCATGCGGATGATTGGCGAGGACATCGTCGAGTTTGTGAAATCACTGCGCGAGCGACTCGACTTGATCGCACGTCAGGCCGAATTCTGGACGCTCGATCTCGCGGATGGCCCGGCGCAGTTTCTGTTCCTTCCGCGCACGGAACCGGTGCTCGTGGATCCTTCGTTCGGGCTCGACCGATTCATTCAAAGCCGCGGGTTGGAGGGTGACGTGGTTGGGATTGTGAGTCCTGATCGGCGCAGTACGGGTTACGGACTAGAACGTTTCCGGGACAACCCGCGACTCGATTTCACGCGGCTCGCGGATCGTCCGGGCGTCCACTACGCCCACGCGCGCGGTTTCGTCGCCAAGACGACGCTCACTGACGTTGCGGCGCTCAAAGCCTTGCTGGCGCTGGCTGCCGTGAGCGGTGCGGACCGTTCAAGCTAACCGACCCTTGAGTTTTTCCGCCGTCCGCGTGTCGTTGGAATCCGCCGCATCGCCGCACTATGTCTGAATATGTCAACATCTCCGTCTATAAATTCACGCCGCTCGACGACCTTCCCGCGCGGCGCGAGCACTTGCTGGAGGTGAGTCGCGCCGGCCACCTGCGAGGCACGATCTTGTTGAGCACGGAAGGGATCAACCTGTTCGTCGCCGGCACGCGCGCGGCCATCGACGCGCTCCTGGTCGCGTTACGCGCGATCCCCGGCCTGGAGAATCTCACGCCGAAGGAGAGCCTCAGTGCGGAGCAACCGTTCAACCGGATGCTCGTGAAGATCAAAAAGGAAATCATCGCCTTCGGCATCGACGGGATTGATCCCGCGCGGCGCCCCAGTCCAAAACTTCCAGCGCGCACGTTGAAGCAATGGCTCGATGAAGGCCGGCCGATTACGCTCCTCGACACCCGCAACGACTATGAGGTGCGCATGGGAACATTTCGCGGTGCCGTGGTGCCGCACATTGATCACTTTCGGGACTTTCCCGCCGCGGTGGATAAACTACCCGAGGACATGAAAGAGCGCCCGATTGTGATGTTTTGCACCGGCGGCATCCGTTGCGAAAAGGCGGGACCGTATCTGGAAAAGGTCGGTTTCAAAAACGTGCATCAACTCGACGGCGGCATCCTCAAATATTTCGAGGAGTGCGGTGGCGCGCACTACGACGGCGAATGTTTTGTCTTTGACCGGCGCGTCGGCGTCGACTCCGAGCTCCGGGAAACCAATTCCGTCCTCTGCTTTAACTGCCAGATGCCGCTCACCGAGGCCGAGCAGCGCGATCCGCGTTACGTGCCGGATATCAGTTGCCCGTATTGTGCGCAGCAGGACGGCCAGCCCGCCGCCAGCGGCAGCCCGCGCGACAGGAGCGAGGCGGAATAATATATATATCCGTTACGGCCTATGCACATGACCTCCCCGACGGTTCCTGATATTATATGTATTGGTTCCGTCCTCTGGGATATCATTGGACGTTCGCCTCGCGCGATGCCTTCAGGCGCGGACGTGCCCGGCCGCATCACGCGGCTGCCCGGAGGCGTGGCGATGAACGTCGCGAAGACCCTGCGCCGTTTCGGCCTGACGCCCACCTTGCTCACGGCTCTCGGGCAGGATCCGGCGGGCGAGGAGTTAATCCGGGCGTGTCTCGAATGGGGCATCAGGACGGACCACGTTTATCGGACGTCCGACTTTCCCACGGATCGTTATCTTGCCATCGAAGACACCAACGGGCTCATCGCGGCCATCGCGGATGCACACTCTCTGGAAGCAGCGGGCGACAAGATCTTGTTGCCGCTCAGTGACGGTCGGCTCGGTCACACAGCGGAACCGTGGACAGGTTTGGTTGCGCTGGATGGCAACCTGACCGGCGCCTTGCTCGCGGAGATTGCGATCTCGCCCTTGCTCGCAGCCGCGGATCTGCGCGTGGCCCCGGCCAGTCCCGGAAAAGTCGAACGCTTGCGCCCTCTGCTCGGCCACCCCCGCGTCACGCTCTACGTTAACCTCGAGGAAGCGGGGATCTTATGCGGGACGGTATTCCACGGAGCCCGCGCGGCGACTGAGGCGTTGCTCGCAGTGGGAGCCCGACGCGTTCTGGTCACGGATGGCGGACGCGATTGCGCCGATGGCAAGGCCGGCGAAGAGCTCTTGGTTGACCGGCCTCAATCCGTGCGCGTAAACCGCGTGACGGGGGCAGGAGATACTTTTATGGCCGCGCACATCGCGGCGGAACGAAACGGAGCCACGCGCGCGGCGTCCCTCCAGGCCGCGCATCAAGCCGCCGCTGAGTACGTCTCCGGAGAAATTGGCTCATGAATGCGCCGCTCGTCTTTTCCCCGGAAGTCCGGGACGCGCGCGCCAGCGGCGCGCCGTTGGTCGCCCTGGAGTCCACGATCATCACCCATGGCATGCCCTATCCGCAAAACGTGGAGACCGCCCGCCGGGTTGAGGCGGAAGTGCGGGCGGCCGGGGCGGTGCCGGCCACCATCGCTGTCTTGGAAGGACGGATACACGTCGGCCTTTCCGCCCGGGAGCTGGAAACACTGGGCCGGGCGAAAGGTGTCATGAAGCTTTCGCGCGCGGATTTGGCCGTCTGTTTGGCCACGGGCCGGACCGGCGCCACCACGGTTGCCGCCACCATGATCGCCGCCCGGCTGGCCGGGATCGACACCTTTGCCACCGGCGGAATTGGCGGCGTGCATCGCGGCGCGGAAACGACCTTTGATGTCTCAGCCGATCTGCGCGAACTGGCCGCGACCGCGGTGTCGGTCGTCTCCGCCGGCGCCAAAGCGATTCTCGACCTGCCGAAAACGCTCGAGGTGCTTGAGACCCTGGGAGTGCCGGTGATCGCGGTGGGACAGGCTGAGTTCCCAGCGTTTTGGTCACGCTCGTCCGGTTTAGTTGCGCCGCTCCGGCTCGATACGCCCGCCGAGATGGCCACCGCGCATCTCACGCGAGGCCGGCTGGGGCTGCCGGGCGGACAACTGATCGCCAACCCGATTCCAGCCGAGGCGGAGATCCCGCGCGAAGTCATCACTCCGGTGATCGAAACCGCACTCGCGGAAGCGAAGACCCAAGGTATTGCGGCGAAAGCCGTCACGCCTTTCCTGTTACAAAGAATCTTCGAACTCACGGAAGGCCGTTCGTTGACGGCCAACATTGCGCTGGTTCTGCACAACGCGCGCCTCGCTGCCCGCATCGCCGCCGAAATCAACCGGCAGCGGAACGATTAACTCCTTCCGTTTACTCTGTGGCCGGACCCGAGGGGCGAACTCGGACATGGCGTGAGGGTGGGTTCGAAATAGCGGAAACCCAGCTTCAGGGACGAAGGCAGCGGTCTCCTCGCGCAGCGTCGATCACCGGCCCATTCGCGGCTTTCGATCCCGCGCGAATCTGCGCTGACTGAGCGCCATGATCGCTTTTCTCAGAGACGTCGGGGCGAGTCTGGACCGCTGCGAGCTGACGCACCTGCCGCGCGAGGCGATCGATGGGGCACTCGCGAGGCAGCAACACGCCCGGTTTGCCGCGAGGTTACGCGAGCTGGGTGTGACGGTGGAGTTTGCTCCGCCGCTACCCGAACAGGCCGACGGAGTTTTCATTGAAGATACCGCCCTGGTCCTGCCGGAGATCGCAGTCCTGACTCGGCCCGGGGCGCGTTCGCGCGAACCCGAAGTCGACTCGGTGCGTTCGTTGCTCGCGCCCCACCGGCCGATCCAGCGCCTCGTCGAACCGGCCACCCTGGACGGTGGCGATGTCCTGCGGCGTGGCCCCACGCTGACCGTGGGGCAAACCCCAAGGACGAATGCCGCCGGGATCGAGGCGCTGCGCGCCATCGTAACGCCGTTTGGATACACCGTGCTTCCGCTTCCGATCCGCGGATGTCTGCACCTGAAATCGGCCTGCACGTTTATTCCGCCCAATACGTTCGTGATAAACCCGGCATGGATTGATGCGGCGCAGTTGGGCGATGCGAGTGTGATCCCGGTGGACGAGAGCGAGCCGTTTGCCGCGAACACGTTGACGATCGGTCAGACGACGCTGATTAGCGCCTCGTTTCCGAAGACCGAAAAGCGCCTGCGTGACGCGGGTATTCTTACGCGTGCCATCGATATTTCAGAATTGGAAAAAGCGGAGGGCGGGCTCACGTGCCTCTGCCTGCTGGTCGAACCGAGCGGGCCGGCGGAGGAAAAACGACCTAAGGAAGAGGCATCAGGCGGATAGGGTACATCGAACGCGCGTGCCATTCGAGCGGGAGACTCGGCCTCGCATTAGGACCCAACGCGTCCCGGCCGGCACCGGCGTACCGTATCCAGTTTCTTCCCACGAGGAGGAAATGTGCGGGCCTACGACGGAGACGGTTTCGCGTCACTCCGTCCGCCCGGCGATCTCAGTTTCACCCAGTGTCGGTGCTGCGTCGTCGTATATAGAAGGGAATGGGAGCGAACCGTAGAGACCCCGCGGCATAGGGTTGGACAACGCCGTCCGGTTCTTGCTAACTGCCAGCCA
>Ga0163144_10024422_pt1 | contig 11857 bp, 10 predicted proteins | sample OliLak19BULKMAT1_FD_123175 | JGI IMG/M metagenome (GOLD analysis project Ga0163144, IMG submission 123175) | Freshwater microbial mat bacterial communities from Lake Vanda, McMurdo Dry Valleys, Antarctica - Oligotrophic Lake LV.19.BULKMAT1 | ecosystem: Environmental > Aquatic > Freshwater >...
CTCGCCTCCGGCCAGGTCGACGCCATCGGCGCGTGGCAGCCCAACGCCGGCCAGGCGCTCAAGGCCCTCGCCGGCTCCAAGGCAATCTACACCAGCGCCGACGAGCCGGGCCTCATCTACGACACCGTCACGGTCACACCGCAGAGCCTCGCGCAGCGCCGCGCCGACTGGGTGAAATTCGTCGCGCTGTGGGACAAGGTCATCGCTTATATCACCAACCCGCAGACGCGCCCCGATGCGCTCAAGATCATGGCGGCGCGCACGGGCTCGACGCCCGCGGACTACGACGCGTTCCTCAGCGGCACCCGTTTCCTCTCCCTCGCCGGGAGCGCCAAGATCATCGCGAACAAGGGCGCCGGTTTCGGTTCCCTGATCGGCTCCTCGAATGTCGCCAACGATTTCAACGTGAAGAACGGCGTCTACAAGCAGGCGCAGGATGTGACCTCCTACTTCGACGCCAAGCTCACCACGGAAGCCATCGCGGCGGGGAAGAAGTGAGGCGCGCCGGGCGCCCGCCCCATCCCGCCGCGCCCGCGCCGGGCGCCCTCCCCTCGTAGCCCGCCGCGGGCGCAGCGAGACCGCGCGATCATCATGCCCCCCACCCGCTGGCTCGCTATCGGCCGGCCGCTCCCGGCCCGCACGCAACGCGTCCTCACCGCGCTCTCGTTCGCGTTGCCGCTGCTCGCATGGGCGCTGGTCAGCTATGTGCCCTGGCTCTGGCACCCGCTGATCCGCGTCACCTCGCCGGGCGAGGTCGCGTGGTTCAAGCCCGGGTTGCTCGTGGAGCGCGCCGTGTTCGCGGAGGAGAACGCCAAGCTGCTCAGTTCGCCGCCGGCGCCGGCCGCGGGCGCCGCCGGCCCGCGCGCGGCGGAAGGCGTGCGCGCGAATCCTGTTTTCCTCCCGCCCCCGCACCAGGTCGCGCACGCCTTCTGGACCGCCTTCACGACGGAGCCGCAGTTGCGCGGCGATCTCTGGCTGCACCAGAGTCTGTGGCTGAGCATCAAGACTATCTTCTGGGGCTTCCTCGTCTCGTCGCTCCTCGGCGTCCCGCTCGGCATCCTGTGCGGCGCCTATGCTCCGGTGTCGCGCCTCAGCGAACCCGCGATCGACTTCGTGCGCTACATGCCGGCCCCTGCCTTCGGCGCCCTCGCCGTCGCCGTGCTCGGCATCTACGACGCGCCCAAGATCGCGATCATCGTGATCGGGACGTTTTTCCAGCAGGTGCTCGTGATCGCCAACACGGTGCGCCGCCACGATCCGGCGCTCATCGAGGCCGCGCAGACGCTCGGCGCGCGGCCGCGGCAACTGCTCTTCCGCGTCATCGTGCCGAGCTGCATCGTCGACCTCTACAATGACCAGCGCATCCTGCTCGGCTGGGCCTGGACCTATCTCGTCGTCGCGGAGGTCGTCGGCATCAGCAGCGGAATCACGTTCTTCATCAACCAGCAGGCGAAGTATCGGAATTTCGACAACGTCTACGCCGCCATCGTGATCATCGGCATCATCGGACTCGCGACCGACCAGGCGCTGGCATTCCTCGGCGAGCGGATCTTCGCCTGGAAGAACCCGCGCCCGAGCCGGCTCAGATCCTTTTTCGCGAGACTGTTCGCCCGGCGCGCAGCGATGCTCGTGCCCGCGCCCGAGCACCCCAACCCGCCATGAGGCCCCGTCCGTCCCTCGTAGCCCGCCGCAGGAGCGGCGGGACCCTCCGCCCCGAACCGGAGCCCACCGCGCTTCCCTCCCGCATTCCCGCGCTGGGCTGCGACCAGGCGCTGGGCCGCACCGCGCATGATTGACTACCGCCAGCAGTCTCCCGCCGTCGCCGAGCGCTTCCGCAAACTCAAGGAGCGCCCCGTGCTCCTCGAAGTGGAGCGGCTTGGCCGCGAGTTCGGCACCAACGGCCGCACTTGCACCGCGCTCCGCGACATCTCGTTTCGCGTGCACCGCCGCGAGTTCGTCTGCGTCATCGGCCCCTCCGGCTGCGGCAAGTCCACGCTGATCCGGATTCTGGCGGGACTCGAGACGCCCACCTCCGGCCGCGTGCTGCTCGATGGGCACGAAGTCCGCGGCCTCGGATCCGATCGCGGCATGGTCTTCCAGGGCTACACGCTCTTCCCGTGGCTCACGGTGACGCGCAACGTGATGTTCGGGCTCGAAATGAAAGGGCTCACGTCGCGGCAGGCCGAGAGCGAAGCGCTGCAGTGGATCGACCTCGTCGGGCTCACGCGCTTCAAGGACGCGTATCCGGCCCAGTTGTCCGGCGGCATGAAACAGCGCACGGCCATCGCGCGCGCGCTCGCCGCCCAGCCGCGAATCCTGCTGATGGACGAACCGTTCGGCGCCCTCGACGCCCAGACCCGCTGCCAGATGCAGACGCACCTCCTCGAAATCTGGCGCAACGTCGAAGTCACGATCCTCTTCATCACGCACGATCTCGACGCGGCGGCGCTGCTCGCCGATCGCATCCTCGTCCTGAAGGCCAATCCCGGCGAAGTGCAGGAGTTGATCGAGGTGCCCGTCCCCCGGCCGCGCAGCCCCGCTCAGTTCAACTCGCCGGAGTTTCTGGCCACGCGGCAGCGGCTCGACGAGCTCATCCATCCGCGCCTCGAATCTCCGGCGGAAAAACTTCCCATCGTCCGCCTGACCGCCGTGGGCGACGACGTCGAATAGCCAAAATAAAATTGTCTCGCGCAGGACGCGAAGGGCACGAAGTCATACTTCGCTGCCTCTCCTTCCGCTTTGCCTTCGCCCCCTTCGCGGCCTGCGCGAGGCCCTTGTTGCATGCCTGCCAAACCCAAGCCCAACCTCGCCCGCTTCAGCGTCTCCCTTCCCGCCGATCTCCTCGACGAGCTCGATGACATGGTGGCCAGCCGGAAATTCCCCAGCCGCTCCCACGCCATCGCCGAGATGGCCCGCGAGCGCCTTGTCGATCACGCGCAGGAACTCGGCACCCGCAGCATGGCCGGCACCATCACCCTGGTCTACGATTACCGGAAGCGAAACCTCCAGCGCCGGCTCGCCGACATTCAGCATGAGCACTACCTGCTCGTCGTGACCTCCATGCACGTCCACCTCGAGCATCATCACTACCTCGAGGTCCTGCTCGTGCAGGGCCCCGCCCGCGAACTGCGACGTCTCGCCGACACCCTCGGCGGCTGCAAGGGCGTCACGCACGCGCACCTCCAGCTCACCGCCACCGCGATGCCGCCGCTGCTCTGAACCAGGGACGGGCAGCCCGCGCCACCCGCCTGTCTGCTCCGGATCTCGCCTCCGCAAAATATTTTCGTTGCCCACGCCTTCCGGCCTGCGTTCTGCTCAGTGTTTCACACGTTTCTTCTCTTTCGTAACACTGCTTTCATGGACCTCGTCATCAACACCACGCCCGACGCGCCCCTCTTCACGCGGACGCTCACCCACTCCGGCATGTGGTCTGCCGTAATCGGCCGGGGCAAAACCCTGCGACTCACCGACCTTGAGGGCGGCGCCAACGTCGGGCTGCTGCTCCATCACGCGGACGTCACCAGCGAGCGCTACAACATGCCCGACACGTTGAAGGGGCAGCACATTTTCTACCTGCGCCATCCCTACTGCCTCCACTCCGACATGGGCCGCATCCTCGCCTCGATCACCGCCGACAGCGTCGGGTGGCACGACACCGTGTGCGGCTGCTCGGACGCCCCGCTCGTCGCGGAGAAATACGGCGTGAAAAACTACCAGACCGCGCGCAATGAATTTCACCGCAACGCCCGCGACTGCTTCCTGATCGAGCTGGCCAAATGGGGCCTCGGCCCGCGCGACCTCGTGCCCAACGTGAACCTCTTCAGCAAGGTCGTCGACGACGACGCCGGCCGCCTCACCTTCGTGTCCCCGCACTCGCCGCCCGGCGCGCACGTCGACCTGCGCTTCGAGCTCGCCACCCTGGTCGTCTTGAACACCTGCCAGCACCCGCTCGATCGGGACCCGGCGTATCATCCGCGGGAGGTGCGGCTGGAGGTGTTTCAATCCGCGCCGCCGGGCCCCGACGACGCCTGCCGCCGCTCCCGCCCGGAAAACGAGCGCGCGTTCCACAACACCGAAACCTACCACGCGCTCCGCTCGTGACCTTCTGACCGCGTCTTCATGGACGCGGCTACGATCACCTCGTAGCCGCGCCCATGAAGGCGCGGATCATTCGACTCGCCATGACCACCAGCTCTCTCGATCCCGCCCACGCCATCCACCGGCACATCATCCCGGCCGGCGAGCCGTGGACCCGCGCAATCCAACGCGGTCAGACACTCCGCATCGTCGACGTCGAGGGCAACCAGGCGGCCGACACGCTGTTCTACGACGCGCACGACCCGGCGAACCGCTACAGCGCGTCCGACACGATCCGCCGCCAGGCCGCGCTCTACCTGAGCACGGGCACCACGTTGTATTCCCAGCTCGGCGACGCGCTCCTGACGATCGTCGCCGACACGTGCGGCCGCCACGACACGCTCGGCGGCGCGTGTTCGCGCGAGAGCAACACCATGCGCTACGCGCACGACAGGGAATCCATGCACGCCTGCCGCGACAGTTTCATCTGCGGCGTGCATGCGTGGCGGGCCGACCTCGGCAAGCGCGACATCACCTGCAACATCAATTTCTTCATGAACGTGCCCGTCACGCCCGACGGCCGGCTCACCTTCGCCGACGGCGTCTCGGCTCCCGGCTACTACGTCGAACTCCGCGCCGAACGCGACGTCGTCTGCGTGATCTCGAACTGCCCCCAGCTCAACAACCCCTGCAACGCCTACAACCCGACGCCGATCGAGGTGCTGATTTGGGACGAACCGGTGTCGCGCGAAGGGGCGAAGGAAACGAAGGCATGAACCAGGAAGTTCTCACCAAAGCCGTATTGGATGCGGCGTTCAAGGTGCACACCCTTCTCGGTCCGGGACTGCTCGAATCTGTATATGAAGCAGCGCTGGCTCGTGAACTCATCAAGCATGGACATAGGGTGGAACGACAAAAGGCGATCGCCGTTTACTACGACAATGAGCTGCTCGAGGAAGTCGGCTTTCGGGCCGACATGATCGTCGACGGCCTCGTCCTCGTCGAACTCAAGTCCGTGACCGAAGTGACCACGTTGTTCAAAAAGATCACGGAAAACTACCTCCGCCTCATCCCCCTTCAGATCGAACTCCTGCTCAATTTCAACGAGGCACATCTCGAGGATGGCATCACCCGCCTGGTGAATGGCGCCGAGGGGAAACCCTTCTTCGGATCCTGATCCTTCGCTTCCTTCGCCCCTTCGCGCGAAACCCATGCCTTTCACCAAAGTCCTCATCGCCAATCGCGGCGCCATCGCGTGCCGGATAATCCGCACGCTGCGCCGTCTGAATATCCGCTCTGTCGCCGTCTACTCCGACGCCGACGCGCATTCCCTCCACGTCCAGCAGGCCGACGAGTCCATTCACCTCGGACCCGCGCCCGCCGCGCAGAGTTATCTCGACGCCGACAAGATCATCGCGGCCGCCAAAGCCAGCGGGGCCCAGGCGATCCATCCCGGCTATGGTTTCCTCAGCGAAAATCCCGGGTTTGCCGATGCCTGCGCCGCCGCCGGCATCGTGTTCATCGGCCCCACCGGCGATCAGATGCGGACGTTCGGCCTCAAGCACGCCGCGCGCGCCATCGCGCAGCAACACCACATCCCGCTTCTCCCCGGTTCCGAGCTCCTCCGCGACGAACCGCACGCGCGCACCGAAGCCGCGCGTATCGGCTATCCGGTGATGCTGAAGAGCACCGCCGGCGGCGGCGGCATCGGGATGTCGCTCATCCGGAAACCGCCCGAGCTCGCCGCCGCCTTCGCCGCCGTGGGTCGCCTCGCAAAAAACAATTTCAAGGACGGCGGCGTGTTCCTCGAGAAATTCGTCGAGCACGCGCGCCACATCGAGGTGCAGATTTTCGGTGATGGTCGCGGCCATGTCGTTGCCATCGGCGAACGCGATTGTTCCGTCCAGCGCCGCAACCAGAAGGTCATCGAGGAAACCCCCGCGCCCGGGCTCACTGACGCGCAACGCACCCGACTCCTCGACTCCGCCGCCCGCCTCGGCGCCGCGGCCGGTTATCGCAATGCCGGCACGGTCGAGTTCGTCTACGACAACGCCACCGGCGAATTCTATTTCCTCGAGGTCAACACGCGCCTCCAGGTCGAGCATGGCGTCACCGAGGAAGTCACCGGCATCGATCTCGTCGAGTGGATGCTCCGCGCCGCCGCCGGCGAGCTCGATCTCTCGAACTGGCAGCGTGAGCCCGCGCCACCTCACGCCGCCCACGCTTCGATCCAGGTGCGCGTCTACGCCGAAGATCCGGGTAAGGCCTTTCAACCCGCCGCCGGCACCCTCACGGATGTCCATTTCGCGACCTCGGCCCGCATCGAAACCTGGGTCGAGCGTGGCACGAATGTCCCGGCGTTCTACGATCCGCTCCTCGCCAAGATCATCGTGAAGGGCCGCGACCGCGCCGAGGCGCTCCACCGGCTCGAGGTGGCGCTCGCCGACACCCGGCTGCACGGCCTCGAAACCAATCTCGACTACCTCCGCCAGATCGTCGCCTCGGCCGGATTCCGCGCCGGGAGCGTGACCACCAAGTATCTCGCGATGCTGCCCTACGCCGCCGCCACCATCGACGTGCTCGAGGGCGGCACCCAGACCACCGTGCAGAACTACCCCGGCCGCCTCGGCTACTGGGCTGTCGGCGTGCCGCCGTCGGGACCGATGGACGGACGCTCCTTCCGCCTCGCGAACCGGCTCGTGGGCAATCCCCACACCGCCGCCGGCCTCGAACTCACGGTCCAGGGACCGACGCTGCGTTTCAACACCACCGCGGTGATCGCGCTCACCGGGGCGCACATGTCGGCGACGCTCGATGACAAACCCGCCGCCTGGTATCGCGCCCTGCGCGTGAAGCCCGGCCAGACCTTGCAACTTGGCGCCGTGAACGGCGCCGGGCTCCGCGCCTACCTCGCCGTCCGCCACGGCCTCGACGTGCCCGACTACCTCGGGAGCAAGGCCACCTTCACCCTCGGACTCTTCGGCGGTCACGCCGGGCGGGCGCTGCGCCCGGGCGATGTGCTGCGCGTGAATCGCGCGACACCCGCGGGCGTCACCGACGCCGCCCCGCTCCTCCGCGCCCCGCCGTCGATTCACTCGCCGCTGACCCGCGACTGGGAAATCGGCGTGCTCTACGGGCCGCACGGCGCCCCGGATTTCTTCGCCGCGGAGGATATCGCGACCCTTTTTTCGACGGCCTACGAAGTCCACTACAACTCCGCGCGCACCGGCGTCCGCCTCATCGGCCCGCGGCCGGCGTGGGCGCGACGCGATGGCGGCGAGGCCGGCCTGCATCCGTCCAACATCCACGACAACGCCTACGCCATCGGCGCGATCGATTTCACCGGCGACATGCCGATCATCCTCGGGCCCGACGGACCGAGCTGCGGCGGCTTCGTCTGCCCCGCGACGATCGCCGCGGGCGAGCTTTGGAAGATGGGCCAGCTCAAGCCGGGCGACCACGTGCGTTTCCGTCCACTCACGGCGGAGGCCGCCCGCATCCTCCTCTTTGCCCAGGACGCCGAGATTGAATCGCTCGCGCCGGCGCGCCGCACCTCACCTGGAATTTCGAATCTCAAATCTGAAATCCCACCCGAGCCCGCCATCCTCCACGAACTCCCCGCGCGACCCGACGCCCCGGCGGTCTGCTACCGCCGCTCCGGCGACGCGAATCTGCTGATCGAATACGGCCCGCTCGTGCTCGACATCGCCCTGCGCATGCGCGTCCACGCGCTGCAGGCGTGGCTCGAGCGCCATCACCTCCCGGGCCTCGTCGATCTCACGCCGGGCATCCGCTCGCTCCAAGTTCACTTCGACGCCCGGTTGCTCCCGCTCGAACGGCTGCTGGAAATCCTGCTCCGCGCCGAGAGCGAGCTGCCCGCCGTCGACGATATCGCGGTCCCCTCGCGCATCGTCCACCTGCCGCTCTCGTGGGAGGACGAGTCCACGCTGCTCGCCATCCGCAAATACATGCAGATCGTGCGCAAGGATGCACCGTGGTGCCCGAGCAACCTCGAGTTCATCCGCCGCATCAACGGCCTCGCGTCCGTCGCCGACGTGCACCGCATCGCCTTCGACGCGAGCTACCTCGTGCTCGCGCTGGGCGACGTCTACCTCGGCGCGCCCGTCGCCACCCCCGTCGATCCGCGGCACCGGCTCGTCACGACCAAATACAATCCGGCCCGCACCTGGACGCCCGAGAACGCCGTCGGCATCGGCGGCGCGTATCTGTGCGTCTATGGCATGGAAGGTCCCGGCGGCTACCAGTTCATCGGCCGCACCTGCCAGATGTGGAACCGCTACCAGACGACGACCGAGTTCACCGACGGCCGACCTTGGCTGCTCCGGTTCTTCGATCAGATTCGGTTCTACCCGGTCTCGAACGCGGAGCTCACGCAGTTCCGCGAAGATTTCCCGCAGGGCAAAGTGCACCTGAAGATCGAGGAGACGACCTTCCGGCTGCGCGACTACACGCGATTCCTCACCGAGAACGCGGCCACGATCACGGCGTTCAAATCGCGGCAGCAAGGCGCCTTCGAGGCGGAGCGGAAGCGCTGGGAGGAAAGCGGCCAGCTCACCTTCTCCGCCGAGACCGAGGCCGGCTCCGTCGTCGATGAAGCGGCGATCCCCGCCGGCTGCACCGCGGTCCCCGCGCACATTCCCGGCAACGTCTGGAAAATCGCCGTCACGCCCGGCGCCCGGGTGCAACGCGGCGATCCGCTCGTGATCCTCGAGTCGATGAAGATGGAGGTCACGGTGGTCGCGAGCCGCGCCGGCACGATTCGGGAAGTGCGCTGCGCGGAAGGACGCCCGGTCAACGCCGGCGAGACGCTCGTGGTGATCGCAGGCTGATCCCTGAGCCAAACGGGTGTCGCGCGAAGGGGCGAAGGAAGCGAAGGTTCAATCCCAGTCGGACGGATCTCCTTTTCTGCCTTACCTTCGCGTCCTTCGCCCCTTCGCGCGACACCCGTTCCGCCGTCCCTCGGTTCACTTCCGCCGGTGTGAATTCGTCAGCGCCTGCGCCAGCGCGATCTCCACTTTGTTGCGCGCCGCGCTGATATTCAACCGCAGGGCCTTTCGGGCAGCCTCGGAATTTTTCCTCAACAACGCGTCGAGGACGGCCAGATGCTCTCCAGCCGTCGCCTGCACCCAGTGCGGCGTCGTGATCACGACCAGCCGCACGAAGCGCAGCCGCTCGTTGATGTCCTTGAGCGTCTCGATGATGTAGGCGTTGCCCAACTCGCGCGCGAAGCCGAGGTGAAAGGCTTCGTCGGCGCGCACTAGCTCGGCGCCGTCGACCGGGGCGTCCGCATGGATCCCGAGCCCGCGCCAACCCGCCGGCCTCCGAGGACGCCACCGCGGTCGATCGCCTCCGCCGCGCCGGAGCCGTGTGCGTCGGCGCGCTCAACATGGGCGAATACGCCTACGATTTCGTGACCGACAACGCGCACGACGGCCCCACGCGCAATCCGCGCGACCTCGCCCGCTCCGCCGGCGGCTCGGCGGGCGGCTGCGGCGCCGCGGTCGCGGCCGGCCTCGTGCCCTTTTCCATCGGCACCGACACCAACGGCTCGATCCGCGTGCCCTCGTCGTTCTGCGGCATCTGGGGCCTGAAGCCGACCTATGGCCGGCTCTCGCGCGCGGGGAGCTTTCCCTTCGTCGACAGCCACGATCACATCGGCCCGTTCGCGCGCACGGTCGGCGATCTCGCGGCGGCCTACGATGCGCTGCAGGGCCCCGACCCGCGCGACCCCGCGTGCGCCCAGCGCGCGATCGAGCCCGCCGCGCCGGAACTCGAGACCGGCCTCGGCGACCTGCGCGTCGCCAGGCTGGGCGGCTACTTCGAAAAAAACTGCCCGCCGCAGGCCCCCTCCGCCGTCGCGGCGGTCGCGAACGCTCTCGGCGCCGCCTACGTCGGAAGGCGGCTCGATCTGCCCCACGCCGCCCTGGCGCGCGCCGCGGCGTTTCTCATCACGGCGACCGAGGGCGGCACGCTGCACCTCGCACGGCTGAAACCCGGCGCCGCCGCCTTCGATCCGGAGATCCGCGACCGCTTCCTCGCCGGCGCGCTCACGCCCGCCGCGTGGTATCTGCACGCGCAGAAGTTCCGCGCGTGGTTCCGCACGCAGGTGCGGGAGCTGTTCCGCCACGCGGACGTGCTGCTCGCCCCCGCCACGCCGGTGCCCGCCACGCGGCTCGGCCAGGAGACCATGACGCTCGAGGGCGTGGAGATGCCCGTGCGCCGCAATCTCGGAATTTTCACGCAGCCGATCAGTTTGATCGGGTTGCCCGTCGTGGCCGCACCGGTCCACACCGCCGGCCCCCAGCCGATCGGGGTGCAGTTGATCGCGGCGCCCTGGCGCGAGGCCGCGCTCCTGCGCGTCGCCCGCGTGCTCGAACAGTCGGGCGTCTGCACGGCGCCGGTCGCGCGCCTCGCCGCATGAGCCCGGCCGCCCCCCTGCCGGCCGCCGCCGCCCACCCGGGCCCCTGGTGCGGTCACGCGGCGGTCAGCCGGCCGCTCCCGGCCGAGCCGTATCCGTTTCTCCTTACGCCCGAGGCCTGCGCGCTCGTCATCGCCCGCGTCGGCCTCATGCTCTGCCTGTCGACCTGCAACCATGGGTGGCTCGCCTACGATCTCGCGCGCAAGACCGGGCGCGACGACGTGTGCGCGCTGCCCTCGGGACCCGGCGTCGGCCACATGTTCATCTGCGTCTTCGTCGTGATGCTGCCGATCAAGCTGCAGACCGGCGACCCGATCAAGGCGTGGGAGGCGGGCCTCACGTGGGTCTTCATCCAGAGCCTCGTCCTCGTCATCGGCGGATTCATCGGGCGCTGGGTGCGTCAGGTCACGCCGCGCGCCGCGCTGCTCGGCACGCTCGCGGGTGTATCCATCACGTTCATCTCGATGCGGCCGGCGCTGCAGATGTTCCTGACGCCCGCCATCGGGCTGGTCTGCTTCGCCATCCTGCTGGTGAACTGGTTCGGCGGCGTGCGCTATTTCCGCGGGCTGCCGGCCGGGCTGGTGGCCATGGCCGTCGGCACCGTCATCGCATGGGGCTCGAATCTGTTCGACCTCAACTACGGCGGGCTTTCGCTCGCCGGCCTCGCGCAGTCGTTCACGCATTTCGGGTTCAGCGTGCCGCTGCCGGCGTTCGGCCACGTGTTTTCCGGCTTCGAATACCTCGGCGTGCTGCTCGTGACCGCGATTCCCTTCGGCATCTACGACCTCGTCGAGGCGATCGACAACGTCGAGAGCGCGGCGGCGGGCGGCGACAGCTTCCCGACGACCAAGGTCCTCGCGGCCGACGGCTTCATCAGCATGATCGGCTGCTTCATGGGGAACCCGTTCATCCTCGCCGTCTACATCGGCCACCCGGGCTGGAAGGCGATGGGCGGCCGGGTCGGCTACTCGGTCGCGACCGGCGCCATGGTGATCGTGCTGTGCTGGCTGGGCACCGTATCCGTGATGTTGGCACTCGTGCCGGTCGTGGCCATCCTGCCGATCCTGCTCTATATCGGCATGCTGATGGGCTCGCAGGCGTTCAGCGAGTCGCCGCACCGCCACGCACCCGCCATCGTCGTGGCGCTGGTGCCGCACCTCGCCGCCCGGTCCGTCGGCCTGATCAAGAGCGCGCTGGGCGCCGCCGGCGTGACGGCCGTCACGGCGGAACTCGTCGCGAAAATGGCCGGCGAAGGCGTGCTGTTTCACGGCCTCGAGGTGCTCGGCGGCGGCGCGGCACTCGGCGGCGGCGCGGCACTCGGCGGCCTCGTGCTCGGCGCAA
>Ga0163144_10024423_pt1 | contig 11857 bp, 7 predicted proteins | sample OliLak19BULKMAT1_FD_123175 | JGI IMG/M metagenome (GOLD analysis project Ga0163144, IMG submission 123175) | Freshwater microbial mat bacterial communities from Lake Vanda, McMurdo Dry Valleys, Antarctica - Oligotrophic Lake LV.19.BULKMAT1 | ecosystem: Environmental > Aquatic > Freshwater > Lake...
AACCAGGGCGGCGTCGTCCTGTTCGCCGCCGGGCAGGAGCGCGGGACATGGCTGTGGCGCGCCGAGCTCGAGGAGGTCGTCGAGCTCGCGCCCGACGGCGGCGGCGTGCTGGTCTCGAAGATCACCGAGAGCCAGGTCACCGAGCTGTGGCGCGTCCCGCTCGACGGCGCGGCTCCCGAGCGCGTGCCCGCCAACGGGGTGCAAGCCATGAAGGGCCTGCGTCTCTCGCCCGACGGCGCGCGCGTCGCATGGTCGAGCTGCCACACCGTGCAACAGCTCGCGCGCACCGCGCCCGGCCCCACGGCCGGCTCGCTCGTCATCAAGCCGAGCCCGCGCGCCAACGACTGGATCGATCAGTATCCGATGACCATCCCCGGCACCTCGTCGCTGCTGCTCCTCTCGACGCGCATGGGCAAGCTGCGGCCGTGCGTCATCGACATCGAAGAGCGCGAGCCGGCGCGCTGCCTCGACGTCGGCGGCATGGAGATGGACGAGCCCGCGCCGTCGCCCGACGGCAAGCACTACGCGTTCGCCGTCGCCGGACGAGGTCTGTTCGCGGGTCCGCTCGACGGCTCGTCCGCTGCGGCTCGCGTCCTCGGGCTGTCCGAGGGTGAGACGGCGGCGCGCCCGGCGATCTCGCCGGACGGCCGCGACCTCTATTTCTCGCACGGGCTCCCGGGCTCCGAGGTGTACATCGACGTGGTGCCGATCGCGGGAGGCACGCCGCGGCGTTTCCTCCAGCATCCGGCGGCCGGATTGACCTTCTCGCCGAGAGGCGATCTCGCGGCGTTCCTCGTGCCCGCGAGCAAGCGCTTGACCCTCCCGATGCGGATCGATCTCGCGACGAAGGCCGAGCGCCCGCTGGCGCCGGAGCTGCCCGAGGCCTCGTACCGGGCGGTGCGCTGGAGCGCGAGCGGGGCGCGGGTCGCCGTCGACCGCGGCAACGAGGAGGTGATCGAGATCGACGTCGCCACCGGGCGCGTGCTCCGCCGGCTCGACACGGGCAACGATCAGATCGCCGGCCTCACCTACGTCGGGGAGGAGCTGGTGCTCGGGCACGCGACGTGGGTCGGGGACATCTGGATGGCGGACCTCCCGTGAGCAAAGGGCTACCCTCGCGGTCGGTGAAAGCAGCGACCGAAGGCGACATCGCGGGGACCCGGACGATCGACGGCGCGAGCCCGGCGAGCTTCGCCGAGCTGCCGCGGATCCGTCTCGTCGTGCAGAGCGGGCCCGACGCGGGCGCGACGTACACCTCGGAGCGCGACGAGGTCGTCATCGGCACGCACGAGTCCGCCGATCTCGTGCTGCACGACGACACCGTCTCGCGCTTCCACTGCTCGATCGGCGTCACCGACCGCAGCCTCACGGTGCGCGACACGGCCAGCCGCAACGGCACGCTCCTCGACGGCGTCGCCATCGTCGCGGCCCATCCCCGCACAGGCTCGGTCCTGAAGATCGGCCTCACCGAGATCCGCTTCGACCTCAAGAGCGATCGGGTTCGACTGGCGCTCTCGGAGCGCGATCGCTTCGGTCGCATGGTGGGCACGGGCGCGGCCATTCGCCGCGCCTTCGCCATGCTCGAACGCGCCGCGCAGAGCGACGCGACGGTGCTGCTCCATGGCGAGACGGGGACCGGCAAGGAGGTCGCCGCCGAATCGATCCACATGGAGAGCGCGCGGCGCGACGGGCCGTTCGTGGTGGTGGACTGCGCGTCGATCCCGCAGAACCTGCTGGAGAGCGAGCTGTTCGGTCACGAGAAGGGCTCGTTCACGGGTGCCACCGGCCCGCGCGAGGGGGCCTTCGAGGCGGCCTCCGGCGGGACCATCTTCCTCGACGAGATCGGCGAGCTCGAGCTCGATCTCCAGCCCCGGCTGCTCCGCGCCCTCGAGCGCAAGCACGTCAAGCGCGTCGGCACCAACAAGTACATACCGGTCGACGTGCGGGTGATCGCCGCGACCAACCGCGATCTCTGCCGTGAGGTGAACGAGCGCCGCTTCCGCTCCGATCTGTACTACCGCCTCGCGGTCGTCGAGGTCCGCCTCCCACCCCTGCGGGAGCGCCGCGACGACCTGCCGGTGCTCGTCGACAACCTCCTCCGGAGCCTCGGCGCCGCGGCGCACCCCGGAGCGCCGGGGCTGATCGACGAGGACTTCATGGCGGAGCTCGCCCGCCACCAGTGGCCCGGCAACGTGCGCGAGCTGCGCAACTACCTCGAGCGCTGCCTGGCCCTGCGCGAGCACGTCCCCCTCGGCGCCGCCGCCATCGCGGGCGACGCGGGCGGCGATCTGCCCGACATGAGCCAGCCGCTCAAGATCGCCCGCGAGCGCTGGACGCGCGCGCTGGAGAAGCGCTACGTCGAGGCGATGCTCGAGCGGCATCAAGGCAACGTGACCGCCGCCGCGCGCGAAGCCGGTGTGGACCGGATGCACTTCTACCGGATGCTCTGGCGCTACGGGCTCAAGTGAGCCGCCCCGGCGCGAGCCGCCCTGATCCGTCACGCGGCTCGGCGTGCTTCGTGGCCAATCCGACCATCGTCCCGGCCCGCTCCGGGCTTCAGAGGATCGGCGCGACCGCGCGTGCGCCGAAGCGCGCGTACTCATCGGGCCGCACGCCGTAGCACGAGCCACGGACACGGCAGCCGTCGCACTCCGCCACGTGGCTGCGAAACGACACCAGGCTCTTCGGCGCCAGATCGGTGACGCGGCGATCGGCGCCGAAGGCGCAGAGCGGTGGGCCGCACGGGCCGTCCATGCTGAAGAGGGTCACGCCGTGCTCCGCGGCGGCGTCGATGGTCCGCGCGAGCGACGCGCGGATGTCCTCGGGCTCGGCGAGGATCTCGGGCAGCAGCGCCTGCTCCCACGGCTGCACGGGCACGGAGATCGAGAGCCCGCCGAGCGAGGCGCTCTGCCCGAAGGTGCGCCGCAGAAAGCCGGGCAGCTCGGGGAGCTGCGTCACGGTGTCGCGCAGCACGACCGCATTCAGGACGACATGGACCTCCGCCTGGAGCAGCGCGCGGATGCCGGCCACCGTGCGCGCGTGGGTCCCCGGCGCGCGCGTCGCGATGTCGGAGGCCGCCGCGTCGGCGCTGTGCAGCGACACGAAGGCGCGCGTCAGCCCGGCGTCGCGCAGCTCGGCCGCCAGCGCAGGGCGCTTGCCAATCTGGATCGCGTTGGTCTCGACGAGGATGTCGGTCATGCCGAGCTGCCGCGCCCGCCGGACGTGCTCGCCGAGGCCGCGATCGAGCGTCGGCTCGCCCCCGGAGATCGTGAGCGAGCGCACCCCGAGCGCATACATGTCCTCGATCCACGAGCCCACCTGCGCCGCGTCGTAGCCCGCCCACTCGCGCGACTGCCAGCAGAACCCGCAGTCCTGATTGCAGCCGAAGCCGGTGCGCACCAGGCCGCCGAGGGGCTCGACGCCCTCGATGATCTGGCGGAAGTGCGAGAGCGGCACGCCGATCGGCAGCGCCCCGAGCGCATCCGCGTGGGCCCGCGCCTCGCGCCACTTCTCCGGCGTGATCGCCCGCGCGAGCCGCTCGCGAATGAGCGCGGTAGCCTTCCGGTGGCGCGCCGCGCCCGGCTGCGTCTCGCGGATCGAGACCTCGAAGGCGCTCGCCTCCTTCGTCACCGGCTCGATGCGCGCGCGGACGATCGCCATCCGCTCGGTACCGACCACCACGCCGAGCACCAGCTCGAAGGCGCGGCCGGCGATCTCGACGTCCAGGAGGCTCAGGTCGAAGCGCGGCAGCGGTTGCGGCAGATCCAGCGCGCCAACCAGCGCCCGCGCCATCCCGATGCGATGTTCACGCGCCTCGACATCGGCGCTCGGCGGATCGCGAAAGCCGGTCATCGTCGCGAACAATCGCCAGGCGCCCGCTCCGCGTCAACCGCGCGTCCCGCCACGGGGCCGCGAATCGCGGATTGGTGAGGTTGGTTACTGGTTGTCGCCGGTGCTCTCGGCGATTGGGGGTGCCGGCGCAGGCGGGAGCGCGCGGTCGCGCTTGAGACTCTCGGGAATCCTACGGGCGAGGCAGCCCAAAACGGCGCCCCGAATCACGGAACGATCGAAGTGTGGCGGGCACGGTCCGATCGCGTAAGCGGCCGTTCCACCATTCGCGGCCCCGCATTAGTACTACTGCCGTACTTGCCCGCCATTTGCGGTTGAGCCGCTTCGGACAGGCCGATTTTTCCGAGCATTTGAGGTGCTACAGCCGCACCTGCGGTGAAGCACGGCTGTAGTATTAGTGCGTCGTGGGAGAGCCACACCCATCAGGATTTTATTCCGAAATCGACACCGCCCCTCATTATTGGAAGAGCGTGTGCTTCAACACGCTACCTTTCTCGTGATTCATTGAATTTAGAGCGCTACATTGCCGCCCTTTCGCGATAGATTGTCAATAAATCACGATAATGGGGGTGCGCGATACACATGAAATCTGCTGCAAGGCAATCCATATCTGCAAAAACCGCTGCTCGGGGAAAGCCCCGACGGCGTGCGCGGAGTGCGTCCCTGACGCCTGGCCCGCACAACGCGCTATTCAAGTACACCTTTTCCCAGGTCGAGAACGCCGCGTCGGAGCTTCAGCTGATTCTGCCACCGCCGGTGAGCGCACGCATCCTATGGCCGACGCTCACGCTCGAGCCTGGCAGCTTCATCGACGAAGCATTTGCCAATCGCCACACGGATCTCTTGTTCTCGGCGAGCATCGCCGGTCATCGCGCATTGGTCTACGTTCTCTTCGAGCATCAATCCCGCTCCGAGCGGTTCATGGCGTTGCGCCTGCTCGGGTACATGGTGCGAATCTGGGAGCAGGAGCGAAAGACGCACCCGCACGCGAAGAAGCTCCCGGCCATCCTGCCCGTCGTGCTGCACCACAGTCGCAAGGGTTGGACGGCGGCGAGCACCTTCGAAGACCTGTTCGACCTGGACGCCGAGGACGCCGCGGCGATCGCTGACCATCTGGTGCGCTTTCGCTTCGTGCTCGATGACGTGAGCCTGGCGAACGATGACGAGCTCCGCGAGCAAGCGACCACCGCGATGGTGAAGCTGTGCAAGTGGTGCCTCCTCCACGGGCGCGAGCCGTCGGTGCTGGTCGACCGCCTGGACCAGTGGGCGGCGGTGTTGCGAAAAGTGCTGCGCGCGCCAAACGGACGTGCCGCGCTGGGCGTCGTCTTGCGCTACATTGCGAGCCTGGCGCGCCCCCGGGCGGAACGTAAGATTCATGAAAAGCTGACCGCAGCCATCGGCGACGACGCGAAGGAGATCATTGTGACGCTGGCAGAAGTCTGGGATCGACGGCAGAAAGCCAAGGGCCGGCAAGAGGGGCGGCAAGAGGGGCGGCAAGAGGGGCGGCAAGAGGGCCGCCAGGAGGGGCGGTGCGAGCTGCTGCTCAGGCAACTGCGGAGCCGCTTCGGTGAGCTGCCCGCCGAAGTGATCGACCGCGTGACCGCCGCCGACGTGAAGACGCTCGACCGCTGGGCGGTGCGAATCCTGAATGTGTCCACGCTGGCCGAGGTGCTCGACGCGCCCAGCCGCGCGCCGAAAGTGGCACGGCGGACGGTGGCTCGCATCGCGGCCAAGCCCCGGCCGAAGACGGCTCCCGACGCGGCCAAGCAGCGCGCCTGATCGCTGCGCGGTCCGGCCAGTCGAGAAGCCCTCCAGAGCACCGACCACAGACGATCAATGCTCCGGAAGCGTGGAGTGTGGGATTGGTGAAACCGGTTACTGGTTGTCGCCGGCGCTCTCTGCGACCGGCGGCATTGGCTCGGCCGGGTCGGTCTCGGGCGCCGCGCCCACCGGCGCGACGTAGGGCGCGTATTCTTTCATCTTCTCCGTGCCGCCATACCAATATTCGGCCGCGGCCCGGATACGGCGCTCGGTATTCAGGACCAGCGTGTAGATACCATTGCGTAACTGCCGTGCAGCGCGCGCCTCGTCGGTGATCGTCTTCGCCCCCAGCAGGTGAGCGAGCTGGGGCGAGAGCTCGACGAGGCGCCTTGCCGCGCTGGCCTCGCCCCGAGGGCACGAGTCCAGATGCGGCATGTGCGGTGCAATGAGCACGATCAGATCCGAGAGGTCCTGCACCAGATCGGCGTCGCCGGAGCCCGCCCGGATTTGCGATACGCGCTTTTGCCCTGCGGGGTCCTTGCGAAACCGCAGATCGAGGACGCGCAGCAGCATTTCTTTGTGGCCGGTGGCCTCCGCTGCAAGCGTCGAAAATTGGCTGTTTGCGCTCGCCTGCCCGGCGCGTGGGCCGAGTACGCCAGCCACACCCAGTCCAGAGCTCGGACCCATCGTCCCGTGCCGTGTCCTCCCGCCGCCCGCCCCCGGACCGAGCGCGCGGCGGCAACGCGGAACTGCGTCTGCGGTGCCCGACGGGAGAGGCGCGCCCCGGGCCCACCCGCCCGCGGGCTGACGCCGTCCACCTTTGCACGGGCCGGAAGATCACTGCGGCCCAGATGCTGGCGGAGGCGGCGTAGAAGCGGGCCGCGCGGCGAGCTGCCTCGCCGCCGCGCGGAGCGCTGCGTCGGTCTTGCTCTCGTGATCGCAGCTCGCGTGCGCGGCCGCACCGGGGTCCTGCAAGGCACGGTACGTCTCCTTGAAGCACTCGGAGACCACCGTGCCCGAGGCATCCGTCCACCGGCGGCGCTCCCGGTGCAGCGCGATCCTCGTCTCGGCGTCGAGCCGACAGCTCTTCTGATACCCGCTCGACAGCACGAGCGGCACGCGGCAGCTCGCTCCCGTGCACTCCGAGTCGCTCTCCAGGACCCGGGCGGCCTCCTCGCAGGCCTTGGACGCGTGGGCTCCCGCCCACACCGTCCAGAAGCGCTCTCGTGCCGCGGCGACCTCGTCGGGGGCAGCCTGTGCCGGGGTCTCGCCAGCGGAGGCGGCCTGTGCCGGGGTCCCGTCGGCGGGGCAGGTGGCCTTGGCCTCGCCGGCCGGGGCCTGCACGCGCTGTGTGAGGTAGGCGGCGACCGTCGCCGCGTTCACCCGGCTGCCCGTGCGGAGAAGATCGCCGTCGCGCGAGCCGGTCGGTGCGATCTCGGCCACGTACCTGACGGCGATCTCGTCGACGAGCACGCCCTTGTCCGTGGTGATCCTCACGCGCATGCGCAGGTCGCTGCGGCCGCGAGCATCCAGGACGTTCGTCACACGCGGCCAGATCAGGAACGGCGCGCTTCCCGCGGCCGCCCCGCTCGCGATCCGGATCCCGTACCGGGCGCTCAGCAATGGTGGGAGAATGCGTCACGACCCATAGCTGCCCGCGGTCCCCAAGTGCCGCTCGGAGCGACGACAAGACCTGCTGCTGGAGTGGCTGGTGAAGGTGCAGCTCCGGCTCATCGATCAGGACCACCGTAGTGTGCAGGGACGGGGCTTCCCGGTGAAGCAGAATCGCCCAGGTCAGGAGCCAGCCTTGCCCTGGAGACAGCTCGGCCAATTGAAACCGCCGGCCCCCCAAGGCCGCCGCGATCTCGAACCTGCCCGCAAAGCTCACTTCGGGGGTCACCTCCTTGTCCAGCAGGGAGATGGCGATCTGATTGAAGCGCTCGGCCTCACGCAGCGCGTGAGCGACGTCGGGCAACCCGGCGGCTTCGGGGTGCCGCCCATAAAACAGGGCCGTGGCGATGTTGCGCAGGAAGGTGGGAGCAGAGCGATAAGCGGCGGTGAAGCTCATGGCGCTCTCCGGCCTGGGGAGGTCCGGGAACGCGGCGGTCACGGCGCCGGACGAAACCTCGGAGCCGTAGGTCAGGTCCACGCAGCGGTCATCAAGGGAAGGACGCCGTAGTCCATGATCGCCATCGACCAGGATAGCGTCCGGCCGGGCGAGGACTTCGATCAGGTGTAGTCCGCGATTCAGCCGCTCCCGGTCCGCGGGCTTCTCCGCCGCTTCGAGCTTCTGCGAGAGCAGGGTCCGGGTCTCATCGGTCCGCTGAGCAAGCTCGAACATCAGGCGGACGAGGCTGAGCAGGCGGCTCTATCCTGAACCATTCGGACCGATGAGGACGTTGAAGGCTCCAAGCCCCTCCAGGACCGCCGGCTGCAGCCCCAGGGGGCGAGCAATCTCGGGAAAAAGGCTCACCTTGCGAATCATCCGGCGCAGCCTATCCAAGGCTGGGCGACTGTGCCAGGAGGTGAGGGGCGGCATGGCGGCGGTGTAGCTCGCCTCGGAGGCGGCCACGCCGCTTCAGCGCCGCGGCCAAACTTCGAGCTTGTCCAGCGCCCGCCGGAACGCGGGCTCCGACGCCGCGGGCACCACCAAGTGGCGGTCGCCGGCCAGGAGGCACAGCCGCCGCGTCCGGGTGTCGCCCGCGATCCGCGCCGCCAAGGCGGGGCTGCTGCACTCGATCAGCCGCGCCATCCCTCGATCCGTGAACGGGTCCCCCTCATCATCTTCCGGATCGCTCCCGAGAGCAGGCTCGGAAGTCTCGGTGGCGGGTGTCGCGGCGTACGCGGCGCCGCTCAGGCAATGGGCGCCGAGCGGCGTCACACGGAAGTACACGAGCCCGTCGTAGCGGCTGAAGAACGCGAGATCGTCCGTGCCCCAGATCGAGTGGAAGTCGTTCCGCGCACCAGCGGGCGGCACGTGGGCCACGTCGATGAGCCCCAGGGTCGCCGCGTATTCGAAGAGGACGCACAGCGCATAACGGGCTTGCAATACTTTCCACTCACCGAAGCCTTTGTACCCGAGGGCCCCGTATTGAGGATCGCTGATGTAGAGCGTCCAGCGATCACGGATCACCTCGAAGTCGTGACCCACCGCGCGCATGTAACGGAACAGCTCGTCGGTGGCGACCCAGCGCCCCACGGGGCAGTCCGCGAGCCCGTCGCGGATCGCGGCGCGCCGTCCGGCCAAGGCCGTGAGTCCCCGCTTCCCCTTGCCAGTTTGGCCCTTGATGCAGTCGATGCGGCCGAGCTCATCGAGGATCGTCGTGCCGAGCCACCGCTCCCACGTGGTGCGGATCGCGGCCGCGGGCGGCAGCAACAGCGCCTTCTGGCCCGCTTTCGTGAGCCGCAGGCGGCTGCCCGCGATCTCGGCGAGCCGCGCCGCTTGGAGCAAGAGTGGCCAGGCGAACGCCCGAATGGGCCCCGGCGTTTCGTCGCCGTTCGGGTCGTCGGGCGCCGTCTCGTAGAAGTCGCCGCCTTCGAGCACCCCGGCCACGACCTTCATCGCCGCAGCCGAGGGCCGCCGGGTCTTGTCGCTCACGGAGACCTTTCCGGCGTGGATCAGGCGCAGAACGCTGAATAGATCGCGTTGCGCGCAGAGCTCGGTCTCGCGCACCGTCAGGGGGATCGCCTCGATGCCCGCTGTGGTCGCGCGGGTCCGGGGATCATCCCGCGGTACGAGGTCCTCCAGGGTGGTCGGCAGCTCGCCGAGCGAGGTCATCGTCGCGGACGATGGAGCCGGGACGAACGTGCGCAGACGCTCCTGCAGATCCTGGGGTATTGCGCCCACGCCGCAGAAGAAGAGCTGTAGCGGCGACGCCTTCGGAGCATTCCGCGATTCGTCGAGAGAGCCCCATTCGGGATCCCGCCCATACTTGGCGCGGAACCGCTCCGCATGAAAGGCGGCGTCGGGCGAATGGACAGCCTCCGACACGGCGGCTCGCTGCAGCTCGTCGAGGCGATTCCACAGGGCGCGCAGTCGATCGCCGTCGAGCTGGCCCGCAAGATACCCGACGAGCTCCGCCTTACGCGACGGCGCCGGCTTCGGGAAGAGCGCGGCGAGCTTCTTGAGCCCGCCGACGTTCAGGCTGACTTCGAGTGCCAGGGCCGCGGTGCGAAACCGCTGTACGTCTCGGTGAAGGGCCATTCCTTGGTCCCTTCGACCGAAGCCGCATCTCCGTCAAGGGGCGGCCTCGCGGTCCGGACGCATCCATCGCGCGGCCAGGGCGACACGAGCTCAATGACGAGCGTCGTCTCGTCACGAGCCGGCATGGCGAACGACTGCGGCTGACTCCCGGAGCAAGAAGCACATGGGCTCACTGCCCGCAACACCGCTTGTATTTCTTCCCGCTCCCGCACGTGCACGGGCCCTTCCGCGACACCGTGGGACGTGAAGGGACGGCGGCCGGTGCAGCTTCGATCACGCCGCCGATGCGAGCGTCGCTCTCCAGCAGCAGGGAGAGCTGGGTGAACCGCTCCTGCGGCATCTCCGGTGTGAGGCGCGCGCTCACGAACGCGTCGCTCATGAGCAGGTCGGCGAGCCGATCCCAGCGGCGGACCGTCCGGAGGTCGACGGAGCTCATGTGCATGACGAGCTCTTTGCTGCCCCGCAGCTCGCAGGCCCACACGGCCATCAGGGCGATCGGCTCGCGCATGAGCGGCAGCGCCGCGCGGACGATGTCGAGCGCCCGTTCGACCGCGGCGCCGCGGGCCGCCGTGCTCGACGCGTCCTTGACGGAGCGGAGGCGCGCGATGACTTCGCGCGCGAGCTCGAAGGCCTTCTGGAGGTCGCCCCGCTCGTGGTGGTGTTTCGCGAGGGAGTAGCACGCCTCCATCTCGTCCTTGTCCAAGGCGGCGCGCATCCACGCGGCGACGGCCTCTTCAGTCCGATCGTACATCTCGCAGAGATTGCCGAGCCGGCGCCATCCCTCGCCGTGCTTCGGACGGCGAGCGGCGAGGGCGCGGAGGTGGCGGAGGGCCTCCGACGGACGCCTGCAGATCGTCCCGTCCCACAGGCGGGCCTCGGCCACGACGACTCGACTCGCCATCCGCTCCTCGACGGAGCCCCCGCGAGCCTCCTCCGCGAGCGAGTACAAGGTGGCCTTGGCGAGGGTCGTGAGCTCGTAGGCGTCCTCGGCCCCGCAACGCTTGCACACGATGATGCGCCCGAGCGTCACGCCGTCCCAACCCTCGCGGACGCAGTGGTCCGGGCGCGGGTGGATCATGGCCTTCTCGACGTCGTACTCGTGGACGCGCGAGCACCGCGTGCAGCGGAGATCCAGGCGCAGCGGCCGGGGCGGGAGCCGCGAGAGAGCCACGGAGCGGCAGAGCTGCTCCTCCAGCTCGGCGACGGTCTTCGCCTGCGCCTCGGCGTCGCGGACGAGCTCCGGGGGCAGCGCGTCAGGCTCTCCCGCGAGGCGACGAATGCGCGCGATCAGCATGGCGAGCATGCGATCGCCGGGCCTCCACTCCGCGATCAGCGCCTGGAGGGCGCGCGGATCGCCGAGATCGTAAAGGATCTCCCACGCGAGCCGGTAGGACTCCGTCGCGACGAGGGCGACGAGCCGCTCCAGAACGATCGTGGCCGCCCAGCGGTACGGCTGCCGGCTCAGCGCGAACAGCGCCACCGAGCGGTCGTCGCCGGAGGCGCTCGCGAGGAGCGCGGGGGCTCGCTCCCGGAGCTCCTCGGGGGACGCGGCGAGGCGATCGATCTCGAGGTCGTGCGGATCGTCGATCGTCTCGCGCTCGGGCGCCCCTCGGAGGAGGCGAGACATGCGATCGCGCATCCCTCCGGGCAGGTCGCGGCGTTTGCCGAGCGCCTCGAGGGCCTTCCTTGCCTCGGGTGTCGGGCGCTTCGCGAACGCGTCCAGGGCCCTGCCCACGACGGAGCGGGAACGATCGGAGAGGCCGTGCGCCGCGCGGCGGCCCGCTTCGTCCGGGTAGTGCATCACGAGCTGCTGCCACGCCCACGCGCGCACGTCGTCGCTCGGGTGCCCGGTGAACGCGACGATCTCGGGCTCGGTCCAGATGCGAGCTTCTTCCATGGGCGCTTTCGTGTCGCATCGGCGACGCGGCGGCGACCGAAAAAGGCCCTTTGCAAGGGGTCAGATGGGAGATCTCGAAACGCGCACAAGACAGATCACGTCAACTGTCGGGACCGATCACAAGGACTTGACAGACCGAGAACCGT
>Ga0163144_10024425_pt1 | contig 11856 bp, 9 predicted proteins | sample OliLak19BULKMAT1_FD_123175 | JGI IMG/M metagenome (GOLD analysis project Ga0163144, IMG submission 123175) | Freshwater microbial mat bacterial communities from Lake Vanda, McMurdo Dry Valleys, Antarctica - Oligotrophic Lake LV.19.BULKMAT1 | ecosystem: Environmental > Aquatic > Freshwater > Lake...
AGAAGCCGAGCGCATTGGCTACCCCATAATGGTAAAAGCCTCTGCGGGTGGGGGCGGTAAGGGAATGAGGCTGGTACTAAACGCACAAGACTTGCCCGATGCGCTAGATTCGGCACGCCGTGAAGCCGAAAAAGCCTTTGGCAATGGTGCGATCTTGCTAGAAAAAGCTATTTTGTCGCCACGCCACATCGAAGTACAAATCTTTGGCGACCAACACGGCAACGTGATAGCCATCGGCGAGCGTGAGTGTAGTATTCAGCGTCGCCACCAAAAAATTGTAGAAGAAACCCCCTCTACCGCCCTTACCCCAGAACTGCGCCAAAAGATTTGTGATACCGCCGTCAGCATTGGCAAACAGATTGGCTATTCTAACGCTGGCACAGTGGAATTTTTGCTAGATAAAGACAATAACTACTACTTTATGGAGATGAACACGCGCCTGCAAGTAGAACATCCCGTTACAGAAATGGTGTATGGTGTTGATCTTGTGCGCTGGCAAATTGAGGTGGCACGCAACCGCACCCTAGATGAGCTTTTAGCAGAAACGCCCCTTACACCCAAAGGACACGCCATTGAAGTGCGCGTGTATGCCGAAGACCCCACACACGACTTTTTGCCCGTTGTAGGCAAGATTGCCTACTTTGAAGCACCGCCCTATGTTCGTACAGATACGGGTATTCGTAGTGGGGATGAAGTAACGCCATTTTATGACCCCATGCTGGCAAAAATTATTGCCCACGCCCCTAACCGCTTTGATGCCATCCGTCAATTGGACTATGCACTAGGGCAAACCAAGCTATTGGGTATTCGTAATAACATTGATTATCTGCGCCGTGTCCTTACCAATGCCGAACACTTGGGGGGCTTTATCAACACCCATTTTGTAGAAGAACACACCGAACTACTACAAGGGGCGCAAACAGTAACCCCTGTAGCATTGATTGCGGTAGCCATCGCCAAGCAAGAGAACACACACGCCTTACATCATTGGCGAAACAACGCCCACCGTCCCCACCGTGAAACCTTTACGTTTACGGATAATGGGCAAGAAGCGCAGGTGGATGTGCTACTACATGCCACAGCACAAGGGCGTTATGCTGTAACTATTGGCGAACACACCTACCAAACCGAAGTTGTCTCTCATGAAGGTGCAAACCTAACGTTGGTTATTGATGGACACCGTCAAAAAGTAACGGTTGTCTCTAACGATGGCATCACGTGGTGGGCGCATACGTTACACGGCACAGCCTCTATGATGTGGGTATCACCCTTCCCTGCTCCCACCCAAGCCCAAGACCCCGAAGGCACACTTCGCGCCCCCATGACCGGCAAAATTGTGAGCGTGTTGGTGGAAAGTGGACAAACAGTAGAAAAGGGCGCACTATTGCTCATCATGGAAGCCATGAAAATGGAACATCGCATCGAAGCCCCCCATGAGGGTACTGTATCAGCAGTCTTTTATAAATCAGGTGACGTTGTCCAAGCCGATGAAGTGCTACTTGATTTAGCACCCCTGACGTAAAATACATCGTGTTAAAGAAAGAGGACGCTCATCGCGTCCTCTTTTCTGTTGGCTAGGAGGTCGCTTTCTGGGTTTCGGGGATTTCTGGCAACCGTTGCTCTTGGGGGATGGGCTTCCACCAGCGCAAAATAGCATATACCACCATGCCCATCAGCAAGCCCCAGAACGGCGCACCAATGCCGAACAGTGTAAAATTGGCTGCTGTACACAAAAATGCCACCAACGCCGCGTCGCGGCTTTCTGCGTTTTCTATTGCGCCGTGCAATGATGATTGTATTGTGCTAAGCAATGCCAACCCACTAATGCCCGCCACTAATGCCGCAGGAAACGCACTAAACAACGCCACAATCGTCGCACCAAACAAGCCTGTGCTAACGTGCCACAAGCCTGCATACACACCTGCCACATAGCGTTTTTCTTTGTCGGGATGTGCCTCTGGGCTAACGATAAAGGCAGCTGTATAGGCACTTAGCGTCATGCCATGTGCACCCACAAACGCCACCAATGCCGAACCGATGCCCGTAAACATTAAGATTTTGTCAATTGGCGCGTTGTCGTAACCATAAAACTTGAGGATGGCTTGTCCGGGGATGTATTGTGAGGACAACGCCACCACAAACAAGGGCAACGAAAGCGTTAAGATGGCATTTAACGAGAAAACGGGCATTTCCAAAATAGGCTGCGTTAGGCTAAGGTCTACGGGCTGAAACCTAAACTCGCCCAGCAATAATGACAAAGCAACCCCTAAAACCAGCGCACCCAACATCGGCACTTTGAATCCCACACGCTTTAGCACATAAAAAATGACAATCATGCCAACAATCACTATGGGACTAACGGGCAAACCCTTGAACAAATCTAAGCCAAAACGAAGCAACACGCCCGCCAACATCCCCATTGCCACAGGTTGCGGAATAAGCTGTACGATGCGTCCAAACCAACCACTAAAGCCCAACAGTGCCACCGCCAAGCCCATAACGATATACGCACCAATGACCTCTTGAAACGGAAAGTTCATCATACTAACGCCCAAAAGAGCCGCTCCTGCCGTAGAATACGGCGCAGCCAATGGCACACGAAAAAGAAGCGACATCATTACGCCCAAAACGCCGTTGCCAACTACCGCGCCCCACACCCATGATGAAATTTGCGGGTCGGTTAAGCCACCGGCTTTGCCCGCCTGAATAATCACCAAAAGGGGCCCCGTATAGCCTATCAAAACCACAAAAAAGCCCTGTAGCAATGTGGAAAGCGTGGTTGAGGATGGGATATCACGGATGTTCTTTATCACCTGTTGCATGTGTTTTTCCCTAGTGTATAAAAACAGTCTATGGCTAATAGTGGCGCAATTTGTGCGTTTTGGGTATATCCATGTAAGAACTCTCTAAGAAAATCGGTCTAATGTGCAGAAGCGTTGCTTTTTGCACTTATCATGAGAGGGTGCAACGCACTTTTTTGCTTACGCTATTCCATCACATGGAGGCAACAATGAAGATTTCTCGTCAACCGCTCATCGTCATGCTTACGGTCGCTTTACTCTCGCTAAGTGCAATGTGGACGATGGCACAAGAAACCGTGTTCCGTATTGGCATGGTTGCCCCAGTAACTCTAGACCCTGCAACAGGCTCTAACGACCCCGAAGTTCTTTTTAATCGCACCATTTACAGCTATTTATGGGATGTCAATGCAGAAGGCTCATTGGTTCCCGACCTTGCCAGCGACACCACCTTTAGCGAAGACGGTTTAACCGCCGTGGTAACACTCCGCGACGGCGTGCTGTTTCATGATGGTTCATCCCTTACTTCTGCCGATGTGGTCTTTACCTATAATCGTCTTAAAGAAGTAGGGTCACCTGCCCTTAACTTGCTGGGCGAATATGAAGTAAGCGCAACAGGCGATTTAGAAGTCACCTTTACACTTGCTCGCCCCAACGCAGATTTTGCCTTTGGTTTAGCTTCCAACTGGTCATTCGTCATTAAAGACGGCACAACCAGCCCCAATGTACTTGGTGAAGGCGATGCCCAATTTGCCAGTTTTAATGGCACAGGCGCGTTCATCCTCGAATCCTACAACCCTAACGTAGATGCCACCTTTGTTAAAAACCCCAACTATTGGGGCGAAGTCACTGGCAATGTAGACCGCGTACAACACATCTACATCGAAGACCAACAAGCCCAAATTGATGCCCTCAAGACAGGCGCAGTGGACTTCATCTTTAAGGTGGCGTATGACCGCCTAGCCGATTTGACTGTGGACGGCATTACTACCATTGTGAAAGCCACCAACCAACACCCCGTCATTCGTATTCGTAGCGATGAGGGCGCATTAGGCGAAGATGTGCGTGTACGTCAAGCCTTTAAGTACGCTACTGACCGCGAATTGTTGAACATCAACCTATTTGGGGGCATTGCCACCATTGGCAATAACGACCCCATTGGTCCCCTTTACGCCGACTTTTACGCACCCAACGAAGCCACCCAAGAATTTGACCCCGCAAAGTCCTGTGAGCTACTGGCAGAAGCGGGTTATCCCGATGGCTTAGGCGCAGAGACTCCCATTCAGTTCTATATTGACGATTCGTTCAATTACGTACAAATGGCAGAATTTTTGCAACAAGACTGGGCAGAAGGCTGCATTAACGTAGAAATTTTGCCCCGCAACCCCGGCGATTACTATGCAGGCGCAGATGATGTTGCCGAATGGCTCAACGTTGACCTTGCCGTTACAGGCTGGGGGTCACGCCCCGTTCCCCAACAATACTTAGTAGAAGCCTATCGCACCGGCGCATCTTTCAACGAGTCGCACTGGTCGGATGCCGAGCTAGACGCGCTCATTGACGAAGCCTCACAAATCACCGACCTAGAGGCGCGCGCCGCCGTTTACGCCCAAATTTCAACCATTTTTGCCGAGCGTGGGTCTGTGATTATTCCCTTCTTTGCGCCCATCGTGGGAGCAAGCACCAGCAACATTAGCGGACTAGATATGCACCCCTTCCCCGGCAGAACCGATGTGCGCGGTGTCGTCGTCGGAAATTAAGAACGTGGTACAACACTCACATGAGGGAGAGCAATCTCCCTCTCGTTTGGCAAGAATGGCGCAAGCAACGCGCCATTTCTTGCGCCAATTAGCCCAACAACCTGTTGGCTTTTTGGCTTTTTGGGTGGTGGTGCTGTATTTAGCGCTAACGCTTGTTGGGAGCTTCCTTGCGCCCTATGCGTTTGATACCATCCAATCCGACCCTGCACAATGTGTTACACGCGCCAATGGACAAACACGCTGTGCTGCCCTACAAAACGCCCCACCTTCCGCACAATATCCCTTTGGTACAGACCGCAATGGGCGTGATGTGTTTAGCCGTGTGCTTCATGGCGCACGCTTTACTATTGGTTTGCCCATCATTGCCACGTTTTTTGCTGTTTCATTGGGGACGTTTATTGGCTTAGGCACTGGCTACATTGGGGGCGCGCTAGATGAAATCGTCTCACGGGTGTTTGATAGCCTCTTGTCGATTCCGACGCTTGTGCTTGCGCTTGTCACGCTTTCCACTGTCGTTCCCACACTGCAATCCAACGCAAACCCCTTTGTAATGAGTGTTGGTGCAACCAATATCGCCCTGATTATCGTCATTACGTTGCTGTACACGCCCATTGTGGCGCGTGTGATTCGCAGTGCCACGCTTGGCTTACGTGATAGAGGCTATGTTGAAATTGCGAAACTACGCGGTGAAAGCACACTTTACATCTTATTGAACGAAATTTTGCCTTCCGTGATTCCTGCGCTTGCCGTAGAAGCCTCACTACGCTTTAGCTATGCTATTTTCTTGGTAGCAAGTTTGGGGTTCTTGGGGCTAGGCGCACAGCCCCCCATCCCAGAATGGGGGCGATTGGTGCTAGACGCACGCGCCACCGCCAGCACCGCGCCTCATGCGCTGTGGTTTCCCATTATTGCCATCGCCACACTTATTATTAGTGTAAATCTGCTTTCGGACGCGCTACAACGCCTACTAAGGACAAGTAACAACACCCAGTAAACGCAGACAATCACACAAGAAGGGACGCGATAGTATGGTTTTGGTCGCAGAAAACTTATCAATTGAATATCGCATCGGCAAAACGTGGTTTAACGTGGTGCGTGACGTGTCTTTGGCTATCGGTGAGGGCGAAATTCATGGCTTGGTAGGCGAAAGTGGGAGCGGTAAATCTACACTTGCGCTGGCAATGATGCGTTACCAAGAGGCAAATGCTCGCGTTTCTGGGGGGCGCATCTTGTTTGAAGGGCAAGACATCACCCACGCCAGCCCAGCTGTATTGGCGCAAATTTGGGGAAAGCAAATTGCCCTTGTGCCACAAAACCCTCTCGATTCGCTTAACCCATCGCTAACTATTTTGGAGCAAATGACAGAAGTCACGCGCCGTCATTTGGGGTTTGGCACACAAGAAGCCTATGAACACGCTTGCCAAAGCCTACAAAACGTTAAAATTGCCGACCCCGAACAGGTGCTAACGCGCTATCCGCATCAGCTAAGTGGGGGGATGCAACAGCGTGTCATGATTGCCACTGCCCTTAGCACGCGCCCACGCTTGCTCATTTTGGATGAGCCAACCACTGCGCTTGATGTCACCACGCAAGCCGTTATCCTAGACCTCATTCGTGATTTAGTACGGCAAGAGGGCGCATCTGCGCTGTATGTTTCGCATAATCTTGGCACAATCGCTCAATTATGCGATACCGTCACTGTGCTTTATGGTGGCGAAGTGATGGCAACCGCCCCTGTAAAAACGCTCTTTGGCAAGCCTGTTCACCCCTATACCATTGGTTTGCTTGCCAGCCTGCCCAAAGTAACCCATGCCCACGAAACGCGATTGCCCACCATTGGGGGCGTTGCGCCTGCCCTGCAAGACCGCCTGAAGGGGTGTGCCTTTGCATCGCGCTGTTCGGTAGCCATTGAAAAGTGTCACCAAGAAAAGCCCACCCTAGAACGCGCCGATGAGGGACGGTTTATCCGTTGCTTTCGGTGGCAAGAGGTGGCGGAGGGCATCATCAACCCACGCATTACCGCCCAAGAATCCCCACCCGATGCACCGCCAAAGCGTGAGCGCGTTTTGAGTGTGCGCCACCTCAACAAAACCTTTACAGAGGCACGCTGGTTTGACCGCTTGCTAGGTCGTAAGCCTATTCAAGTAAAAGCGGTTCAAGATGCTAATTTTCATGTGAACGTGCGCTCTACATTGGGCGTTGTAGGCGAAAGCGGCAGTGGCAAAACCACGCTTGCCCGCGCTATCGTTGCCCTAGATGCGCCCGATAGTGCAGACATTGAACTTTTGGGCGTGTCGATTCCCAACACCCTTAAAGCGCGCGACAAGCAAACTCTTCGCAATTTACGCCTTATTTTCCAAAACCCCAATGACGCGCTAAACCCCTATAAAACTGTTGGGCAAACCATTGGGCGCACCTACAAAATGCTAAGTGGCAAACTCACAAAGTCAGAGATAGACGCACGAATAGGACAAATTTTAACGGCAGTAGGGCTTACACCACAGTATGCCCAACGCACCCCTGCGCAATTAAGCGGCGGTGAAAAACAGCGTGTGGCAATCGCAAGAGCATTTGCATCGCGTCCTGCGCTCATTGTGGCAGATGAACCCACCTCCGCGTTGGATGTGTCGGTACAGGCGGTGATTCTTAATTTGCTTAAAGACTTACGTGCTTCAGAGGGTGCATCCTACGTGATTATCTCGCATGATTTAGATGTGGTGAGCTATGTCGCCGATTGGATTGTGGTGATGTATTTGGGCGAGATTGTGGAGCAAGGCACAACCGAGCAAGTCTATAGCACGCCCTCTCACCCCTACACAGAAGCCCTGCTGAGTGCCATCCCACAGCCCGACCCCACGCAAAAAGGGCGCGGTATTCGCCTAGAGGGTGACGTGCCTAGCCCACGCCACAAGCCCAGCGGTTGCCCTTTTCACACGCGCTGTCCGCGTTTCATCGGGAGCATTTGTAAAACCGATACCCCACCCCTACAAACCACACAAGACGGGCATCAAATTCGCTGTCATCATACCCTAGAGGCACTTACCGCTTTACAAGCCGTACCAGAAAGCGAGACAAAAGCCCATGATTAGCTTTATTGCTCGGCGTGTGCTATTGCTCATCATCACGCTTTTCATCACCAGCGCATTGGTGTTTGCGCTTACGCAATTGTTGCCGGGTGACGTGGCACGCCTTATTTTAGGGCGCGATGCTTCACCCCAACGCGTACAACAGTTTAATGAAGAATTTGGGCTAGATGACCCCGTCGTCACGCAATACACGCGCTGGCTTGGGGGCTTTGTCACAGGCGATTGGGGGCGCAGCTTTACCGCAGGCAACCCTTTTGTGCGCCCATTGGTGATAGAACGCTTGGGGAACTCGCTCATTCTTGCCAGTGTTACTTTGCTTATTAGCGTACCCATTGCCGTATTTTTAGGGGTGCTTACGGCACTTTACGCCAATACATGGGTTGACAACACGGTCTCGGTGCTTACATTAGCCGTGGTGGGATTACCAGAATTTGTAACAGGCATTGTGTTAATTAACATTTTTGCGCTCGGTTTTGGCTGGTTTGAGGCAACCTCACTCATCCAGCCGAACCAAGACCTTAACCAATGGATACGCATTTTGGCGTTGCCTGCGCTTACCGCCAGTTTCGTTCTGATTGGCTATATCACGCGCCTTACACGGGCGGGCGTCATGGAAGAACTGAGCAAGTCTTACGTGCGTACCGCGCTCTTAAAGGGCTTGCCTTATCGCCAAGTGATTATCAAGCACGTTTTACGCAATGCGCTTATGCCCACCATTACCGTGATTGCCATTAGCATTGGCTGGCTGATTGGGGGCATTGTAGTCATTGAAAGCGTGTTTAATTATCCGGGTATTGGTTCTGAACTGATTCGTGCGGTAGAGCAAAAAAACCTGCCCATGCTCCAAGCCATTACCGTGATTATCGTATTCGCGTTTGCACTCTCTAATTTAGTCGCAGACATCCTCTATGCGTGGCTTAATCCGCGTGTGCGCCTTTCGTGATATACTTCTTGTTAGCTATAAAAACAGGCAAACAGCAAGCAGAAAGGAACTGCCCATGCCCGCCTATGATTACCGTTGCTTAGAGTGTTCACACACATGGGAAGCGTTTCATGGCATTGATGAAACCGCCTATGATTGCCCAGAGTGTGAAAGCCAAAACCCGCAAAAGCGCATTACTACCGCCCCCAAAGTTGCCAGCGGCGCACTAACCCACGCGGGCGATGGCAAACGCGCCAGTAAAGAACAGCTTCAAACCAAGTGGGCAGAAGAAACGCACAAACTCCGTAAAAAACTCGTGGACAAGTACGGCGAAAAAGCCGTTGAACACATGCCCACACTTAATAGCACCTATGACGAATAAGAACGATTGGGCAGGTTATCCTGTAATGCCTGCCCTGATTAACTACCACGACCATCTCGAACTTAATCACTATCCACGCACGCGCCCACAGCCTGTTTATTCCAACGCGCACCAGTGGGCAGAGGATGTAAACGCACGCCTAAACCAGGAGCCGTTCAGCACACTACGCGCCCATTCTTTCGCTGATAAAGCGTTTATCGGTGGGCTAAAAAACTTGCTATCGGGCGTAACCACTATATTTCAACACGGCGACCCCAAACGCGAACTGTTTGCAAAGGGGTTCCCCGTGCGCGTGGTGCGCCGTTATGGGTGGGCGCACTCGCTCCATTTCACGTCCGCCTCTATTCTCCAAAAGACCTATCAGCAAACACCCAAAAAAACGCCCTTCTTCATTCATTTGGCAGAAGGCACAGACGACACCGCCAAGAGCGAATACCAACGCTTAAAAGCATTGGGTTGTGTGGGCGCAAATACGGTGCTAGTGCATGGCGTGGGCATAGGCGAAGAGGACATTACGGACGCGCTTACAGCGCAATGCTGGCTGGTCACTTGCCCCACAACCAATCACTATTTACTAGGCGCAACAGCAAATACAGCGTGTTGGAACGGGCGAGTGCTACTAGGGAGCGATTCTCGGCTAACCGCAGAGGGTAACTTACTTGACGAAATAGCTTTTGCCAAAACACACAACATGATACATCAAGCCATCGGGTTTAACTGGCTTTATCCGCTTATCAAAGATGATTTTATCATTGCCGAAACGCTCTTAAAACGCACCGATATACAGCTCATCGTTAAAGATGGGGTGGCAATTTTTGGCACACCTGCCCTCATGAACCGCGCCCGTGTGCCATCGGTAGCCTGCACTTTAGACGGACAAGAACGCAAAATGCACGTAACGCTTGCACGTTTAGCACATCGCGTTAAACTCAAGGAAGATGGTTTTATGCTAGATGAAATATCAAAGTCACAGTTGTGGTGGTTTAGTCGTTAGGATAAGAGGATGGCAAGCGTTTTACTGGGACAGTCATATTATTTGCGTTTTGATACAAAACTTTGGGATGCAATGCAACCCTATCCTCCATTAGGCACGCTCTTTGTAGCGTCTTTGCTCCGCGAAAAGGGGCATAACGTGGCGTTATTTGATGCGATGCTGGCACAAGACACCTCAGAATGGGCAACCGCCCTGGACAAGCACGCGCCCAAATTTGCTGTCATTTTTGAGGACAACTTTAATTATTTGAGCAAGATGTCGCTGTTACGGATGCGTGAAGCTGCCTTTGACATGATACAGCACGCCAAGTCACGGGGCGCAGTCGTCATTGTAGCAGGCGCAGACATGACCGACCACGCCGAAAGCTATCTCGTTCAAGGCGCAGACGTGGTGCTAATGGGTGAGGGTGACGAAACCCTGCCCGAAGTGCTAGAAACGTGGGAGCGTGTGGGGGGATTTTCTGCCCTCACAGAAACTGACTTTTATAAAGTGTTAGGGATCGCCTATACACATGAGAGCAAAACCGTTAAAACGCCTCCACGCCCCGTCATCCGAGACCTAGACGCACTACCCTTTCCTGCATGGGACTTGATAGACATTGCCAAGTACAAAGCCATTTGGCAGGCGCATCACAACTACTTTAGCATGAACCTTGTGACGACACGCGGTTGCCCATTTCATTGCAATTGGTGTGCCAAGCCCATTTGGGGGCAAAAGTACAGCTCACGTAGCCCCTTAAACGTGGTACAAGAAATGGCGTGGCTAAAAGAGAACTTTAACCCTGACCAAATTTGGTTTATGGATGATATTATGGGCATCCGTGACCTGTGGATAGAAGAATTTGCCGACCTGCTAGACCAACACAAGGCACACATCCCCTTCAAAAGCCTTAATCGTGCCGATTTACTGTTGCGTGGTAAAACCATTCCTGCACTTAAACGCGCAGGCGCACGCATTGTCTGGATAGGCGCAGAAAGTGGCAGCCAGCGCGTGCTAGATGCGATGGACAAAGGTACACAAGTAGAGCAAATTTACGAAGCCACGCGCAAATTACACGAACACGGCATACAAGTCGCGTTCTTCTTGCAGTTTGGCTACCACAACGAAACTCGTGAGGACATTGAGCTAACGCTAAAGATGATACGTGACCTGATGCCCGACGACATTGGCATTAGCGTTTCTTATCCGCTTCCCGGCACCCCATTTTATGAGCGTGTGCAACACGAGCTAACGCAAAAGCAAAATTGGGTAGACAGCGCAGACATGGCTATGCTGTATCAGGGACCCTTTGGCACACAATTTTACCGCCAATTGCACACGGTGGTTCACAAAGAATATCGCTCATTAAAGGCATGGCAAGCCCTTAAGCACCTTGGCACCCACCCCCAAGAGGCACGCCCCGCCCATCTACGCCAATTTGCCAGCGCACTCTACCACCGCGCTACACTACCACTGGCACAAAGAACGCTCAATCAATTGGCAACCCTGCCCCATCCGTCCACCCCATTACCCAATGTCATCTTATCGTGAGGCTTAAAGACTATGGCAACCCGTCCTGTTCGTTATAAAGTACGAACGTTGTTTTTGGCTAATTTTTTCGACCCCTCTAAGGAGATGGTCGAACTTCGCAAGAACTCTAGCCAAAGTAACGCACAAGCCCTGATTGGTGCGCTAAAGCGCGTAGAACTCGCCGATAGCACCCTAGAAAAAGAGCTAAACGCCCTCGCAGAAAGGGGCTTCAAGCTATCGCAAGCCATCCTTCACCCCGATATGGGCAATGACTTGGTATTTACTGCTGTTTTTGAGCAAGACGTGACGGAGTGGTAAGATGGATATTTTACTGACACATGGATACTTCTTGAACCAAGACCCCCATGAGCTGGCTGTTATGAAGCCCTACGCACCACTGGGCAT
>Ga0163144_10024426_pt1 | contig 11856 bp, 10 predicted proteins | sample OliLak19BULKMAT1_FD_123175 | JGI IMG/M metagenome (GOLD analysis project Ga0163144, IMG submission 123175) | Freshwater microbial mat bacterial communities from Lake Vanda, McMurdo Dry Valleys, Antarctica - Oligotrophic Lake LV.19.BULKMAT1 | ecosystem: Environmental > Aquatic > Freshwater >...
GAGGCGATGGCGCTGCGTGTGGGAGTGTTGGTCTTGGTGGCCATGGTGATCGTGATCACTTGGGGGGACATTCTCGAAACCGGCGTTTTCGGACGGGGAAGCAGCTGACGCAATTCAGCTCCAGGAACGAAAGAGTATTCGAGAATGCGTAAATTCCTCGCAGCAACAGTTCTCGCGACCAGCGTCTTCGCGCTCGGTACGGGTGGCCAGCTTACAACCGCTCACGCCCAGGAAGATGCCCGCTATGGCGGCACGATCCGCTCGATCGTCGTTGAGGGCAACAAGCGCATCGAAGTGCGGACCGTTCAGTCCTACCTGCTCCTGGAACCCGGGGATGCGTTCGATCCGGACCGCATCGACCTTTCACTCAAGACGCTCTTCGCAACCAACCTCTTCGCCGATGTGTCGATTGATCGGCGCGATGACGATCTCGTGGTCCGCGTCGTCGAAAACCCGATCATCAACCGCGTCATCTTTGAAGGCAACCGCGCGCTCAAGGATGACAAGCTGCGTGAAGAGATCCAGGCGGCTCCGCGCGGTGTGTTTACCGCGGCGCGTGTCCAGGCCGACGTTCAGCGCGTGCTGGAAATGTACCGTCGTTCCGGACGGTTCGCCGCAAAGGTCGAGCCGCAGTACAAGCCGCTGGAGCAGAACCGCGTCGATCTGATCTTCGAAATCACCGAAGGCCCGGTTACCGGCGTGCGCGCCATCAACTTCATCGGCAACAGGGAATACTCGGACTCACGCCTTCGCAGCGAGATCGTCACCCGCCAGTCCCGCCTTTGGCGCTTCTTCAGCTCCAACGATAATTACGATTCCGGCCGCCTGGAATTCGACCGCGAGCAGTTGCGCGAGTTCTATCAGAACAACGGCTATTATGATTTCCGTGTGACATCTGCAGTCGCCGAACTGACGCCTGACCAGAAGGATTTCTACGTCACCTTCACAGTCGACGAAGGCCGCCAGTACGATTTTGGTGTGATCAAGGTGGAAACGGCGCTTGAGAAACTTGACTCGGCAATCCTGCAAGCGGTTGTACCCATCCAGGAGGGAGAGCTTTTCCGCGGGGATCAGATCGAGAGCACGATCGATGCCCTCACATATGCTGCGGGCGTGGCAGGCTATGCCTTTGTCGATATCCGTCCACAGATCAGCGTGAACGAAGAGAGCGGACGCATAGACATAACGTTTGCCATCGATGAAGGCCCCCGTGTCTACATCGACCGGATCAATATCGTCGGTAACACGCAAACACTCGACCGGGTTATCCGGCGCGAGTTGCGCATTGCCGAAGGCGATGCCTTCAACCGGATCCTGCTTGACCGGTCCAGAAACCGCATCAGGGCGCTCGGCTTCTTCAAGGAAGTCGAGATCGTGGAGACGCCTGCTGAAGATCCTGACCGGACAATCGTGGACGTAACGGTCACGGAACAATCGACCGGCGAACTTTCATTTGCAGCGGGCTTCTCCTCCGTCGACTCCTACCTGTTCGACCTCAGTGCGTCACAGCGCAACCTGAGGGGACGCGGCCAGTCGGTTGTCGCCCGCACCTCACTTTCCAGCCGCCAGCAGGTCGTGGACCTCCGCTTTACAGAGCCCCGCTTCCTCGACCGCAACCTGTCGGCAGGCGTTGATCTCTTCGCGACGAGGCAGGATTTCGAAGAGTTTACCGGCTTTACCAGCGAGACGATCGGTGGCGGAATCCGCACGGCTTTCCCGCTCACAGACCGTATGCAGCTCGGGCTCAGCTATCGTCTGCAGGCTGACGATGTGAACATTGCTGATCGCAATATCATCATCGATGGCGCCGGCACACTCGTCCGCGAAACAGTACAGACAGCCGGACAGGCGACACCGGACGATTTTTCGGATGACCGGTTCCGCCTTCCGGAAGCCGGAGATGCTGGCCTCGGCGAGCTCGTCGTGGATTTCTGTGACCCTTTCTATACGCTGCGGGATACGATCTGCCGTTCGGAGCGCAACGATATTTCCAGCATCGTGGGCTACAACTTCTTCTGGGATCAGACCAATGATCCGATTACCCCGACCCGTGGCTTCGATTTCCGGTTCAGCCAGGACGTTGCGGGCTTGGGCGGAGATGTTCGCTACATTCGCACCGAAACTGGAGCGTCCCTGTATCGCGGGATATGGCGCGACGTCATCGCGAGCGCGAAGTTCTCGGGTGGGCTGGTCGTGCCGCTGGATGATGAGCAGGGCGTCCGGATCAACAACCGGTTCTTCCGCGGTGGCAGCACGTTCCGGGGCTTCGACGTGGCAGGTCTCGGCCCAAGGGAGATCGTTCGGGTATTTGACCCGCAAACCGGCGAAGTGGTTCAGACAAGCCGTTTGAACTCGCTTGGCGGGAATGCATACTATCAGGGAACGTTCGAACTGACGGTTCCGAACTTCCTGCCGGAAGAGTATGGCATCAAAAGCGCGCTCTTTGTGGACGTCGGCGCATTGGGAATTCTTGATGAGGTCGACAGGGGTGTGCCCCTCTTCATTGGAAACGCGAGCCAGCTCGGCTTCCCGGGCCTGTCAGCGGTGCGCATTCCCAAAGACGCGGCATCTCTGCGGGCATCTGCCGGTCTCAGCGTGTTCTGGGACTCGCCATTCGGCCCGATCCGGTTCGACTTCTCCCAAATTCTTCGCAAGGAAGAATATGACCGTACCGAGACATTCCGCTTCTCGACATCGACCAACTTCTAATCTCGCAAGCCCCCACGAGGAAACTCCAATGACAAAGATCAAGACACTGCTGGCCACATTCGCTCTGGCCACAACGACCGCGCTGGCCGCAGCCCCTACAGCGTCGGCCCAGGGAACCGTGATCATGGTGATCGACGAACAGCGGATTGTCGGCGAAAGCAAAGCCGGCAAGGACATGTTCACAAAACTCAAGAACATCGAGACCCAGATCAATACCGAGCTGAAACCCACCCGAGACGCCCTGGAGACAGAGCGCGTTGGCCTCGCCACCAAACTTGATGGCAAAACGCGTGAGGCCATCGTCGCCGATGCAGCGCTCGTCAAACAGATCGAAGATTTCCAGAAAAAGACCAATGACTTCGCCCAGAAGCGGACCACTCTTTCTCAGGAGTATGCTGCGACGGAGCAAAAATCCTTCATCGATTTCAACACGGCGCTGGAGCCTGTGTTGATCGAGGTGGTCAAAGAGAAGAACGCTCAGGTCGTCATTTCCAAGAGCCAGGCCGTGTTTACTGCAGATACGGTCGATGCAACGGCAGCCATCGTTGCAAAGCTTGACCAGAAAACACCGACGATCACCGTCGTCCGTCAGCGCGCGCCTGCGCAGTAACATCGGATAATCCCGGTCGTGGCAGTCGATACACGTTTCTATGCGTCATTGGGGGCTTTGACGCTGGAAACGGCAGCTTCGATGACGGGGTCGCAACTCTGCGGGGATCCCAAGGCCCTCGTCACCGGAATTTCGGCGGCGGATCAGGCCAGGAAGGGCGAACTGGCCTTTCTTGAGGGAGACGGGACAGGTCAACCCGCGGTCAGTGCCGAAGCGAATGTCATGGTTGTCAGCGAAGCTGCGCGCGGGCGTGTTCCCGACACCGTGTCTTACCTCGTAGCGAAGCTGCCTCGCCATGCGCACAGCCTGATCGCCAAAGGCCTGTTCCGGCCGCGCCAGCAAATGGCGCAGGACAGGGTTGCAGTCTCCGCTGACGCACGAATTCATCCGGGTGCGGAATTGGGTGCCGGTGTTATCGTCGGGGCCGGCGCCGCCATCGGGGAAGGTACGGTCGTTTGTCCCAATGCCGTGATCGGTCCAGGCGTACAGATTGGACGGAACGGCTTTATCGGGGCTGGTGCGAGCATTCATTGCGCGCTGCTGGGGGATCATGTGACCCTGCTGGCAGGGGCCCGCATTGGCGAAGCCGGCTTCGGCGTAACGCCCGGGCCCCATGGCCTGGAAGACGCTCCACATTTCGGCCGAGTAATCCTGCAGGACCATGTCACCATCGGTGCGAACACCTGTATTGATCGCGGGGTGTTTGCCGACACCATCGTGGGCGAGCGGACCAAGATCGATAATCTTTGCCAGATCGCGCATAATGTCGTGCTGGGGCGGTCGGTGATTGTCGCCGCGTTTGGCGGAATTTCCGGCTCGGTCCGGGTCGGTGACGGATCCATGCTTGGAGGCCGTGTCGGTATTGCAGATCATGTTACATTAGGCGAGGGCGTCAGCCTCGCCGCATCCGCCGGCCTGTTCCGGGACGTCGGCCCGGGTGAAACCTGGGGGGGAACTCCGGCCAAGCCGATCCGCCAGTGGATGCGGGAAGTCGCCTGGTTGAACAAGCAGACCAACGCCAAGAAGCGCGATTGAGCAGTGGCGCAGCCCCTGCTCGGCTGGTAACGGAAATCCATGGTTTCTTCTGTTCATCCTTCTTCCGTCATCGAAGACGGCGCCGTACTGGATGATGGTGTGGTCATCGGGCCCTTCTGCCACGTTGGTTCCAACGCCGAACTGGGAGCAGGAACGCGGCTGATTTCACATGCCAGCGTCATCGGAAACACGCGGGTCGGTGCCGATTGCACCCTGCACCCTCACGCCGTTGTTGGCGGTTTTCCACAAGTGATCGGCCTGGCGGCCCATCCCGGTTCGCGGTTGGAAATCGGCAATGGCTGCGTGTTTCGGGAATATGCGACGGCACATAGCGGCAGCCCCAAGTTCGGTGGGCTGACCCGCGTCGGCACGAACTGCTACATCATGATTGGCGCGCACATCGCGCATGACTGCACGATCGGCAACAATGTCGTGATGGCCAATAACGTCTCGCTTGCCGGACATATCGAGGTTGGCGACAATGTCTGGTTCGGCGGCCTGTCTGCCGTGCACCAGTTCAGCCGCATTGGCCGGAATGCGTTCATCGGTGGCGGCGCAATCGTTGTTGAAGATGTCATTCCGTTCGGATCGGTTGTTGGCAACCACGCAAAGCTTGCGGGGCTCAATACGGTGGGCCTGAAACGCCGGGGCTTTTCAAAAGCAGACCTGCAGGAAATCCGCTCCGCCTACAAAGCTGTGTTCGAAGGAAATGGTCTGTTCAAGGATCGTCTCGAGGCCGCTGTCACGACGTTCGCCGGTCAGCCTTTGGCAATGGAGTTGATCGACTTCATTCGCGAGGGCGGTGACCGGTCCATCTGCAAGCCGGGTTGAGCGCATGCCCGCACCGCTTGGCCTGATTGCGGGACTTGGTGACCTGCCGGTCGCGATCGCTGAAAATGCCGTGGCGACGGGGCAGGGAGTCCATGTTCTCCGGCTCAAAGGTTTTGAGGAGCCGCGTCTTGCAGGCTACCCGGGCAGCGTCGTCGGGCTTGGCGAAGTTGGCGCTGTGATCACGCGGCTGCGCGGCGCCGGGTGCCGCGATCTCGTCTTCGCCGGCAACGTCAGCAGGCCGAACTTCTCAGACCTCAAACTGGACCTCCGGGGCGCTGCGCTCCTTCCAAAAGTTCTGAGCGAAGCACGCAAGGGAGACGATGCGCTTCTTCGCGTTCTTGTGGGCGAATTCGAGAAGAACGGTTTCAATGTCATCGGTAGCGAGCAGGCTCATGCTGCCTTGCTCGCGCCGGCAGGCCTTATCGCGGGGCCGGAACCCTCGGCCTCATTTCTCGCGGATCTTGAAGTGGCGGCCCGTGTGGCGTCCGCAAGTGGAGCGCTGGATATCGGTCAGGCCTGTGTCGTTTGCGACGGTCTCGTGCTCGCGGTTGAGGCTCAGGAGGGTACGGACGAGATGTTGCGCAGATGCGCAGCGCTGCCCGAAACCATTCGTGGGACAGCGCTGGCTCGCCGCGGCGTTCTGGTGAAACGCCCCAAACCGGCGCAGGAGCGGCGCATTGACCTGCCAACAACGGGCGCATCGACGGTGGAGCTTGCTGCGGCTGCAGGTCTCGCCGGTATCGGTGTAGAGGCCGGCGGCGCCTTGATGTTGAACCGCCCAGAGATGGAAGCGAAAGCCGCTTCACTCGGATTGTTCCTGTACGGATTTCCTTCAAATCTCGGCGTTGGTTCCTGATGTCGCTCTACATTGTTGCCGCCGAAGCTTCGGGCGACCTTCTGGCGCGGGAGGTCATCAAGAAGGTGAGGCAGGCAGCGCCAGCGACGATCGTTCAGGGCGTAGGCGGCGCTGAACTTGCAGAGATTGGTATCCGGTCTTCCATCAACCTGTCACCGCTCTCGGTGTTCGGGATCTTCGAGGGCCTGAAAGTGTACCGGGAAGCGGTCTGTCTGGCAGACGCCGTCGCTGAAGACATTTGCACCAAGGGGGCCAGAGTGGTCGTGCTGGTTGACTCGTGGGGCTTCATGCTCCGGGTCGCTCAGCGCGTTCGCCTGCGCGATCCCTCCATAAGGATTGTCAAACTCATAGGTCCTCAAGTCTGGGCGGCCCGGCCGGGGCGCGCCGAAACGCTGGCCTCCACGGTCGATCATCTTCTCTGCATGCACGATATCGAAGTGCCCTTTTACGAACCATTCGGTTTGAAGGTGACCGTCATCGGCAATCCCGCCCTGACGCGAAGCGGGAAGGGCGACGGCGCAGCCTTCCGTGCACGGCACAATATCGGTGCAGATGACCCGGTGCTTCTCGTTCTGCCGGGCAGCCGGCGCAGCGAAATCGTCAGTGTGGCGCCGGTTCTGATGGATGCCGCACGCCGGATTAAACGCGGCGTGCCGAACGTCAAGGTTGTCGTGCAACCCGCTGGGCCGGTCCAATCCGAGTTCGCCGAACGGTTTCCCGATTCGCCAGATTGGGCTCAGATTATCACAAATCCGGACGAGCGGTATGATGGTATGGCCGCCGCGACGGTCGCGCTGGCCTGTTCCGGAACCGTGACGAGCGAGGTTGCCATGCAAGGGGCGCCGATGATCGTCGGTTACAAGACCGGATGGATCACCTGGGCGCTGGCTCGCGGCCTGCTCTACAAGATGCTCCACATCACGCTGCTGAACATCCTCAATGGCGACCAGGAGATCGTGCCTGAATTTGTTCAGACCCGATTGAAAGCAGATCTGATCGCAGACAAGGCGCTGGAGTGGCTTGGCGATCCGGTTCAACGCGCCGCGCAACAGGCGCGTCAGACCACGGCGCTATCAACGCTGGTGCGCGACGGCAAGCCTGCCGCAGAGATTGCGGCGGACGCCATCCTTACCGAACTGGGACTGGCTCAGCGGCCGCTGATCGGCACATAATCCCGCATCGGGGCGCCTGTGTAGATCTGCCGTGGACGGCCAATTTTCTGCGTCGGGTCTTCCAGCATCTCGTTTAGCTGCGACACCCAGCCGACAGTGCGGGCAACCGCGAACAGCACGGTGAACATCTTCGTCGGGAAGCCCATCGCTTCCAGAATGATCCCCGAATAGAAGTCCACGTTCGGGTAGAGCTTCTTCTCGATGAAATAATCGTCCTGAAGGGCGATGCGCTCAAGTTCCATGGCCACTTTCAGAGCCGGGCTATCACGCAGATCAAGGGCGTCGAGCACTTCGTAGCAGGTTTTCTGCATGACCTTGGCGCGCGGATCGTAGTTCTTGTAGACGCGGTGGCCGAAGCCCATGAGGCGGATGCCGCTATTCTTGTCCTTCGCCATCTTGACGAATTCCGGGACTTTATCGAGCGAGCCGATTTCGCGAAGTTGGCGAAGCGCGGCTTCGTTGGCGCCGCCGTGGCTGGGGCCCCAGAGGCTTGCTACGCCGGCAGCAATGGCCGCGAACGGATGGGCGCCCGATGATGCCACAAGACGCACGGTCGATGTGGAAGCGTTCTGCTCGTGGTCGGCATGCAGCATGAAGAAACGGTCCATGGCGCGGGCCAGGACGGGGTTGATTTCATAGTCCTCGGCGGTGACCGAGAAACACATGTTGATGAAGTTTTCCGAGTAGGAGAACTTGTTCAGCGGATCGATGAAGCGCTGGCCCAGGTTGTACTTCATGCAGCGCGCAGCGAGCGTCGGCAATTTCGCGATCAGACGGATCGAGCTGTTGCGGCGCTCTTCCGGATCCTCGTTGCCCATGGCGCCAGGATAGAAGGCTGCCATGCCTCCGACCGCCCCCGTGAGCATGGCCATCGGGTGGCTGTCACGGCGAAAGCCGTCAAAGAAGCGGTCCTGCTGGGTGTGGAGCAACGTATGCTGGCGAATTTCGCGCCAGAAAGAGTCGTACTCGGTCTTGTTCGGAAGCTGTCCGTTCAGAAGCAGGTAGCAGAGCTCGATGTAGTTCGATTTCTCGGCAAGTTGCTCGATGGGATAGCCGCGGTGCAGGAGGATGCCCTCGTCGCCATCGATAAAAGTGATCTGGCTCTCACAGCTGCCGGTGGAGGTAAAACCCGGATCGAGCGTGAAGTGATCGGTTTCAGCGTAGAGCTTGCGGACGTCGATGACATTCGGGCCATGGGTGCCGGAGTAAACCGGCAGGTCCACCGTCTTGCCGTTCACCTGAAGTTTCGCAGTCCCAGCGTTCTTTACCCTGTTTTCCATCAGTTTTTTCCTATTCCAATTTTCCGCGAAGACGCCTCAGCCAGCGCCCGTCTTTATCTGGTCGTCAATCCGGCCAAGCGCTTCCTCGCGCCCCAGCCAGCCCATTACCGGCGCCAGATCGGGAGCGGGAAGCCCGCCCGTCAGCGCCGCACGCAAGGGCGGTCCTACTTGGCCCATAGAAAGGCCTGTTGCAGTGCAATATGTCGTGATGGTTTCCGAAATGCTAGCAGTTGTCCAAGTCGCGAGATCGCGCAATTCGCCCGACAGTCCCTTGAGCCGCCCGATCCCCTCATCCGAAAGGGCCTTTTTCGCGTTCTTGGCCATTTCCAATGGGCGGACGGCGCGCAAAAAACTAAAAGCAGCGGCCAGCTCGACAAGCGTTGCGCCGCGATCCTTCATGAAGGGAAGCGCGCTTCGGACACGCGCCTCCGACAGTGCGTCCAACGCCCCGTCAGCACGCAGGAACGGAAGCAAGAGGCCGAACAGGCGATCAAACTCCGCTTCGCGAATGAAGTACGCATTGACAGTTGCGAGTTTCTCGAGATCCAGGCGGGCCGGGGCCTTGTTGATCCCGTCGAGACTGAAAAGATCGATGGCTTCGCCTTCGGTGAAGATTTCCTGGTCGCCATGGCTCCAGCCAAGCCGGAGAAGATAGGCCTTCATGCCTTCCGGCAGGTATCCAAGGTCCCGGTAGACCGTTGTCGAGAGTGCACCATGGCGCTTCGAAAGCTTGGCGCCGTCATTGCCATGGATCATCGGCAAATGGGAAAACCGGGGGACGTCCCATCCCATCGCTTCGTAGATCGGGATCTGCCGGAACGTGTTGCGGAGATGGTCATCGCCGCGAATCACGTGGCTCACGCCCATGTCGTGATCGTCCACGACCACTGCCAGCATGTAAGTCGGCGTATTGTCCGCCCGCAGAAGCACGAGATCGTCTATTTCGGAGGCCTGAACCTTGACCAGCCCCTGCACACCATCGTGAACGATATGCTCCCCTTCATGGGGCGCACGCAGACGTACGGTGTAGGGCGTATCTTCGGAGGGAGGTGAACCTCCGTCACGCCATGGGGAGCGGAATGGCGCCAGCAGCGCGCCTGCTTCCACCAGCAGCTTGCTTCGTTCCGTTTCGCCGAGACCTTCCTCGCGGGCGGCAAAGCGTTTTTCCTCGCCGAGATCGCGGCGAGCCTGCAGCTCTTGTGAACTGACATAGCAGCGGAACGCAGTACCGTGCGCGACCATTTCATGCGCGACCCCGGCATGGCGTTCAGCGCGCTCGGACTGCAAAAACGGCGGTTCATCCGGCGTAAGGCCAAGCCAGTCCATCGCATCGAGAATTGCCGCAGTTGCCTCCGGCGTCGAGCGCTCCCGGTCGGTGTCTTCGATTCGCAACAGGAACCGGCCGCCGAATCTTTTCGCGAAAAGGTAGTTGAAAAGCGCTGTGCGTGCCCCTCCAATGTGAAGCATCCCGGTTGGGGAAGGGGCAAACCGCGTAACGACGCGCATGATCGAGGCATTCTCCGGGATTCTGGCGGTACCGCCGCCGACGGGGTGCAGAAACACGAGGATGAACCCGAGTGCAAGGGGTAGGTCCACCCGGACTGAGCGTGCTCAAAAGCGCTGCGGCGCTCGTGAGTATCGACGCACGTCGATTGATGCTTGCCTTTGCAATCTGCAGCGGCGCGGCCTTCAATTTACCCCTTCCGTTTGAACCTGGATTCGAGATCGTTCTTGCTGCTGCAGCCGGCATGTTCCTTGTGTGGCTTGTTACCCGCACATGGTGGACGTCCGATGCCGCGATGATAGTGGTGATTGTCGGATTCGGCCTCTCGACCGGAGGGCTGGCGGCAAGCATCCGGACCCAGCTCGTGGCGGCGCCGGTCATCCTTCCAGAAGCCGCTCCGGCAATGGTTGACGGTTGGTTGCAGGAAGTCGAGCCCGGAAGAAAAGGCGTCCGGCTGGTGCTGCGGGTCCACTCGGTCGCTGGAATGGCGGATCATCGCTGGCCCGAATATGTGCGCTTGACGCATACAAGCCGGCTGGAAGTGACGCCTGGCAGGATTGTGCACTGCTGGGCGGTTTTGCGCCCGCCTCCCGAACCATCGGTGCCCGGCGAGTATGATTTCAGGAGGCAGGCATGGTTCGCGCAACTCGGCGCGGTTGGCTATGTGCAGGGGCGCTGCCGTGGCGGCGCCCTTGGCGCGCCATCCGATACCGCCGGCCAGGCAATGCTCTGGCTAGGCGCGGCGAGGCGAAACCTGGCACTTGAAGTCAACGAAGCCGCCGGAGAACGGGCTGGAGGGTTTGCTGCGGCCCTTGTCTCGGGGGACCGGAGCTTCATGTCGACCCAGGATTCAGAAGCGCTGCGCGATGCCGGCCTGTATCACATCGTCTCCATCTCCGGGCTTCACCTCACAATCGTCGGCGGTCTAGTGTTCCTGCTGGTAAAACGCCTGCTCGCAATGATCGAACCCATTGCGCTGCGCGTCCCCGTCCAGAAGCCTGCAGCCCTCGTCGCCTTGCTGGCCTGCCTTGCCTGCCTTCTGATTTCGGGCGCTGCGGTTGAGACCCAGGGTGCTTCATCATGATTGCCATCGTGTTCGGAGCCGTGATCTTCGACCGGTTTGCCAACAGCGTACGGACCTTCTCCCTGGCGAGGATTGCTGTTGTGCTTCTGCAGCCCGATAGCGCCGTGACCCCTGGCTTCCAGATGTCGTTTGCGGCGACAGGCGCCTTGATTGCGGCTTTCGAGGTCTGGCGAAACCGGCGATCCGGCAAAGAGGGTGTGCTTGATCCCATTCCTTTCAGCTGGGCTTCGATCGTTGCGGCGTCCCTGTTCGCGGGACACGCGACGATGCCATTCGCGATCTACCATTTTGACCGGGCCTCTCCCATCGGTTTCGTCGCTAATCTGGCTGCGACCCCCGTGGTGACTTTCCTGTCTGCGCCTTCGGCCGCTCTGGCTCTGATCCTGGCTCCTTTCGGCCTTTCGGATTTCGGATTGCGACTGTCCGGATAGAGTCTCGAGTTGCTGCTCGAAATTGCGCACTTCTTTGCTCAGTATGCGGGGGAGTGCAGGACATTCCAGCCGGTCGATGCCGTTAATCTCCTGACTCTCAAATAGGCCCTCATAACTCATTCGGTTTGAGCGTTGTCGAGTGCTTTGCGGGCTCGGTTGATTTTGGCAAGGATCTCGGCGCCCTTTTTGCGCCAGATGTAAGGCCTTGGATTGGCGTTTCGCTCGGCGAGACAAGCTTTGCTGTCGCGCACCAGTTCGTTGACCGATCCGAAGCTGCCGGACCGGATCACGTCGCCGGTCAGGTCTGCGAAGAAGCGCTCGACCAGGTTCAGCCATGACGATGA
>Ga0163144_10024427_pt1 | contig 11855 bp, 9 predicted proteins | sample OliLak19BULKMAT1_FD_123175 | JGI IMG/M metagenome (GOLD analysis project Ga0163144, IMG submission 123175) | Freshwater microbial mat bacterial communities from Lake Vanda, McMurdo Dry Valleys, Antarctica - Oligotrophic Lake LV.19.BULKMAT1 | ecosystem: Environmental > Aquatic > Freshwater > Lake...
ATCCGTTCGCGAACATCGGTGAAGTGTCCAACAGCGGCGTCGAGCTCACCATCACGGCCAATCTGCTGCGGACCTCCAATCTCGATTGGGAACTTCGCGTTGGTGGCAACACCCTGAACAACAAGCTGGTCAGCCTTGGCGATTCGGCTGCGGGCACAAAGGTGAATCCGTTTGGTACGCTTAATCGCTTCACGGAAGGCTTCCAGCTCGGCTCGTTCGTCACGAAGACCATTCGCAACATCAACGAACAGACGGGCGTCGTCACGGTCGCCGATACGCTCGAAGTGTTCGACAACATCCTCCCCACGCTCGAGTGGAACGTCACGAACACCTTCACCGTGTTCAAGAACTTCCGCGTCTCGGCGCTGCTCGATGCCAAGGCTGGTTTCAGCGTGTACAACAACACGGACTTCTTCCGTGAGACGCAGTTGGTGCGCAGCGCGAATCGTCTCGACACCGCGATGCTGTCGCGCCGCGAGCGTTTGCGCCGCTACGGCAACCCGACACCTGGTCAGCCGGCATTCGTGCAGGAGAACGGCCGGCCAACCACGGTGAACGAAGTGCGCGAGGCCTATATCCAGAAGGGTGATTTCATCCGATTTCGCGAATTGTCGCTCACATACAGCCTGCCGCGCAGCTTCGCGGGGCGGCTTGGGCCGCTCAGCGGCGGCACGTTCACGATCGCCGGTCAGAATCTGGCGCTCTGGACCGACTACGAAGGGGTTGATCCCGAAGTCACGTCGGCAGCAGGCGCGCAGTTCGCACGCAGCGAGTTCCTGACACAGCCGAATCCGCGCCGCATCGTGTTCAAGACCAACTTCATCTTCTGAGCGAACTCTCCATGACCAATTTTCAACGAGCCGTGCGCGTCAGCGCGGTCGGTGCACTGATCGGGGTGAGCCTCGGAGCGTGCACGGACTTCCTGACCGTCAAGAATCCCAACATCATCAACGCATCGGCGATCGATCCGCTCAAAGATGCGCCCACACTCGCTGCATCTGCGCAGCAGAACTTCGCAGTGGCCCTCGGTTGGTACGCCATGTATCAGTCGTGGTTCGTGGGTGAAACCCTCGTGGCCGAGACGTTCCCAACGCGAAACGAGTTCGGACGTCGTGAGGTGCTGAATACGAACGGATCGCACAGCGGCGATCTCTGGACCACGATCTCGGTGGCGCTTTCTTCCGCGGCCGCGGTGCTCGACCTCGAGCTCCCCGACCCCACCACGAACATCAACTACGCGCGCGCGGCGACATTCAAGGGATACAGCTTCCTGACGATGGCCGAGAGCTTCTGCGTGGGTGTGTCTCGCGGTGGCGCAGCACTCAGCACGGCGCAAATGCTGGACTCGGCGGTCACTTCATTCCAGCAGGCCATCAGTGTCGGCACGGCGAATGCCACAGCTGGCGCTGTGCAGCTGGCCAATATCGCCAAGGTTGGCCTGGCCCGCACGCAGCTGCAGGCGGGTCGCAATGCACAAGCCATCGCGGCCGCGCAGTCGGTGCCAGCTGGCTTCACGTTCACCATGACCTACCTCGACGACCCGGCCCAGCGTACCCGCCTCGGCAATCGCCTCTGGCAGTTCACGCTCGATCGTGGTTCGATCACGGTGGCCCCGGCGTTCCGTATCGATGGTGATCCGCGCATTCGGTTCAAGACACCGGCGCAGCACATTCTGGCCCCGCAGGATCCGTCCAGCGGTCCATTCTTCATTCAGGACAAGTACCCGGCGTTCAACACCGGAATGCGCCTCGCCTCCAAGCTCGAAGCAGACTACATCGAAGCGGAGGCCACCAGCACAGCTGCTCAGCTGGCGTTGATTGCAGCCCGTCGCGCGGCGAACAACCAGCCGGTGTATAGCGGTTCCACGGCCCCCGCCGCGGTGCTCACTGAGCTGATGGAACAGAAAGGCCGCGATTTTTATCTCGAAGCCAAGCGTATGGGTGACTTCCGTCGCAATCCGGCGGCTGTGCTCAATGTGCCGGTTCCGGGCTCCACGTACTTCAAGCCTGGTTTCTCGCAAGTTGGAAACCAGACCTGCTGGCCGCTGCCGTTGGATGAAACGGACAACAACCCGAACATCCCCAACGGTTAATCGAGTTCAGCGAACAGCGCAGACGTAGGTTCGCTGGAAATGACGAGGGCCGCACCGATGGTGCGGCCCTTCGTCGTTCCCGAACCAGCGCTCTCGCCAGCCAGGTCTCGTAGCCTAGTCCTGCTTCGGCCCGCTGAGCAGGATGCCCACCACAACCACCGTCACCGCCCCGATCACATTGTGCCAGAGAAAGCTCACGCTGGGCACTCCAAACGACACCGCCGCCACCGTGAGCATCCCGACGATCAGCCCCACAAACGCACCCAGTGGCCGCGCACGCGGCATCATGGCAAGCAGGAACACGCCAAGAATTGACCCGTAGAAAAACGACCCGAATCGGTTCACCACCTCAATCAATGAGCCCAGCGTCGCCGCGTACGTGGCCACCACGCACGCAAAGGCGCCCCAAATCGCCGTAGAGATCTTCGACACCGCGAGCAGGTGCGCATCACTGCCGTCGGGCTTCACCCAGCGCTGATAGAAGTCCACTACGGTGGCCGTGGACAACGAGTTGAGCTCGGCCGCAATGCTCGACATCGCCGCCGCCAACACGGCCGCCAGAAAAATCCCCGCGAGTCCGATCGGCAGGTGATCGAGCACAAACCTGGGAATGATGTAGTTCACATCACGTGACGATTGTCCGGTCACGCTCGCAGCCCTGTCGAGAGCCTCCGTGCGCACGGCCGTCACGCTGGCCTCGGCCGCGCGGAAACCGTCGAGGGCACGCGTCTCAGCGGCGCCGTCGCCCGCCTCGCGCGCTGACACAACATTGCGCGCCGCGGCCTCCCGCTCCACACCCGCGGCAACGTAGCGCTGCTCCATGGCCGCGTACTCCACCGGCGCGCTGCTGCGCACCTGGGCTTCATGCGCGGGATTGTAGAGCAGGGGCGGCGCCTGAAACAGATAGAACAGGTACACCAGCACACCCACGAGCAGCACGAGCGCCTGCAGCGGAATTTTCCAGTACGCGCTCATGAGCAGTGAACTGCGGGCTTCGTCTACCGAGCGAGCCGTGAGGTAGCGCTGTACCTGACTCTGGTCTGTCCCGAAATACGACAACATGAGGAACGTGCCGCCGAGCACTCCACTCCAGAACGTGTACGTTTTGGTGACGTCGAATGAAAAGTCGAACACGACGAGCCGCCCTGTTGCGCCAGCCACACGCAGCGCATCATCCAGAGGCACCGGCATGCGCATCAGCAGTACAACCACAATCGCCGCGAGCGCCGAGACAATCACCACCATCTGCTTCACGTCGGCCCACGTGACCGCCTGCACGCCGCCCAGCACGGTGTAGAGCACCGTAGGCACGCCAATCAGTGCCACCGACCACGTGAGATCCCAGCCGAACACGGCCGAAAAGACCACCGCCGGCGCGGCGATGATCGTGCCCGCCGACATACCGCGTGACATCAGGAACAGAAAGCTGGTGAGCGAGCGTGTTTTCGCGTCAAAGCGTCGCTCGAGATATTCGTAGGCCGTGTACACCTTCGCGCCGTGCAGAAACGGCACCAGCGTCACCCCCAGAATCACCATCGCCAGCGGCAGCCCGAAATAGAACTGCACAAATCGCATCCCGTCGGTGGCGCCTTGCCCTGTGGTGCCAATGAGCGTGACCGCCGACAGCTGCGTGGCCATCACCGACAGCCCCACGGCCCACCACGGCAGGTTGCGGTTGGCCAGGAAATATCCTTCAATATTGACGGTGCCCTTGGTGCGCCGCAGGCCGTCCCACACCACGTACACGATGTAGGAAACGAGGATGACCCAGTTGATCCAGTGCATACGGGGTCAGCTGGCGTAGCGGGCTTGCAGCGCCCAGAGCAGCAGCAGGGCGAGCACCTGCACGCTCATCACCTGAATGAGCGTACGGCGGAAGCGGGAGGGTTGAGGCATCGGCGGAATGTACCGTGCGGGGCGGGGTTGTGAGGTGGAAGCCAGGGTTTCCTACCCGCGGTGCGCCGAGCCGTCGACCGCGATCGTTCGGCGAGCCAGTTCCTGCTCGCGGGACCTGCCGTACCGGCCAACGCGCCAACACACTCTGGTGCGGCTCGCATCGTGACGACACGAATGCGGCCACTCGCCCTGAGCGGGCGTGCGGTGGAATCACCGAGCGTGAGCCTGACACAGCTCCTCAACGGCGGACAGTCCTGGCTGGCGGGGCACACGACGCTTGGCCTCAAAGACTATGCGCGCGAGATCGTGGCCTCGGGATTTCCCGGGCTCCGGCACCTCGATGGTCGCGCCCTCCGGGCGCAGCTCGACGGCTATCTGCAGCGGATCGTGGACCGCGACTTTGCAGAACAGGGTTACATCGTTCGTCGTCCGGATACACTGCGGCGCTGGCTCGCGGCGCTGGCTCGCGGCGTTTGCCGCGGCGACGGCGACCTGCACCACCTTCGAGAAAATTCGAACGGCGGCGGCCAGCGGGGCGGGAGACTCGCCCACGAAAGCAACGAGCACCAACTATCGCGCTGTTCTGGAACAACTGTGGATCGTGGATTCGGTACCCGGATGGCTTCCTTCTCGTAATCAGCTGGCACGACTCACGCAAACACCCAAACACCACCTCGCGGATCCCGCGCTCTCGGCGCGGCTGCTCGGCGTCGGTGAGGAGGCACTGCTTAGCGGTGTGACAGCGAACCACGCGTCAAGTGCCTCATACTCACCACGTGACGGTGCCCTGCTGGGTCAGCTCTTTGAATCGCTTGTTACGCTTTCTTTGCGCGTGTACGCGCAACACGCCGAAGGAAGAGTACGACACCTTCGCACGCGCGACGGACGACAGGAAATCGACCTCATCGTCGAGCGCGATGATCAACGAGTCGTCGCATTCGAAGTGAAACTGAGTGCGACTGTCACCGACGAGGACGTTCGGCATTTGCTCTGGCTGCGTGAGCAGCTGCATGACGACGTGCTCGATCTGATCGTCGTCACCACCGGCAGTCACGCGTACCGCCGGGCCGACGGCGTGGGTGTGGTGCCGGCCGCGCTGCTCGGTCCGTAACTCCTCTGTCGGCGACCATGCTCTACGCCGAGGCCAGCGCCACACTCGGCGCATCGGCTACGCGCCCGTCGAACAGGTGCACCTCACGGTCGGCGTGCTGTGCGTACCGCGCGTCGTGCGTGACCATGCAAATGGTGGCGCCGTTCTGGTGCAACTCCTGCAGCAGTTCCATGACGGCTTCGCCGTTCCTGGAATCAAGATTTCCGGTGGGCTCGTCGGCGAGCAGAATGGCCGGGTCACCGGCCACGGCACGCGCCACGGCTACACGCTGCTGCTGACCGCCGGAGAGCTGCGCCGGAAAATGTTTGGCGCGGTGCGTCATGCCCACGCGCTCCAGCGCCGCCTGTACGCGTTCGCGGCGTTCACTGGCGGCCATATCTCGATAGGTGAGCGGCAACTCCACATTCTCGAACACGGTGAGATCACCGATGAGATTGAAGGCCTGAAAAATGAACCCGATCTGCTGATTGCGCACGCGGGCGCGATCAGCCGGCGCCAGCTGTGCCACGGGCTGGCCGTCGATGAAGTACTCACCGCTGCTGGGCGCGTCGAGCAATCCCAGGATGGAAAGCAGAGTGGTCTTGCCGCATCCCGACGGACCGGAGATCGCGACGTACTCGCCGCGCTGAATATCAAAATGCACATCGGCCAGCGCATGGGTTTCCACTTCGTCGGTGTGAAAAACCTTGCGAATGCCCTTCATGTGAATGAGCGGCGTGCTGTGTGCGGACATCAGACGAGTACTCCACGGTGAGTCGTGAAAACGCAGGTGGCACGCACCGGGGAATGCCGTGGTGCGATGACGGGCAACTGATTGCTGACTAGCGAATCCGCACGCGATCGGCGGTGGAAAACGCCGACATATCTGACAGAATGATGCGATCACCGGGGGCGAGTCCCCTGATGATTTCAATCGTGTTCACCGAGTTGCGACCGAGCTCCACCGGGACACGAATCGCTTCGTCGCCGCTCGGCTCCACTTTGAACAGGCTCACGAGTCCGGTGCCGCCGGTCATCGCGGGACGCCCACTGTAGATCACATTTTCGAGTCGTTCGATCTGTATCGTGCCATCCACACTGAGATCGGGGACAGCGCCGGCGGGAAGCGGACCGTCAAGGGCGACATCGATGGTCACGCTGCCACTCTGCGCGGCGGGATCCTTGCGCACCACACGGCCTTTCACGATGCCATTGCGGGTGTCGATCGTGGCCGACAGTCCGATGGTGACGTCCTTCGCCTGTGACTCGGGCACGCGCAACACGGCCTTGAGCTTGCCCGGCTGCACCACCTTGGCGAGCGTCGTGCCCTCAGGTACCCACTGCCCGAGTTGCAGCGTGAGATCCTGCAGGACACCCGTCTCCGGTGCACGCACCTGCAACGAGCGCAAGCGTGCGCGCTGATTGGCCGCGATGGCTTCGAGTTGTACCACCTGCGATGCTTGCACGGCGATCTGCGAGTCGATCGCCTGACGCATGAGCTGCAACCGTTCTTCCTCGATGCGCAGACGGGTGGTGAACTCCTGCGCTTGCGCCTGCTTGTTGCGCGCTTCGAAACCGGAGATCAATCGCGACTTCACCAACGAGTCGGCGGCCGCGCCCTCCTGTGACGCATTCACAAACTGCGTGCGCGTTGTCGCCACCGTGCCTTCCTGCGTGAGCAGCGCGCTGCGCAGGTTGGTGCGCAAGTTCAGCAAATCAATCTGCGCCTGACGTACTTGCTGCTCCGCCTGCATGGTCTGAATTTGCAGATCGGGGTTGGACAACTCGAGCAGCACGTCATCGGCTGCGACCTCGCGTCCCGACTCGGACATCACACGTTCCACGCGCGCGGAAGCCTGCGCGGTGATCCACCGAATCTGTTCAGGCACCAGCGTGCCAGGTCCGCGCACTTCGCGCACCACATCGCCGCGGCGCACGGAGTCAATGAGCACGGCGGCACGTTCCACCGTTGGCGCGGCGGGAGACAGGCCGTTGAGCAGTACCGTCGCGACAACAACGAGTCCAATGCCGACGGCAATCATGATCGGGCGGCGACGTGATTTCTGGGGCGTGCGAACAATATCCATCAATCGTACCGGAGCGCCTGCATGGGATCGATCGACGCCGCACGGCGTGCCGGCAGGTATCCGGCCGTGAGCGCGATCGCCGTGAGCAGTGCAACCGCGAGTGCGAAGACCAGCGGGTCATGTCCTTCAAGTCCGAAGAGCAGCGACTGGGCCGCGCGGCCGATTCCGAGCGCCGCCGCAATGCCCACCGCGCCGCCGATCGCCGTCATCATGGCCACCTGTCGCAAAATCATTGAGCGCACGTGCGCACCATTCGCGCCGAGGGCCATTCGCACACCGATCTCGCGTGTACGCTGCGCCACCGTGTACGCGAGCACGCCATACAAGCCCACGCCCGCCAGCAGCGTGGCCAGCAGCGCGAACGCCACTGAGAGAATGCTGATCATGCGATCGAGGAAAATATTCTCGCGTACCTGCTGCAGCATCGTCTTGAGATCTTCCACGGGCAGGGTGGGATCCATCTGCTTGAGCATCGCAGGAACGGAGGTCAGCAGCTGCGCCGGCGGCAACGAGGTGCGCACGTAATAGCTCAGATTGCCCGTTCGCTGATCCTGCCGCCACGGCGTGAAGAACAATGGTGGTACGTCATCCTTCACGTGGGCATACTTGGCGTCCTTCATTAAACCGACAATGAGGATGTTCAGCGAGTCACCGCTCTCGCCGCGGCGGCCCATGTACTTGCCAACCACGTCCGTTCCCAGACCGAACTTTTTCGCGAACGCCTCGTTCACGAGCGCCACGCGGGTGTCGTTCGCACCGTCTGATGTGGTGAACTCACGACCCGCCAGCAGCGACATGCCGAGTGTGCCGAGATAGCCGGCGCCGACCTGATTGAGGCGTGCGTTGGAGTCGATGTCGGGGCCTGACTGAAATCCCTGCACGCGCACATCGGTGCCCCAGTTGTTGCCGGCGAGCAGCGGCACCGACGCCGTCGTCACCGCGGTGACGCCGGGAATATTCAGCAGTTCTTCTTCCACCCGCGTGAGAAAGATCGCGGAACGCGTGCTGTCATAGCTGTTGCGTGACGGTGAGATGGCAAAGGTCACGACGTTGTCGATGTCCGCGCCCAACTCCACACGGCTCACGTTCACAAGGCTCCTGAGAAACAGTCCGGCCGACACGAGCAGTGCCATCGAAAGTGCGACTTGCACGGTCACGAGCGCGTTGCGAAAGCGCGACGCGGCGCGGCCGCCGGTCATCTGACTGGCGCCGGCGCGAATCGCGCTGATGAGGTCCGCACGCGTGCTGTGCAGCGCCGGGAACAGACCGAACACGAGACCGGTCGCGATCGCCACCACGCCCGCGAACACGATCACCGATGGTTGCAGCGTGAACTGCAGCGACGACACGGCCTCCGGTGGCAACAACGACGCAATCAGCGAGAGCGTCCAGTGCGCAACCAGCAGACTGGCCACACCGCCGAGTAGCGCGAGCACCACAGCTTCCGTGAGGAGTTGCGTGAGCAACTGTCGGCGGTTGGCTCCCAGCGCGAGCCGCACGCCCATTTCGGTGGCCCGACTCGCACCGCGCGCCAGCAGCAGATTCGCAATGTTGGCACAGGCGATGAGCAGCACCACACCGGTGATCGCAAACAGCATCAGCAGCGGCGTTTTGGCCTCGCGATGAATGCTGCTCTGTCCGCGCTGACCGGGGTCAAGCGACAGCTGCCTGGCCGTGAACAGTTGCATGGTGGCGTCGCTCATGCCGTCCTGAAGCGGCGCCTCGACATCAGTCAGGATGGGCGTGTACAGCGTATTCATCGCCGTGGTCGCCTGCTCGAGCGACACGCCGGCCTTGCGACGACCAAACACGTACACCCAGTAGCTGCGCCGGTTCTCAAATCCGGTGAACCACGCAAACAGTTCGGTGCGCATGCTGATCGGGACGTAGACCTGCGGCAGCGTGCCGATGGTCGTGCCTCCGAATCCACGGGGCGCAACGCCGATGATAGCGAAGGACTTTCCGTTGATCACCATGTTCTCACCAATCACCGACGGCGAACCACCGAATCGTTCCTGCCACAACGCGTGGCTGATGACCGCAACAAAGTTGGCGCCGATGACTTCATCATCACCCGGCGCGATCAATCGACCGAGCGCCGGCGGTACGCCGAGCACATTGAAGTAGGAGCCGGATACAAACATTCCCGAGCCCGTCATCGGTTCGTTCCGCACGCTGAGGTTCGCGCCGAACGCGACGTGTGCCGCCAATCCCGTAAACACCGTTTGCGCGCGTTCGAGATCGCGGTACATCGGGTAGCTGAAGACGACGTCGCACTCGCCGGCCTGATTGCACGACGTGGACCCCGGCTTCGGCCCGGGCGCACCGAGATTCACGAGCTCACCGGGCGAGGTCACCGGCAACGGTCGCAGCAACATCTGGTCGAAGAGTGAGAAGATGGCCGCATTGGCTCCGATCCCGAGCGCCAACGAGGCGATCGCGATCGCCGTGACAAACGGCGTCTTTCGGAGCATGCGCAGGGCGAGTGTGAAGTGACGCATAGGCGGGAACGGAGCGGCGGTGGAAGCGGGTCGCGGAGGGATACGTGTCGGTCGGACACTTCCGTCGGACATCATGGATGGCCCGAAGGTTTGAAGTCGGGAATCGCCCGACTCACCGTACGGAGGCGGATCCCGGACGTTTCCGCCGCATCCGGGTCGAATGACCCAGCGAACCAACTCGGCGGTCCCGGGGTTCTACTATTTTCAGCCTGGCGTCCGTCAGTCGGACGTGGCTGCAATCCAACTCACCCAGACATCACTGACATCCATGTCCGCTCCTCGATTTGCTCTCCGTTCGGTATCTGCAGTTGTCGTGTTTGCAGTGGCCGCGCTGTCCGCGACCTCAGTGCAGGCCCAGCAGCCTGCGGCGTCCCCGCGCGATTCCGTGAAGACCACGATCGCGGGCGCCGCGCTCACGGTGGACTACGGCCGTCCCTCCAAGCGCGGCCGCGAGATCTTCGGTGGCCTTGAGAAGTGGGGCAACGTGTGGCGCACGGGCGCCAATCAGGCCACCCACTTCACCACGTCGAAGACGCTGAAATTCGGCGCCGCCACCGTACCGGCCGGTACGTATACCGTCTACACGCTGCTCGATCAGGGCGGCAAGTGGCAGCTGATCATCAACAAGCAGACCGGCCAGTGGGGCACCGTGTACGACCAGAAGCAGGACCTGGTGCGCATCCCACTCACCGTGGAGCAGACGCCGGCCGTTGTCGAAAAGATGGAGATCACGATCAAGCCCGCGGGCGCGGGTGGAGAGTTCGCCGTGCTGTGGGACCGCACCAAGGCGAAGGCGTCGTTCACGGTTGTGAACTAGGCGCGCCGGCGTTGCAAGGCCGGCGCGTCTCGGGGCGCGCCGGTTCGGGGCAGGTGCGGGTGTCGCGTCATTCAGGCGGCGCTGTTCGGGGGAGGTGCGGCAGGCGCTACATTAAGATAGGTTGGCCTTGGTAACAGTTGCCGACACTCCCCCGTTCCAATCCCGCCAGTTCATGTCTGCCCATACGGTTTCCCGAGGGCTCGACGTTCCGATCACCGGCGTTCCATCGCAGGTGATTCACGCCGCGCGTGATGTCTCGAAGGTTGGCTTGCTCCCACCCGACGCCCGAGGGGTTCGTCCTCGGCTCATGGTGCAGGTCGGCGACGCAGTGCGCGCCGGTCAGCCCATCTATCAGGACCGCCGCGACGAACGCCTCCGGGTGACGGCGCCCGTGGCCGGTCGCGTGGAGGCGATCCATCGCGGTGATCGTCGGGTCATTCAGTCGGTGATGCTCGCCGTGTCACCGCCCGACTCTTCCGATGCCGTTGCTCCCTTCGCCTCCTGGAGCCACAGTATCGGGCGTGATCCGGCGAAGTTGCGGGCGCTGCTGCTCGAGAGCGGCCTGTGGACCGCGCTGCGAACCCGCCCCTTCAGCGAAGTGCCGTCGCCCGACGCCACGCCGCACGCGCTGTTTGTGACCGCGATGGACACGCAGCCGCTCGCGCCACACGTCGATGTCATTATCGCCGAACGCAGCGAAGATTTTGCACGCGGACTCGAGGCGCTGGTCGCGCTGACAGATGCGCCTGTGTATCTCTGCCGTGCGGTGGGATCACACAGTGGTGATGGCGTGAAGGGCGTGCATGTGGCCGAGTTCACGGGCAAACATCCGGCTGGCACGGTTGGCTATCACATTCACAGGCTCGCGCCCGTCTCGCGCGAACATGTGGCGTGGCATCTCGGTGCGCAGGATGTGATGCGGTTCGGGGCGTTGCTGCGCACGGGACATCTTGACGCGACGCAGGTCGTGTCGCTCGGGGGGCCGTTGGTGCGGGAACCGCGACTCCTGCGAACGGTGCTCGGCGCCAATGTGCGCGAGTTGTTGCGCGGAGAACTGACCGCAGGCGACACACACGCGGCCTCGTCGAACGGGCACGCCGCCACCCGCGATCACCGCATCATCAGTGGCTCCGTGCTGACCGGACGACAAGTCGACGACGACATTACCGGCTACCTCGGTCGCTTTCACCAACAGATCTCGGTGATTCCCGAAAGCCGCGCGAGCGATTTCATCGGCTGGATGCTCCCGGCGTCACGTTCGTACACGTACCTCCCCGTGTTCCTCGCGTCGTGGGCGCGCCAGCGCGAACGCGCGTTCGACACCCGATTGCACGGCGGCCGTCGCGCGATGGTGCCGATCGGATTGTACGAA
>Ga0163144_10024428_pt1 | contig 11855 bp, 8 predicted proteins | sample OliLak19BULKMAT1_FD_123175 | JGI IMG/M metagenome (GOLD analysis project Ga0163144, IMG submission 123175) | Freshwater microbial mat bacterial communities from Lake Vanda, McMurdo Dry Valleys, Antarctica - Oligotrophic Lake LV.19.BULKMAT1 | ecosystem: Environmental > Aquatic > Freshwater > Lake...
ATTCGATCGCATAGATCTTCCCATCTGATGCTTCAATAAAGTCAAAGGAAACTTGCCCAGTCAAATTTAAACTACTCACAAACTTTCTCACCCATGCCTCGATCGCTGGATGCTCGACCATCTCATAGTTAATCTGGAATGCCGATGATCGACAGCAACAATGTATCCGCAATTCTCCATTCCGCACCGTACTGTGAGTACAGTATTCTTGCCCTGAAATAAAGGCTTGCATAATCCAAGGATTATTTCTAGAAATAGGTAGATTTTCAACAAATGCCTTAGTTTCTGCAAGACTATTACAAGGTAGTTGAGTCAAATCTAATCGCCGTACTGAGTCATAGGGAATACTTTTCAGGATGTATTTTTGGGAGTGCTGAGAAAAATCAAAATCTAACACTTGCTGCGAATCGGTAATACAGTAAGAATCAGGAACGGAGAGATTAAGAGCAGTCGCGATCGCTGAAAACTCAAACTTATCATCCAAACGCTGTACCTCGTCTGGGTCGATGTGCATAACCTCACAATAGTTTGAAAGCACTTTTTTTGCTAAAGCGTCATAATAACTCGCGATTGGACTACAAACTGGAACGTATACGTCAACGGCTTCTCGTTGCACAATCTCTAGCAGTGCATTAATATAGTCTTTTGCTTGAGGCTTGGGAATGGTATAGAACCGATCGATGTCCCAAGAAAACCGATGCCCTGTTAACCAGTATTTATGGTATTCAACTAAAATGACTCGATGCCCTGCCCGATGAAATGAGCGAGCGAGCTGCAATGCTTTAGTCATTTTGCCACCGCTAACTAGGATGGTTTTAGGATGAGTCGCGATCGCTCTACGCTGGAAAGGCTTAACTAGAATTGCTCTCAGGATTGCGATCGCAGTTAACGCAAGGTTTAGCGGAAGAACTAAAAGCAGCAGTGCAAGCGTCACGACTGTTTTTAAAGAAGCTTGTATCCGATCGCTATTTATGTGGGCAGCATCCATTGTCAAACTCGCTTAAAATCTGATGAATTTAGTAGGGTGAGTGGAACAAAGTACAACTCACCCTACTCTCTAAACTCGGCGGATCAATGTTAAACCGTCTCTTAATGGAAGCAACACTTGTTCGACGCGAGGATCATCTACGACAGCTTGATTGAAAGCCGCGATCGCAGTTCCATTCGGAGTGGCTTCTCCATTCAGGTAAGGCTGTCCTTGCATCAAGGTGTTATCCACGCAGATCAAGCCATTCTCCGTAACCAAAGAACCCTCTAGCAAGATATTTAGATAGTCTATATACCCCGCCTTATCAGCATCGATGAAGACTAAATCAAAGGTTTCGCCAGCATCCGCTAAGTGTTTCAGCGTAACCAGCGCTGGAGCAATCTTAACCAGAATTTTGTGACCGTCAGGAGACTGATTAAAACACGCTTGCGCGATCGCCGATGCGAATGGATCAACTTCGCAAGCAACAATCTGCCCGTCTTGCGGCAAGGCTTCAGCGATCGCAAGTGCCGAATATCCAGTAAACATGCCGATTTCTAGCACCCGCTTCGCTTGAGTCAGATGCACAAAAAATTTAAGCACTTGACCTTCTACATGCCCCGATAGCATTTCCTGCTCCAAGAGATGCATCGTCTCTCCATCTGCCGATCGCTGGCTCCAATCTTCAGTTTGAGTGCGTCGCACAAGGGCTGCCAAAGCAGGTGATTCTGGCGTCGTGCAACTACTGATGTACGGATCTAAACCCCTCGCCAATTCCCAAGCTTGGTATAGTTCAGATTTGACCTCAGGATCGACGCTTTCCAGGGCTTCTATCTGCTGACTCAGAAACTCCAGCTTGGCCGCCAAAATTCCTACTGGTGTCACGGGTCTGGGTATCATGCCTGTAACCCTACTGGGATTCTTGGATCAACTTTCGCATCAATTAGAGCATTAGCAGAAAGATACATATCTTCGCCATCGCCTCCGCGTGGATAGTGGCGGCAAATTTCTTTGTGAGCCGTGAGGTAGTGATCCAACTCCAAACGAGTGAGATCATTCATGAAATGACAACTGCCAATGGGATTCGGCACGGCTGCACGGACTAATCCATCCCTCGTTCCACTGATCGATTCTGTTGCTTTCCATAGCAGCTCAGGGGTCAGATAAGGACTATCGATCGCTAAACCAATTCGACTCATCAAACCAAAGATGCGATCGCGATCAACAATCGAAATATAGCCCCGTTTCTGAGCAATTGTGGCTGAGAATGCCATATCAATATTGACCGCATGACCGTGGAACATCGGCAGGTCAGGGGTTAGCTCCAGTGTCGGACTCCAAGTATGACCGTAAGCGATGATGCGATCAAGATCTAACTCGTGCAGGTTAGGCACTTCTAGGGTGAGCATTGTATTGATCGCTTCGTAGGTGACCTGATGAGCCACCTGCCGCAACTCAGGCGTGCCGTTCAAATAGCCGAATCGAGTCTTGAGTAATGCTTCACCATGCTCCTCTAGCAAACAAAAGATATCGCGATTGGCAACCACGGCGATCTTAATTAGTTCTGCCATCCCATTTCGCACTTGGTCAACGGGTAGCGTCTTCAAAAAAGAGAAGTCTAAAATCACTTTTTGGGAGGCATGATAGGCTCCCAATCGGTTTTTCAGCTTGCCGTGATTCACTGCAACTTTAATGGCGACACTCGCATCGATTAATCCAATTAGCGTAGTTGGGACGCGGATATAGTTTGTACGACGGCGGTAAGTGGCACAGGCAAAACCAGCGACATCAGTGGTCAAACCGCCACCCACCACTAGCACTGGCTCTTTACGCACCAGCCCAAAGTCAGCAAAAGCATCAACAATTTTCTCAAACGTTCGTAGCGTTTTGTCTGTCTCTTTGATCGTTACTGGAAAGACTTTTAGGGCAATTTGGTGATGCTTAAAGTAATCCTGAATCTGTCCACCGTATAGACCATAAACTGTTGCATCAATCACCATTAAGCAGCGCCCAAACTGGCGATAGCTCTCGGCAATCTCAGAATTCTCGACCGCAAAGGCTCCCTCCACATAAAGTAAACTGAAGTCGATCTTCTCGTACCCTTCTATATGAAAAGCAGTCTTTGTGGCTTTGAAAGTTGCTTGGACGTTGCCCATAAATTTTCTCGATCAATTGACTTTACATAACTTAACAGATTTCTTACAGTAATTTCGAGTTCTTTGAGCAGATCTGAGCAATTTATTTTTAATTCATATTTAATCGGGAACATGAGTAGATAGGTAGTGATAATAAAATTCAGAGCCCAAAAAATTATGGTACAAACGCTATAGCCTTTTAGGCTCAGAGTTTACCTATATCCAATTAGTTAATAAGATCGGTTGGAAAGCGATCACAAGATGAAAGTAAATTTAAATGTGATTTAAGACACTTTAAATTATTATTTTTTTATCGCTCATTCAACTAGCAACAAGACCGCGATACAGCACGCGATCGCCAATTACTTTTGAGTGGTCGGCACGGTGCATAGTACAGCGGTTATCCCAAATCACAATGTCGCCGTTTTGCCAGTAGTGCCGATAAAGCCGATGGGAACGAATTGAATGTCTATAGAGCAGACGAATGGCTCGCTGGCTTTCTTCTAGATTCAATCCTTGAATCACTTGACATCGCTCTGGTGTCGATAGAAAAAGTGCAATCTTTCCAGAAATAGGATGTCGCTGAAATAAGGGATGCCAAGCCTGGCTTTCTCGATCAGGATCTAGCTTTACGCCAGAAGCGATATGGAGTGAAGACGCATTTGATAGCTTCGCTTTCACCTGATCGGGTAGCGTTTCAAAAGCATAATACTGGTTAGAAAACAGAGTTTCACCCCCACATTTAGGCAGTGAAATCGCCCTCAGCACTGTGTATGCAGGCGGCTTAGCAACATAACTGGTATCAGTGTGAAAAACGCTTCTGGGGATGCGATCGCTTCCCACATTGCTCACAAGATTCAACCAAGGTTGATGCGGGACAGGCTTTTCCCCTGCGGTAAACATGAGATCACCCAACCGCTTAAGAAAGCTAACGAATTGATCATCATCGATCAATTGATTCCGAAGGATGACAACGCCGTTTTCTGCCAGCAACTGCTTCAGATGATAGATATCAAGACCTCCCGCATCGCTGACTTGCAGTCCTGTGATTTCAACCCCAAAAGGCGAAAGGTTTTGCAAAGTAAGATCCATGCTTTATTCCTAAGGATTGACCTAGAGAAACCTTTGCAACAGTTCAAAGTCCAATTGACTGACCTGAAGATCGGCAGTCTTGAAATTGTGATGAACTGTGTTCTCATCAGGAAAAGCAATGCAAGCAAGTCCTGCCGACTTAGCAGACTCCAACCCATCAACATTGTTTTCGATCGCCACACAGCTATTCGGCGTTTGATTCAACTCTTTTAAGGCAACTACATAGGCATCCTTATCAGGTTTGGGATGCTTTATTTTAGAAGAATTAAGAACGAGATCGAAATCATTGGCATCAATCTGGTTGCGGAGGGCGGCAAGTATCGACAATACATTTTGCTCTGAAGTTCCTGTGACTAAGGCAAGCTTCATTCCGTTCTGTTTTGCCTTTTGCATTACGCCTACAACACCTGGACGAGCCATCAACGAATTTTCATGCAGAGCATTTTGAAAAATCTCAGACTTAGAATGGTGAATAGCGGCAGCATCGACCGTTTGCCCCATGGATTTTGCGTATTCTTCAATGCGCTGTTTCCCGCCGCTTTTCTCCAAGAGACTCATGTATTCCTCTCTTGACCACTGCCAGTCTAAGTTGTGGAACGCAAAGGCTTGATTAAAGGATTGTCTTTGCAGCTCGGAAGTGTCTGCGATCGTGCCGATTGATCCAAAAAAGATAGCTGGCATTTTCTTTATGGGTAGATGAGTGTGAAAATTGGACTTTAGCAGAGAGACTAAAGATCCTAAATCTCTCTTTAGAGAGATCTAAAAATAGCCAATCCATTATGTATTGATCGATATATTCGATTAATTGTTTAATGTTTTAAAATTGGTTGGTATTAGCAATATTCATCAATACCTGTAATTTATGGTAGAAATTTAGCATCAACTGAATGCGGTTCTCTAACTTCTGCCATTTCATTATTATTATTTGCTTGCTTTTTTTCCTCTTAGCCTGTCCTATTTTGCATACCTTATTTATTTCCTGTCGCTTAGATGTTCCATTTTGGTTCCTTCCCCTAGTAAGTGCTCTACTGCTTTTCCTTCAAAAATTTACTAAACACATACAATGTCGCTCCATTACGAGCGGAATGTGGGATTAAACAGCCACAACTAAACCTTCTTAGCTAAAGGATCTTCATCTCTAACTACGGGCTTCCCTTCAGATAGATGTAACTTCTAAACGTTCGCAACGCACCTGTTCTTCACCAGTCCCACTCCTAATTGAGTAACAAAAGTCTAAGCTAAGCCAAATCGAGAGAAAGGACAGAGAACTCAATACGATATAACTTTTCACTATGTTTATTAAGAGAAGCGATCGCAGGATCGGGATCAAAATTAGAAGTAAAAGAGGAGATCTGCAAGAAAGCCCAGTTTCTATTTAGGCTCTATTAGTCCAATTCCAGCCAATCTTGAGATAACTAAGCCCACAAAACTAATGCGTGTCAACCAGAAGGCGATGGTTAGAATTAACAGCGGACAACCCTTGAGCAGTTAAAAAATAATGGTCATTACCAAAACCAGACAAAGACGGGAAACAGCAGTAGCAGAGTGCAAGCGATAAGACTCTAAATCGGAGCCGTTAGATTTATCATCCAAAAAGTTTTCTTCAATGTCAAGGCTCAAAGTATACTCACGAAAAGTCTGGATTGTGAACGGCGCAAAACTGACAATATACTAATAATTTTTACTAATAACTTCTTATGCAGCCGTAGTGTGCACGATGGTAAAAGGTTTGGGTTTGGTGAGAGACTCGGTTAGAGGTATAGTAATGATATATGGCGGGGGATGGATTTGAACCAACGACCTTCGGGTTATGAGCCCGACGAGCTACCAGGCTGCTCTACCCCGCGTCAGATTCCTAATATAGCATCAAAATCCTAAAATTAGTACTATTTTTAAAAGAAATATAGCTCTTACAGCGATTTTAGATTAATTTTGAAGAGTGAAAAAACGTGAATTTTCAATTTTTTGCGACCCTAACAATTACCATTTCTATCAATTACTATATTTACAGCAGGATTGGCTATTCATGTAGCTCTCCCCACACTGAGGCTATACCTTAGAAAAAGCTAAAATAATTAAAAATATTTTGAGGGTGTAAACATTTGTTTGCGCCCTTATTTTTTATCTCTCCTAATTACTTCGCTTCAATTCGGATTGCATCAATTGGGATTCCCTGTTTGCGTAATTCCTCAATGCGGCGTTGCGCTGACTCTGCATCGCGAAAAGAGCCTAGTTGAACCTGCCCATCATTATTACGAACAAACGCTTCTTTCTCAACTTGTTTCCCTTCAGCCAAATAGCGGTTAGGTACAACTATAGCGTATAGTTTGTCCTTTCTTGGCTCAGGCTTAGCCGTCACCATCGGTGCATATTTTACAGGTGCATTCTCAATTGGATTTGACTGGATCACAGGTAAGGGATTTACAACTTTTCCAATTGGCGTTAGATTTTTGGAGGGATTACTGAACGCGATCGCTGGAGCTACAGATGGTTGAGCATTAGTGGGACTAGGTTGGGTAGTAGGGTCTGCAGATCTTGCTCTCAAAGGATTGGTTGACATGATTGGCGTCCAATTACCCAAATTCCTGACTGAATTGATACTTGAAGTTATATCGGCGGTTACTCTTGATTGCCTGGCTTGGCTGATCGCTTCTACTTGGGGGACTGGCCTGATTGAAGAAGAGATTAGCGACGGAGCAGGCATTTCTCGCCGAGTTGGCAGAGTGGCAGCAGAATACCTTCGCACTGATACGGCTGGTTGATTCGATTTTATAGCAGGCTTGAGCGTGGTAGAAATGGAACCAAGATTGGGATTGAGCAACGGAAGAGCAGGAGGGATTTGCAGAGATTGAACTGATGGAAAAGCAAGTGGGATCACAGTTTGAGACATTTGAGGCGCTTGCTGCATTTGTGGAATAGATGTCTTCGCAATATCTTGTAATGGATCTTGAGATTCAGTCGAAAATGAGCTATTAGAATTATTTGGAGTTGATGAATTTGAATTGGATTGGGGTGATGTTGGTGGGTTCGGAGTTGACGGCAAGAGCTTATTCCCAGTTACCCGATCAATCAGAAGGTAACCTAATAATCCACTTACACCGCACAAACCCAGTAATACTAGAATTCCTAGCGGCGAAATAAAGTTAAAACCTTCACTCTTGGGAGAAGTTGGTGGTGTAGTAAGTTTTTGCAGCAATTCTTCAGTTTGTTCTGGAGTTTGCTCAGGCGCTTGATCTTGGGTCTGGGGATTTGAGCTTTGAATATTTGGGATTTGAGGATTTAATAAAGGATTTAACTCGGGTTTAGAAGCAATCTGATTAATTCTCTGCTCTTTAAATTGTTGATTAGGAGCTTGTTGATCTTTTGGCGCTATGGTTTTAGCTTGAGTAGGTGCAGGAACTTGAGGGGATTGCGAGGCTCGCTCAGCTTTTTCGGCTCGATCCAAAATGATGTAAGGGTTCTCGGTTTGAGCGATCGCTGTGGCAATTGGAAGAGATACTTCTGACTTCTCACCCTTTTCACTTAAAGGAGAGCTAGGGGTAAGTTGGGGAGCAAGATGATCGAAAGAGTAAGTTTTGCCAGTTTTGCGCCAATGGCGATAGCGATCTAACTCTTGATCAAGATTTAGATCTAAACCGACCAGAGCAGACTGAAGCGTAGGAGGAAAGGTGGTTTGGCGATCGCTAGACATAACCGATTTCTCTCAATTAATTAAATAGATAGATAAGTATGCTGAAGTTAGAAGGGTCGCAGGGTTCAGCCCCGACATGGATCTTAAGATATGTTTAATCCAAGATCATTAACTTTACTCTTAACTTTATTTTGTCAAACCGAATAAATTTATTCATTACTTTAAATAAATTTCGCGAATATCTTGGGGTAAAGATGCAGCAATCCTAGCATAAGCTTGATCTATTAATTTCTGCACATCTTCGGGGGCAATTACCTCTCCTTCAGCTTGCAAATACGCCGCAATGCGAATGTGACTCCAGCGAAAAGTTTGCGAGAGAATGGTAACTAAGCGCAGATTACCAGGTAAAAGATTAAGAGTTTGATTCAGATAGCACCAAAAAACTGGCGAGGTCTCAGGCAGGACATATTGAATATCTTCGATTGGGGGTGGTGAAATTTGATTGATCGTCAGGGCAGCAATGTTAATTAACCAGCTTTGAAGCGAAAGTTGGATTGCTCTAAGGTCAAGCGATCGCAGTTCATTAAAAATATATTCCCAGGTTCTGACAAATAGGTAGTCACTTTGGACGGGCGATCGCGTGGCGGTTGCGGTCAGGGTGTAGATTACCTGGGCGTAGCGACAAAAAATTGCGGCGAAGTACTGCCCCATTTCAGGGTGGCGTTGATAAAGATTGACCAAGTCAGGATCGCTCTTCTGAATTAACGCCTGAATTGTAGGGTGGCTAGTTTCTGGGAATGTGGGTAATCTCACGCCTATCCTGCCTCAATGGAATGCACATATATTAGCAGCATAGGCTTGATGGGTTGACCGCAGAGTTAAAGATTTACCACAAATGCTTCTTTCACTCCTTGAATCCGTTCCACTTCCTCTGCCAAGCCTACAGGCAAAGGATCATCTAAGTTCAAGACCATCACTGCTTCACCACGCACTGTGCGTCGTCCTACTTGCATACTGGCAATATTCACATTGAAATTACCCAAGATTGAGCCAATCTGCCCAATAATCCCTGGGGTATCAGTATGAAGCGTAAGCAGCATATGGTTAGTTGGCGCTACGTTGATCGGGAAGCCATTGATATTGGTGATTCGTCGCTCTTCTTTACCTAAGAGTGCGCCAGTTACCGATTGCTCTCCTTGGCTACCCTTGGCAGTCAATTGTAGTGAGCCACTGTAATCCTCCACGGTGGAATCCCTTGTTTCAGTAACCCGAATGCCCCGCTCTTTTGCCTCAATGCTGGCGTTGACAAAGTTGACCCGCTCACGCAAAGCTGGAGACAGTAGGCCTTTTAGGGCAGCGACTACGATTGGTTGAGTTTCATTGCGCCCAATTTCGCCTTGGAGACGGACATCTAGGGTTTCTACTCTGCCACCTGCTAATTGCCCCACTAGGTTGCCTAGCATTTCGGCTAGTTGGAGGTAAGGCTTCAGCTTTTGCAATACATCGGGTCCCAAACCTGGAATGTTTACGGCTGCGCGCGCAGGTAAGCCCAGTAGGACATCACGGATTTGTTCGGCAACGTCGATCGCTACATTGGTTTGAGCTTCTTCGGTAGATGCCCCAAGGTGAGGGGTTAATATTAGGTTGCGACCCACTTTGAGCAAAGGAGAGTCAGATTCTAGGGGTTCATTTTCAAATACATCGATCGCCGCACCCGCAATTTTGCCACTATTTAAGGCTTCAGCTAAGGCTGCTTCGTCAATAATTCCACCTCTAGCGCAGTTGATGATCCTGACGTTGGGTTTCATCATTGCCAAGCGATCGCGGTTAATTAGATGATGGGTTTCTTTAGTTTTAGGCAGATGCAGGGTGAGATAGTCAGCTTCACGCAACAGTAGTTCTAGATCTACTAGGGTTACACCCATTTGTTCGGCGCGCTCGGCAGTCAAGAACGGATCATAAGCCATTAGCCGCATTCCCATTGCCTTTGCTACTGTGGCTACATGGGAGCCGATTTTGCCCAAGCCCATGATCCCTAGAGTCTTTTTGTAAACCTCTACGCCCGTATAGCTTTTGCGATCCCATTTACCAGCTTTGAGAGTTTGGTTGGCATCAGGAATATAGCGAGAAAGTGCCATCATCATGGCGATCGCGTGCTCAGCCGCCGCAATTGTATTCCCTTCAGGTGAATTGACTACCACGATCCCTTGACGAGTGGCAGCCGTAACATCCACGTTATCTACACCTACCCCAGCCCGACCAATAATTTTAAGGTTTTTGCCTGCTTCAATTATCTCGCGGGTCAGCTTAGTCCCAGAGCGAATCATGATCGCATCGTAGTCTGGGATTGCCTTGAGCAACTCTTCGGCGGTGAAATCGGTTTTTACCTCAACATTGGCTACCTGAGAGAGAATATCAATCCCAGCTTGATCAATGGGGTCAGAGACAAGAACTTTTGGCATATTTACTTAGGGCTAAATTTGAGTGGTAGAGCAGAGTTAGGAATAAAGTAGTACTACCTATAACATTTATTTTGGGGTAAATTGCTGTTTGGTCATAGTTTTTTCCCAATCTTAGGTTCTGCTGAGCAATTTTGACCAAGTAAAGTTAAAGTGCCAATGCCTAAAAAAAGTTAAAACTTATTACGAATCTGCGCCTTATCAGCCAAATTATTTTGAACTCATTTGAGCTTAGGCGGTTTCTAAGAAACAAATTATTTAGGGATTACATCTTTAAAACCCATTGCGGGGCTACGCCTTGCGACCCTATCTTGAAAGTAATAGGTAGAACCTTTCTAGGAATTCACCTTAATCTCAAAAATGCTTAGATCAAAAATGCTTAGATGAAGCTCAAGCCCTAGAAAGGAGTTTTGATCTTTGGTTCCTTGTAATCGAGTTCCTTTAGTTTGCGTAAAATCCTGCCGAAATACTCTTGCAAATAAGATTCTAAGGTAGTAACACTGTCAGGATCAATGCCAAAAATGCGGAAGGTCTCAATCATATCCGCCGCTAAAGGTGTCCCACTTGCTAGTACTTCGGCAAAAGCGATCCGCTCTGAAATATTCCAGCCCCACTCAAAAGAAAGCACAATATTCCGAAAAGCTCTTAATATCCCAATTGGCATATTAGCGGTGCGGGCAGTTTTTCCAGAAAACCGCTCACATTGTCGCAGGATCTCGCTGGGTGACCAAGTGCGTACCCCACCAATACCATATGTTTGGCGTGCCGTTTCCGCTACAGAGAGCGATCGCACCGCAAATCTGGCAATGTCCTGGGTATTCATGTAAGACACAGGGGTAGATTCACCCGTTACCCAAATCGTCTCGTTTTCTAAAATTGGGATCGCATACTGACTAATTAAGCCTTGCATAAACCCGCAGGGACGCAAAATCGTGTAATTCAAATCCGTCTTCTGCAAAAATTTCTCGGTGCAATGCTTGATCTCCATCAGCGGAACTTGGGGATATAGCTCAGCATTCATAATTGAGAAAAATACAAATTTTTCAATTTTTGCTTTTTCAGCCGCTTGAATTAAGGCTAATTTTCCATCCCAATCCACTGCCTTAATCCTTAGAGAGTCTGTAGCTCTGGTGGTAGCAGCATCAATCACCTGGGTCATATCCTCTAGCGCCTCGGTCAGGGTTTCGGGCTTAATCAAACTACCCTGAACTAGCTCTGCTCCCCATTCCCGCAAAAAACTTGCTTTCTTCGGAATTCGGACTAAGCATCTGACTTTCAGCCCCTGATCCAGTGCATGACGAACAACCTGGCGACCTAATGTACCTGTGGCACCAATGACCAGTAAACTCATAACTTTAAAGGATTATTAAAAATTGTTTATTTATCTATCCAAATTTAACAGATAGCTTACCTTCCTGCATAAACCATGTTAAAGCCGAGCCAAAAATATTAAATAAATTAAATATAAGTCCATACGCTGAGATCCTGCAACTTACTCCCTGCAACTTAATGAAGCAGCTAGAAGAGAAAAGATTCAAAAAATTATGGAATTGCCCAAAAAGATCAATGGG
>Ga0163144_10024431_pt1 | contig 11854 bp, 12 predicted proteins | sample OliLak19BULKMAT1_FD_123175 | JGI IMG/M metagenome (GOLD analysis project Ga0163144, IMG submission 123175) | Freshwater microbial mat bacterial communities from Lake Vanda, McMurdo Dry Valleys, Antarctica - Oligotrophic Lake LV.19.BULKMAT1 | ecosystem: Environmental > Aquatic > Freshwater >...
GAACTGCCTGATGTGCGCTGTCGTCTAGGAAACTGGTGGGCAAGCAGTGAAATATATAAATTAGTTAGAGAGCTTTATGGCAACCAAGAAGGCTATCATGCCACACCCAGCGAAATTGCCGTTACTATGTATCTCTATCCAGACTCAATTAAAAATGCACCTCTCAGCGAATCCGTAAACAAAGATAGTCGCATCTACAGCCCTGAAGAATTTCGTAACCGCTATCCCGATGGACGCATGGGTTCAAATCCTGCTCTTGCCAAGATTGAGCATGGACAACAGCTTTTTGAACTATCTGTAAAGGAACTGGTCAATCAATACAAAGAGTTTTTAGTAGAGGTTTGAGCCGAAACAAAAGCAAAACTTTGCACCGAATCTACTTTCTAGTTGCAAGTTTTTAGTTACAAGATTAAGTCATTTGCCGCAAAGTATAAAAACATAAATCATTGTATGCTGATCATCTTAAACATCAAAAGTACTTGCATTTAGGCCTCATGCTTGATCGCGCAGCGATAACCGTAGCTATTTCTCTATGTCCTGAAGAAGCCCTGTGCTACTTAGCAAGGGTTTATACCACCCTAGTTATTTTCAATCCACCTGAATTTCTGAAAACTTCTATTGACAGTAGAGTCTTGATTCATTCCCTTGGCTATCCCGACCATCCCGACTCTGCCCACACATGTCGGCAACTCATGGATGAGTTTGGCTTCGATACTGACACTTTTCCTGCTTCTGCAATTCAAGGACTAGCGACGATCGCGGAAATTTTCCCGTGCGATCGCGATAATTTGGAATTAGATTTTGAACTTGATCAACATCTCGATATTGCCCCCACAAGCCTCATCGATATTCAATCAAGGGTACAAGATCAAGGACAATCAGCATGGCTACTACAATTAAAGGAAACTTACTTTTTGCAAGAGCCAATTTATGATGTTTTGCCACCAATTTACATCGCGACAGGCGATGTTTGGCTACCGCAACATCAGTCGCATTTAGAAGATTTCCAGAATGCTCTCAGTCGCGATATTCTCCACAGCAAGGTTTAAGCTCAACAAAGGCATTACGAAGCGATGCCTTTGTCGCTTTAGGGAATAAGAAAAGATTGAACTTTACTACCGTCTTTTATACTAAAGAAATTGCTAGCAAAAATCAAACGTTTCTTTTCAGATTTATCGGCTACAGCACTAACAACAGGTGGATAGTCATTATGGCTATTTGTCAAAGGGGTAGTTCGCCATACTAATTTGCCAGTTTTATCGTCAAAGGCACCTAACCAGCTATTTCTAACAGAACCAGAAAAGTCTAGTGTCACATTTTCGGGTTCTAGCGCCTCTATATCTAGCGCCTCTATATAAATCCGACCATCTGCCCAAGTTAAAGGTTGAAACGCCGCATAATAGCCAAGGGGCACTGTAAATCTGCGTAAGAATTTGCCAGTTTCCTTGTCTAATACCAAAAAATTACCACCAACGCTATTTTTTGATTCCCAAACCAAAACTTCGCGATCGCTAACAGCTTTAGTTTGACCATTAGCTTGGTCAATCATAACGTACGACCATTTTTCTTTACCAGTTTTGAGGTCGATCGCACGGAGTCTTCTTGACGACTGCATCTTGCTATTATCGAAAACTGAGGTATAAAAGAACGTATCTCCTAAAACATTGGCTGACCCTAAGCCTAAGCCATCAGGTTCTCGCGGTATTTCCCAAGTCCAAAGCACTTTACCTGAGGCAACATCCATCACTGTAAATTGTTCGCTACGACCTGCTGGCGTTTGGTGACGAGAAGGTAACAAGAGAATTCCATTCTGTACCACTGGCTCAATTCCCGAAAGACCACCAATCAACACATTTTTAGGAAGTTGATATGACCAGATAGTTTTATCTTTAGTGATGCCAAATACTTTTGATTGATAGCCTGTGCGACTAAAGTCACTTTTATCAATTGGTATAGAATCACCATATACTACGATATCCTGATGTATCCCTATCAAGCGATCGCGACTACCACTATTCATATCTTCTGCAAACTTAAAAGATATTTTAGGAGAACCAGTTTTAAGATTAAATCCCGTAACGCCATCGTCATGACTGGTATAAATAGTTCCATTCTCTAAAATTAACTGGCGATTACCAGGATTCTTGCGAAATGGTAATTTCTGCTGCCATTGCACTTTTCCTGACGAAGTATTAATCGCAAATAAAATTGCCGAATAATCTTTTGGCTCGGAATTATCCTTCTGCTCCTCAATCACAAATAACTGCTCACCAGTCGTAATGAGTTCTGTACTCGCTTTTAAATCAACCGTCCATTCAGGCTGAATGATTACTTCAGAGTTATTCGCATGTGCCACAAGCTTCAAACTTAACAGTAGTAACAACGAAATTAGAAAGTATTTTCCAAAATTGATCAACTTTCGGGAATCTGGCAATTTAAATTTTGAGGGTATGACATTCATAATGGCGATCGCAATGCTATAAAAAGTTACAATTAAGTTGCTTTCGCTTCTTAATAAATACTTAAATAATATCCTATTCCTTAACCACTGGGTCTTTTTCTTCGGGCAATCCCATGAACTGATTAAGACCATTCAAATATGCAAAAAATAGCCTTGATACTCAGAGATTTCAATATTATTTCAATCTCAGAAATCTTTATCTCATCAACCTTACATCGATCCTTTCCTTTTTAGGGCTACCCTCTTGCGTAAGTCCTCAAGGTATAAAATCCAAAAAACTAAGCGACGCTTTATCTTTATTAAGTTTTGAATACAGCTATAAATTTACAAATGATAAAAATTATGATTGTACGAATATCATTGTTTTAGTAGGTTTAATATTAGTAAGGAAGTAATACTAAATACAATTTTATAAAATTTATAAGGATCGGTTCAGAATTATGAGCAATAAACCCAACCGCGTTGTTGTGATCGGAGTTGCAGGGGACTCTGGGTGTGGGAAATCCACATTTTTACGCAGATTGAATGACCTATTCGGCAAAAAATTTATGACTTCGATCTGTCTAGATGACTATCACAAACTAGATCGCAAACAACGTAAGGAAACAGGTATTACTGCTCTTGATCCTCGTGCTAATAATTTTGATTTGATGTATGAGCAAGTTAAGGCTCTCAAAGAAGGTAAATCGGTCATGAAACCGATCTACAACCACGAGACAGGGATGATCGATCCTCCCGAATTGATTGAACCGAATAAAGTGATCGTGATCGAAGGTTTACATGCGATCTATGACGAGCGTGTTCGTGAATTGCTAGATTTCAGCATTTATCTTGATCTCAGTGATGAGGTCAAAATTGCTTGGAAAATTCAGCGTGATATGGCTGAGCGTGGTCATACCCTCGCTGGGGTCACCCAAGCGATCGCATCTCGTAGACCTGACTTTGAAGCGTATATTGATCCTCAAAAAGCACATGCAGATGTAGTTATCCAGATTCTGCCAACTAACCTACTTCCCAACGATATGGAACGGAAGGTATTGCGTGTTCGTTTAATTCAACGCAGTGACGTAGAGGGACTAAAACCAGCTTATCTATTTGATGAGGGTTCGACAATTTCTTGGATTCCTTGTGGCACGAAGCTGACTTGCTCTTATCCAGGTATCAAGTTATTCTCTGGTCCAGATAGCTGGTGCGGTCAACCTGCAAGCATCTTAGAGATTGATGGACAATTTGAACGTCTTGAAGAGATGGTCTATATCGAAAATCATCTCAGCAGCATCGATACCAAGTTTTACGGCGAATTGACTCAACTGTTGCTAAAGCATCCTGATTATCCAGGCTCTAACAGCGGTACTGGTCTATTACAAGTAATTGTCGGATTGAAGATGCGTCAGACCTTTGAGCGCATTATGCAACAAGAGACTAAACCCCTTTTATCTGTAAAGAAGTAGAAATCGTCAAGTCTATCTTTACAGCAGATTGAGAACAAACCCACCACTAGATTTTTTATAAAAGCCCCGCTTCGCGGGGCTTTTATAAAAAATCTGGGTTTGATTTGTTCTCAATCTGCTGTAATATCAGTAAAAGAGGCGCGAAGCGCCTCTTTTACTTTGAGGACATAAAAGGACTGCTAAACCAATAGCCTTGAGCATCATGATGCTCAAAAAGTAAAAGACGGCGACACAAATCAATCGCATCAAGGGTAAGTGCATGAGGTTTGGTGAGGCATTTCTGCAAAGCTTGCCGATCGCTTTCTGCAACTGTTGACAAGCGTGTGGCGTGATCCATTTCCAAGACTCGGTTTAGAGTCTCAAGCTGAATGGGAGGATCTTGCCATTGTAAACAACCGTATAAAAGGGATAACAAATAGGGCAAATGTCCATGGCTGGAGAGACAGAGGAGATCAAGAGTTCCCAAATGGTCGAAAATATCAGTAACATGCTCTAAACGCCATTCTGGGGCGATTTTAATTAACATTCTCGTTAAAACTACTTGGCGTAGTAGACTTAAACACTCTAAATTAATTATGTCTTGGCGATCGCGTAGCGATAAATTTGGTAACAAAATCGGCATATTACTTTTTAGACGTTGCTGAAACTGCTCATCGGCGTGAGTGAGCGTCATCAGCGGCATAGTATAAATTATGTGACATTGAAATTGTCGTAAATACTTACCACCTTCTCCAAAAATTACCTCAACCTGATCGACAGATAGCCGATCAAGGTTATCCACCAAAACAACTAATCCTTTTTTACCAAGTTTCTTAAGGTGATCGACTTCGATCTCCGTCATTTCTTCCGCAGCCTCAAGAAGTGGATTTTTGAGCCGTGGTTCTAGATAACTGTGTAATTGGTGGCGGTGCTGAGCACTATCCTGTAACGCTTGCAAAATTTTTTGTAAGCGGACTCCATAGGTGGTGATTCCTATAGGTGGAGATATTCTCATCCATTGTTCAATTTCAGCGATCACATTAGGTAAATAAGTTAACGATAAAGAATCTCCTTTCTGCTCTAGTCGTTGCAAAATTAGATTAAGAATAACTAACCAAAGCTCAGTTAAGCCAATATCATCAAGTTGCAGATATTCATCAGCCGCACAGTAAATTACGGCAAAGCCTTGTTGTTCTAGCTCGACTTTTAACCGTAGTAATTCTGTGGTTTTACCGCTACCTACATGTCCTGACATCAATTGAAAAGTCGGTTTGTTGGGAGATAAAGCGATCGCTCTTCGCAGTTTCTTCACCACATCCTCACCTCTTCTCTCGACCAAATCTACATAATAATTAGCCTCCTTCTGTAAACAGATAGAAAAGCTGGGATTGCAAGCATGGAGAGATTCTAGATTTGGCATGATTCATTTAAATAGATACTCGATCGCACAAACACGGCACATCTGCCAGCGTGATAGTTCACCCGTAAGGGCTGGGCGATCGCATTGAGGACATTGTGGCATTTGCGTTGCTCTTAACTTCATAACTACTCGCCAGCGCTGAAACGCTTCACTTGCAGTTTCAGGTGGTTTAGGGCGATCACGCGCTGATTTGTTAGCCCTAATACTATTGTTTACCTGATCCGTGGTAATCGCTGGCAAATAACTAGGATGATCCTGAACGATAACTTTACGTTGCTCCAAAGTTTGCTGTTGAGTAGCCCATTTTGCAGTTGAGAAATGAATATCAGCGATCGGTAAAGTATTAGCACTACCGAGCAGCAAGTTAATCTTCGCTAAAATTTGTACTCGTTCAAAAGTAAGCGCTTGTGACCAAACTGAGCTAGAGACAGCTACCTGTAAAGCTTTTTGATAAACCCCAATTGGACAAGTTTGCTTTGCTACCGACGCACCGACAATATCCGACCATTTCTCAACAATTAACAGATACTGACAGCGCTGCTGCCAACTGGTGCGGGACTGAATGCCATGCAAAATATTTGGTAAGCCTATTAAAGACATAGTCGTAAACCAAACGTAACTTCCGCGTTAGATTAAGTGACGCATAGCGCCATCTCATCTAACATTAGCACTTTTATCTAGAAAGTAGAGTCAGCACTCAACGTTATCTCTGTAGCAAGTTTTTAACTGCTTAGTAGCCAAATTGTTTAACTAAGACCTTGCCAGGCAAGGCTTTAGTTAAATTGCAAAGCACTTTACTTATTTGGTCTGCCTTATAAAAAAAAGCGATAATATTTAGAGTTGATTTTAAATGAGGATTTTTTATGTTTGAAAGCTTATTTCAATCGCGATCGCCAAATGAAGAGCGCGTCCCTAAAGGACAGAGACTCACCAATGGCTTCCCAATTATGACCTATGGAGATACTCCCCAAATTAAGCGCCAAGATTGGCAATTTCGAGTATGGGGATGCGCCACAGAGAAAACCTTCGGATGGGATGACTTTATGGAAATGCCACAAACAGAATTTACCGCTGACTTCCATTGTGTCACTACATGGTCAAAATTAGATGTGAAATGGAAAGGCGTCAAAGTTACAGACTTCTTAAAATATATCGAAGTTGATCCCAAAGCAGTGCATTTAATGGAACATTGTTATGGCGGCTATACTACCAATATCACAATGGAAGATTTTGTTAGAGACGAGAATTTCTTTGCACATACTCTTTTTGATGAGCCACTGCCAATTGATAATGGTGGTCCAATGCGACTAGTTGTTCCCCATCTCTATGCTTGGAAAAGTGCAAAGTGGCTCAACGGAATCGAATTTCTCAATAAAATGGAACTTGGGTTTTGGGAGCGCAATGGCTATCATCATCGGGGCGAACCTTTTGCAGAAGAAAGATATAGCTCTATGGCTTGAGTGATATTACAGCAAATCCCGAACAAACCAAACCCAGATTTTTTGTAAAAGCCCCGCTAAGCGGGGCTTTTACAAAAAATCTAGTGGTGGGTTTGTTCGGGATTTGCTGTAAGAATGTTGGTTGATACAAAAGCCAGTCTCGCAGCATTCCATTACAAGTGCTGCTGCAACATTTCTCGAAATAGGTTAATCTCTTTTATGGGTTTTGTTTTTGATGTTGTTATCTTTTATAAACTCCTTCCTGTTTACTTTTGCAACTTTTTTTCCTGAACTAAGGTGATCTCTAACAATAAAAGTACCCAATTTATTAAAACCAAAATGTGATTGTGCCGCGCGAAGCGCGGCACAATCACGGTAAAATCTTTCCAAGAAATCGCCTAAGATAAATCACCTAAATCGGCAGATGTCTGACAAAAAAGAACTCTCAGAGCAGGATATTTGCACACAGTATATTTTGCCTGCTCTAGTTAGGGCGGGGTGGGATATTCGTAGGCAGGTGCGGGAACAGGTATATTTCACGGATGGACGGATTTATGTGCAGGGGGATAAGACGCAGAGGGGGAAGGCGAAAAAGGCGGATTACATCCTTTATTACAAGCCGAATATCCCGATCGCGATTATCGAAGCCAAGAAGAATACTTTTTCAGTTGGTCAGGGGATGCAGCAGGCTTTGGACTATGCCGAGATTTTGGATCTGCCCGTGGCGTTTAGTTCTAATGGCGATCGCTTTTTGCAGCACGATCGCGCTGGATGTTCTGATGTGATCGAGCAGGAGTTGGATATGGATAATTTCCCTAGCCCTGACGAGCTTTGGCAAAAGTACAAGAAATATAAGGGGATTGAAACGCCTGAAGCGGAGAAAATTGCCACGTTTGATTATTTCTTTGATGCGAAGGGGCGGCAACCTCGCTATTATCAGCAGATTGCGATTAATCGGACGGTGGAGGCGATCGCAAATGGTCAGGATCGGCTATTGCTGGTAATGGCGACGGGATCGGGGAAAACTTATACGGCTTTTCAGATTATTCATCGACTTTGGAAAAATGGCGCGAAGAAACGGATTTTGTTTTTAGCCGATCGCACTTCTTTGATTAGCCAAACTAAGCGCGGTGATTTTAAGCATTTTAAGGAAAAGATGACAGTAATCAAAGGCAAGAAGATTGATACCGCTTTTGAGATTTATTTGGCTCTTTATCAGGGTTTAGTCAATTATGAAGATGATATCCTTGATGCCTATCGCCAGTTTAGTCCTGACTTTTTTGATTTGATTATCATTGATGAATGTCATCGTGGCAGCGCGGCGGATGATAGTAAATGGCGCGAGATTTTGGAATATTTTAGCTCGGCGACACAGGTGGGTTTGACGGCTACACCCAAAGAAACGAAGGAGATTTCTAATATTGAATATTTTGGCGATCCGATTTATACCTATTCACTAAAACAGGGCATTGATGATGGGTTTTTGGCTCCTTACAAGGTGATTCGGGTTGGTTTAAATGTGGATTTGGAGGGATATCGCCCTGAGGTGGGTAAGCGCGATAAATTTGGGTATTCCGTGGAAGATCGCCTTTATAATCTCAAGGATTTTGATCGCAATTTGGTGATTGATGATCGCACTAAGGCTGTCGCTAAGCGGGTGATGGAATTTTTGCGAAAGACGGATGTTTATGCGAAGACGATCATTTTTTGTGTGGATACGGAACATGCGGAACGGATGCGACAGACGATCGCAAATGAGGCGGGGGATTTGGTACGGGAAAATCATAAATATGTGATGCGAATTACGGGGGAGGATAAGCAGGGCAAATTGGAATTGGATAATTTTATTAATCCTGAAGAACGCTATCCAGTCATTGCCACGACTTCTAAATTGATGACGACGGGTGTGGATGCTCAGACTTGCAAGTTAATCGTGTTGGATTCTAATATTCAGTCACCGACGGAGTTTAAGCAGATTATTGGACGCGGGACAAGGATTAATGAGCAGTTTGATAAACGCTTTTTCACGATTATGGACTTTCGGAATGTGACCGATCAATTTGCCGATCGCGATTTTAACGGTGTTCCGATTATGGTTAAAGAAATTCGTGAGAATGAGCTGTTTTCTGATGAGAACTTGGCAGGGAATTTGACAGAACCAATTAGCGATCGCGAGACTGGTGAGGTGTTAAATTTTGGGATTGATGCTGAGCCTGTGAGCTATGTCCCAACGATTATCAGTGGTGGCGCGATTGTGTCAGAAGTTCGGGATAAGGTTTATGTGACGGGTGTAAATGTGGAAATTCTGAATGAGCGGATTCAATATTTGAATGAGGCTGGGGACTTGGTGACTGCTAGTTTAAAGGACTATACGAAGCAGAACTTGTTGCGAAAATTTAGTAGTTTGGATGAGTTTTTGAGTCAATGGAATGAAGCGGATAAAAAGAGTGCTTTGATTGCGGAACTGCAAGCGCAGGGAATTGTGGTTGAGGATTTGCAAAAGGGGATTCAAAAGGATTTGGATTTGTTCGATTTGATTTGTTATGTGGCTTGGGGTTGTCCGCCATTGTCACGTAGAGAAAGAGCGGAGAATGTCAGAAAGCGCGATGCTTTTGCTAAGTATGGAGATGCAGTGCGATCGGTGTTGGATGCTTTGCTAGAAAAGTATGCGATGGATGGTATTGAAAATATTGAGGAGCTTTCGGTGCTAAAATTAGATCCCCTCAAGCAAATTGGCTCTCCTAAAGAGATTGTCGATCTTTTTGGCGGTAAATCTCAGTATCTTGAGGTTTTGCGCGAGTTAAAGGCTGAGTTGTACGAGCTAGCGGCGTAATTTATTAAGATGTTTTTGTAGGTGCAATTCATGAATTGCACCTACAGGATTATTAGTTATGTAATTATGGGTAAAAAGCGTGATCTTAAACAAATTGATGCGATCGCTAGAGAGTGTAATATGTCGCCACCAGTTAGAAAAGCCTTTGGGAAGTTTATTGAAAATGAGAAAGCCAATGGTGATATGGGAGTGCTAAATGATAAGGGAGATTTTACTTGGGAAGAATTGCAACAGAAAGCCGAAGAATTTTTAAATAGGTTTTAAAGGAGTTAATAAAATGGTAATAACATCTGTAATATCGACAAAACAAGTTATTCAACCAAGTATTGAAAAAATTATCCCTTGTATTATTCAACCGATGATTGGTGAAATTTGTCATCAGGTTTCTTTTAGTTATGGTGATGAATTGGGGTTAGATTTTGGAGAAATGTCTCCTTACGATCATCCTAAGTTAAAACATTTGCTAAAGGGTAGTTGGCGATTTGGGGCAAGAGCTTCGCCTTGGGCGGTAAAGCATCATGATCAGACTTTAGTGGTTACTGCGGAAGCGGATACGGATGAACAGACTGCGATCGCTAAGGAAATCGTCAAGCAATTAGAGCACAAGAAATTGCTGGATATGACGATTGAGGCAGATACGCTTCAGTTAACTATGAGCTTTGAGGACAGTTATCAATTGATTTTAAATCCAGAGTTAGATGATGATTCGGGGCTTGCGTGTTGGGAGTTATTTATGCCCACGGAGCAGCTTTTAACGGTTGGACCTGGTTATTTTTGGTCATGCACATCAATATCTTGAGGTTTTGCGCGAGTGAAAGTCTGAATTGTACGAGCTAGCAGCGTAATTTATTAAGTAGGTACAATTCATGAATTGCGCCTACAGGATTATTAGTTGTGTAATTATGGGTAAAAAGCGTGATCTTGAACAAATCGATGCGATCGCTAATGAGTTTCACCTGAGAGGGAAATTGCGAGAAGATTTTGGAGAGTTTATTGAAGAACAAAAAAGTCTGGGTTATGGTGGAAGCCTAAATGCTAAAAGAGATTTTACCTATAAAGAACTTCGTCAAAAAGCTAAAGAATTTTTAGAGGATAGAGGTATATGACAGTAACATCAGTTTTAAAAACTTCACTTGGTTCTAACAATAATCACAATCTTGACAAGATTATTCTCGTTATCGTTCAAGCACTTATTGGTGAAACCTGTAATCAAGTTTCCTTTAGCTATGGCGATGAGTTAAAGCTCCATTTTGGTGAAATGAGTCCCTACGAGCATCCTAAATTGGCTCATTTGCTAAAGGGTAGTTGGCGATTTGGGGCAAGGGCTACGCCTTGGACGGTAAAACATAATGATCAGACTTTAGTGGTTACGGCAGAAGCGGATACGGATGAACAGACTGCGATCGCCAAGGAAATCGTCAAGCAATTGGAGCATAAGAAATTACTGGATCTGACGATTGAAGCAGATACGCTTCAGTTAACTTTCAGCTTTGGAGATAATTATCAATTAGTTTTAGAGCCAGAGTTAGATGATGATTCGGGGCTTGCGTATTGGGAGTTATTTATGCCAACGGAACAGCTTTTAACGGTTGGTCCTGGTTTCTTTTGGGGCTGTAAATCAATTCATGAGCGATATTAAAATAGGGGCAATTCATGAATTGCCCCTACGAATAAATTGTGGATATCCTCCATTTGGGAATGCTTTGCCCAAAAACTCCAATATTCACCGATAAATCCCAAACCGCAAGGATAAGCGATCGGTTATAGCAAAGAGGGTTTTGCATTCGCAAATTGCGATGGTCGTGGTTAGTGAGGAATTGTCGCGCAAATGCAAAACCCTTACGAGTGTCAGCATCAAATACATTTTTGCAAAGATTCACAACTTTTTCTAATGCGATCTCGGCGATCTAATGCATTTACAAAAAAATTAGAAATGTTGATCGCCTTTGGGTTTTGCTAAAATGGGACAAAGTTGAGCGTGAGAGGCAGATAGCCAAAATGACCACCCTAGAAATTGCCATTAACAAAATCAAAAAATTACCTGTTGAACAAAGAACCGAAGTTATTAAATTTATTGAATTTTTAGAATTCAAAGTACATAAAAGCACTCAAATCTCAGAGCCGATGGAGTCAAATCCGAAACAAGTTTCTTTTGCTGAAGCAGCGAAAGACTTCATTGGTTGTCTAGATAGTAATTTAGAAGATTTATCTCATAACCCCAAATACATGGAGGGATTTGGCAGATAATGCAAAAAAGCATCACCCTTGATA
>Ga0163144_10024432_pt1 | contig 11854 bp, 8 predicted proteins | sample OliLak19BULKMAT1_FD_123175 | JGI IMG/M metagenome (GOLD analysis project Ga0163144, IMG submission 123175) | Freshwater microbial mat bacterial communities from Lake Vanda, McMurdo Dry Valleys, Antarctica - Oligotrophic Lake LV.19.BULKMAT1 | ecosystem: Environmental > Aquatic > Freshwater > Lake...
GGGCTCGGCGATCACTTCGAGCATGCGCACGAGGATGGCCTCGCGGGCCACCTTCGCCTGGGCGAGGGCCGTCTTGAGGAGTTCGTGGGAGAGGCCCCCGCTCTTGTTATCGAGTTGGAGGGCGGTGATGCCGTCACGCGTACCGGCGATTTTGAAGTCCATGTCGCCCATGAAGTCTTCCTGGCCGGCGATGTCCGTGAGCACCTTGTACTCGCCGTTCTCGCCGCTGATGAGGCCCATTGCGATCCCAGCGACAGGCGACTTGATGGGCACGCCCGCATCCATGAGGGCGAGGGTGCTGCCGCAGACGCTGGCCATGGAGCTGGAGCCGTTGGAGGACATCGTCTCGCTGACGACACGGATGACGTAGGGGAAGCGCTCGGTATCCGGGAGCACCGGTTCGAGGGCGCGTTCCGCGAGGGCGCCGTGACCGAGATCACGTCGACTCGGGCCACGCATCTGGCGAACCTCTCCGACGGAGAAGGGCGGGAAGTTGTAGTGGTGCATGTAGCGCTTGCTCTCGATCGGGGAGAGCGTATCGAGCTTCTGCGCCATCGAGAGGCCGCCGAGCGTCGCGACGCTCAGGACCTGGGTCTGGCCGCGCTGGAAGAGGCCCGTGCCATGCGTACGCGGGAGGACGCCGACGTGGATGTCAAGGTCACGTATTTGCGTCGTCTCGCGGCCATCGGCGCGGATGCCCTTCTCGAGGATCTGCTTGCGTAGCGCCTTCTTGATGACCTGGTTGAGGGCTTCGCCGAGTTCGCTCGACTTGTGCTCCTCGCCAAACTTCTCGGCCAGTTCGGCCCGGACGGCCTTATTGGCGTCACTGCGCTCGCTCGCGGCGTTTGCAACGAGTTCATCGATGCGGTCCTTGAGGTAGTCGCCGACCTTCACGATGAGTTCAGCGTTGTCCGAGATGGGAACGAACGGCTTCTTCACTGGCGCGGCATCGCGGGCGATCTCCTCCTGGAGGGCGATGATCGCACGGTTCGCTTCCTGTGCGAATTCGACGGCTTCGAGGACAGTGTCTTCGGAGACTTCCTTCGCGCCCGCTTCAATCATCACGACAGCATCTTTTGTGCCGGAAACGATGATGTCGAGGTCGGCGGCGGCGGATTCTGCGAACGTCGGGTTGATGATGAATTCACCGTTGACGCGGCCGACGCGGACGCTACTCACGGGTCCGTTGAAGGGGATATCGCTGATCATCAGGGCAGCGCTGGCGCCGAGCGTGATGAGCGTGTCCGGCTGGTTCTCGCGGTCCGCCGAGAGCGTCATCGCGACAATCTGGATGTCCTTGCGGAAACCCTTGGGAAAGAGCGGACGAATCGGGCGGTCGGTGAGGCGCATTGCGAGCACACCATCGGTGCTGGCGCGGCCTTCGCGGCGCGGGAAGCCGCCGGGGATCTTGCCGACGGCATAGTGGCGTTCTTCGTAATCGATGGTCAGGGGGAAAAAATCGAGTCCTTCGCGTGCTTCGGCCATGCAGGCCGTGACGAGGACGACGGTATCGCCGAGGCGGACGGTGACGGCGCCGTTGGCCTGGGGGGCGAGGATGCCATGCTGAATGGTGAGGGTCTTGCCCCCGATTTCGAGTTCGTAGGTTTTCATAGGTGTGCGGTTGTTCTCTTCTCTTCTTCGCAACTTACGTGTACCACCCCGGTTTCCCCCGAGGCAGGTACAACTATTCGGACGTCCCGCTGACTGGGGGACGTTGGCAAGGGCAAGACGGTGTGTGTGCCAGGGCGGCTGCTACGCTGACAAACAAAGACCCCCGCTTACTTGCGGAGGCCTAATCGGGCGATGACTTCGCGGTAGCGATTGACATCACGTCCGTTGAGGTAGCGAAGCTGGCGGCGGCGTTGGCCGACGAGCTTGAGCAGACCACGGCGCGTGTGGTAATCGTGCTTGTTCGCCTTGAGGTGAGTCGTCAGATACTTGATCCGCTCCGTGAGGACGGCGACCTGGACTTCCGGTGAGCCTGTATCGCCTTCGTGTTGGGCGAAGCTCTTGATCAGATCGAGCTTAAACTCTTTGGTCAGCAACCTTCTCTTGCGTCTTCCTTTGCCTGTTTGTGGACTTCAGCACCATAACACGGGGGATCGTTCGGGGCAAAACCCGTTAATCGAACTGTCGCGCCCCGCCCAGGAAAGTGTTCACCTGCAACCATCCCGGCGCTTGCTCCCGCGCTCGACACGCAGTCGCAGCATCCAGATTCGATAGCCCGTGCGTTCGACAGCAAACGCTGGCCTGAAGGCTCGGTTACAATCGACGAATGGTGTACGAACCGGCGATGGTCATCCTTTCCGGGCTGCCGGGCAGCGGCAAGACGACCTTCGCGCAGGCGTTGGTGGCCCGTAACGGTGCCACGCACCTTGAGAGCGACGCTATTCGTCGAGAACTGTTCTCCGTGCCCGCCTACCTGCCGGCGGAACACGCACGAGTCTTCCGGACGATAGAGTCGCGGGCGGCGCGGGCAATCGCCGATGGCCAGGATGTGATCATCGACGCCACGAACCTTGTTGCGGGCGAGCGCTTGCGCTTCGTTCGCGCTGCCGAGGCGAAAGACGCAAACATCGTATTCGTCCGTCTCACGGCGCCCGAGGAGGTATTGCGGGAACGACTTGCGGCGCCGCGAGCGGGTTGGTCGCAGGCCGACCTCAGCGTCTACGAGAGGATGCGCGACAGGCCCCGCCCCTTCCGCACGCCCTGCGTCGTTATCGATACGCGGTTCCATATCGGCCCATCGGTCGATCTCGTGGCGCGGTTGATGCACGATCGGTCCGAATGAACACCCCCGAACCATTCATGTTGCTGCGGGCCCACCCAAACGAAGCGGCACGGCCGCGTTTCGAACCGTGGTTCCACACCGTGCACCTGCGGGATGTCGCAAATATCCCGGGGGTAACGCGAGTGCGGTCGGGACGGACGCCAGCGCGGACGTTGCTCGGGTTCTATACCTTCGAAAGCACGGAAGCCGTTCAGCTGGCTCTGAACAGCCCGCAGGCGGCCTACACGCGGGGCACGTGGGAGCAGTGGACCGGGCACCTGGACGAGCTACAGCTGGAGATCTGGGCAACCCTCTTCCCCATGCCCATGTACGAATCGATCTGCTGAACTGCAGTCCCGAGGGCGGAGTACCGAGTTCCGAGAGCATCACCCGGCGGCGCCCGGGATGAGGTCATCCGTGATGACCGAATTTGCTTCCATCGCATCCAATTCTTCGTCCGAGTAACCGCCGACGCGATTGAGAACATCCCGCGTGTGTTCGCCGAAGCGAGGGGCGGAGTTGACGACCATTGCGGGGCGGCGCATGAATCGCCAGGCGGGGCGCGTCGTGCGGCCATCGCCGACATCGGGATGGCTGTACGCCAGGAACGCGCCCCTGGCGGCAAGATGGTCATCCGTTGTCACGGTGAGCGGCGTGAGAACGGGCGCCGCGGACACGCCGGCGGCCTGGAGTCGAGCCGCCGCCGTGCTGGCATCGAGCGGGCGCGCCCAGGCGGCGATTACGGCGTCGATCCTGTCCTGGGCCGCCAGCCGACCGGCCTGCGTATCGAACGAGCGGTTGTCGAGGGCAGGGTTCGCGACGACTCCCTTCAACGCTATCCAGGTGCTGTCGCTATCGACCGTGAGCGTGAGCCAGGAGTCCGTGAACTCGAGCATGGGGCGCCCGGCGAGTCCACGCATTGGACGAGCGGGCGTATCGGCACATTGGTAGACGTTGCTTGGGGCGAACTCGGGGTCGCGAGAGCCGATTCGGACCGGCAATGGGTGGCCAAGCGCTTCGCCGAGCACGAATTCACCGACGAGCGAGCAGATCGCGTCACGCTGCGGGGTAACGGCATACGACCCTTCGCCCGTCCGAAGACGGTTCAAGAGTGCAAGGGCAACGGCGCCAGCGGAAACCGTGCCGGCGACGGGGTCGCCATACGAGATGCCGCTGCGGTGGGGCGGGCCGCCCTCATAGCCCTGTAGCGCGACCAGGCCGCCCATCTGCTCGATGGTGGGTCCAAAGCCGACACGGTCGGAGTCGCGGCCCTTGTGGCCGAATCCGGGCATGGAGATGGAGATGATGGCGGGGTTGATCTTCTTCAGCTCTTCGAATCCCAGGCCGAGGCGCTCCGCCACGCCGCTGCTCCAGTTTTCGATGAAGATGTCCGATGCCGCAATCAGCCGTTTGAGGGCGGCCATGCCCTCCGGCTTTTTGATGTCGAGGCTGACGCCGAGCTTGTTGCGGTTGTACTCGTTGAAGTAGGTGCTCTGGTTGATCTCGGGGGATTGGCGTGCGCCGCCCATCGTGCGCACGGGGTCAGCGAAGGATGGGCCTTCGACCTTCAGCACCTCCGCACCCTGGTCGGCGAGGAAGCGTGTGCCATACGGGCCGGCCCAGACGGCAGTCATATCGACGACACGGATGCCATCGAGTGGTAGCTTCGGGGCAGCCGCCCCTTCCCCGGACGGCACTGGGCGCAACTGTGCACGCGCTTCGGCGATGACCTCCCGCGTGTGTTCGCCGAGGAGGGGCGCCCGTTTCGCAATCCCCCGGTCGCCATCGCCGAAGATGATTGGGCCGCCCGGTAACGGGTGCCGACCTAGGACCGGATGATCGACTTCCTGCCAGAAATCGACATCCTTGAGGCCTGGCCATTCAAGGAGCTGTCGCGGATCGGGAATCATCGCGAAGGGCGCACGGAATTCGGAGGCCAGTTCGAAGATCTCTTCGGCGGTGTACTGGGCCGTCCACTCGGGGATGAGGATGCCCAGGATGGCGTTCGCATCAGGCAACCAGCCGGAAGCGAAGGCGGGGTCCTCCTTCAGTTCGGGGTGGCCGATGCGGTCGTAAATTGCGTACGACTGGCGGGGCATTGCGGCGACACCGATGTAGCCATCCTTGCATTCGTGGATACCCCACTGCGCAAAGGGCCGGTTGCCGGCGGAACGGCCGGCTTCGGTCTCGGTAAACAACGCCGCCGGCCCGGCGCCTTCGAGCGTGGAAACCTGCACTTCCTGCAACGAGATATCGAGCCAATCGCCGACGCCCTGGGACTTGGCCGCGAAGAGCGCCGTGGCAATTGCTGAGAATGCGTGGAGTCCTGCCTGGTAATGGGCCTGGTGCCCCGCGGTTTTCAACGGGGGCATGTCCGCATCGCCGCAGATCGACATCTGGCCGCCCGCCGCGGCCGCCGTGAGGGAGGTCATCGTCCAATCGCGTCGTGGGCCGTCCTGGCCGAATGGTGAGATAGAACATACGACGAGTCGCGGGAAGTCCTCGACCAGCCCGCCCGGCGAAAGTCCCTTTTCGGCGAGAAAACCGGGCGCGTAAGAATCGATGACGACATCCGCCGAAGCGATGAGTTCGCGGACCGACTGGATGGCGGCTGGGTCGGAAAGGCCGGCAACCATGCTCCGCTTTCCGGCGCCAAGGTACGCAAACATGATCGAATGGTCTGGCGTCGCGCCTGCACGCGGCGGCAGGCTGCGGATGGCGTGGCCCATGGGCGGCTCCACGACCACGACATCGGCGCCGTACTTGGCCAACAGGTAGCCCGCGAACGCTCCGCCCACTTCGTTACTGAGTTCAACCACACGAATGCCTTGCAGCATGCCAAACCTCCATCGGACGGAGTGGATACTAGCAAGGGAAGAGCGCTCACACGAGGCGGCGCCCGTCCGCCGAAGCGTCGGCGGAGTCTGCGCGTGGGTTCAAGTTTTGCGCGGTTGTTGGTCGAGGCCGAGCGGTCGCGGTAGTAAGGCGAACTCGCCGTCCGTAGCGCGCCCGTAAGCAAGCGCTGCGATGTTCAGGCTTGCGACTCTGATTGGGCGATCGAGGGCATCCTGCGCTCCGGTCTCCACGCAAAACTTTGCACACAATCCGGAGTCAGCGGCGGTGCGGGGGCACCTGATATACTTCGCCGCCATGACCAACCTGCACATCAACGGGGAGCCACGTCAGGCTCCCGAAGCGAACCGAAACCTCCTCAGCTATCTCCGCTTCGACCTGGGCCTGACGGGGACGAAGTACGGATGCGGCGAGGGCCTGTGTGGGTCGTGCACGGTACTGGTGGATGGGCAGGCGCTGCGTTCGTGCCTTGCGACCGTCGGAAGCGTCGGTGGAGGCGCGATCACCACGATCGAGGGCCTCGCCGAGGGAGAGGTATTGCACCCGGTGCAGCAGGCGTTCGTGGCTGAATCGGCGATGCAGTGTGGCTACTGTATTCCGGGCTTCATCATGTCGGCGGTGGCGCTGCTCGGGCGCGTGCCGAACCCCGACGTTGGTCAGGTGCGCGAGGCGCTCAGCGAACACATGTGCCGTTGCGGTGCCTACCCCCGGATAGAGCGTGCCGTGCTGCGGGCTGGGGGCGCTTCGAATGAGTGACGCGGCCTTCGAAGGACTGATCATTCGGGGCGGGTCGGCGCTTGGCCTTCCGCTGCCTTCCACCGGGTATGCGCGCCAGGCCTACGGAAATGTCACGCCAGATTTCGGACCCGCGCGTTGGCTATCCATCAATGCCGACGGCGCGGTGACCGTGTACGCGGGCAAGGTCGAGTACGGACAGGGCATTCGCTGGGGGCTCGCGATGGCGACGGCCGAAGAGCTCGGACTCGACCCGGCTACCGTCCGCGTGGTACTGGGCGACACGGCGGAGACGCCGTGGGATATCGGCACGTTCGGCAGCCAATCGACGCGATTCACAGGCGTGCAGGTGCGCCGTGCGGCTGCGACGGCGAGGGAGGCGCTCGATCTGGCGGTGACAATGCTAGACTTGCCAACTCAGGACCTGGCGTGCGAGAGCGGCCGGGTAAGTTCGAAATCCGACCCCGGGCGGTCGCTCAACTTCGCTGCACTTCTCGCTGGTTTGTACGTCGTCTGCGACATAACGGACGACGTTACCCTGAACCCGCCCGGCGAGTTTACCGTGCTTGGCACGACCACCAACCGCCTCGACGCCCTGGAACGCGTGACGGGGAGGGCCGTGTATTCGCAAGACGTGACCCGGTCGGGCATGGTGTACGCGCGAGTGCTTCGCCCGCCCACGTACGCCGCCACCCTCGTTCGTGCGAACGATTCGATCGCAAAGCAGATGCCCGGCGTGGCGATGGTCGTTGTGGACGATGACCTCGTGGCAGTGCTCGCGGAAACAGACCAACAGGCGGACGCAGCTTTCAACCTGCTCACCGCCGAGTGGTCGGAGCGCGGAGATCACCCGTCGCACTGGGAGCTCCCGGCGCTGTTGGCGGAGGGTGCCCGCGACCCGGTGGTGACACAGGAGGCGGGCGACATCGAGGCAGCGCTGGCGCGGGCAGCCCACCGGCTGGAAGCGACGTACTACGTCCCGTATATCTCCGTCGTTCCCATGGAGCCGCGGGCTGCGGTGGCGGAATGGGTCGGCGATTCCTTGACGGTCTGGGCCGGTACCCAGCGTCCCTTCGGCACGCGAGGGGAATTGGCGCAAGCCTGCGGCGTCGATGAGTCCCAGGTGCGCGTTATCGCGCCAGAAATTGGCGGCGGCTTCGGCGGCAAAAGCATCTATCGCCCGGCGATCGAAGCGGCGCGGCTGGCAAGGCTCGCCAGGCGACCAGTGAGAGTGGCCTATACACGCGCTGAAGAGATGACCTACACGACCTTCCGGCCGGCCGCCCTGATTACCATTCGCAGCGGATTCGACGGCGATGGCCGAATTACGGCCTGGGATTACCACGCAATCCACACCACGACCGACCGCCCCATGATTGGCCAGCGCGGCTCCGAAACGCCGTACGCGTCCGATCACGTGCGCGCGGTGGTCTCCGCGGGCCCAGCGCCGCTGCGTCCGGGTTCGTATCGGTCGCTCGGTTGCGCCGTGAATCACTTTGGCCGCGAAGTACACATCGACGAAATCGCATCACGTCTCGGCATCGACCCGGTGGAACTGCGGCTGCGAAACCTCGCCGATCCGCGCTACCGGCGGGTGCTCGAAGTGGCGGCCGAGCAGTTCGGCTGGCGTACCGCGACCGCGCCTTCCGGGCAGGGCGTGGGCGTGGAGATTGGGCTCGACGTGGGTTCGTACGCGGCGGAGTGCGTGGCTATCGATGTCCAGGGCAAGGAGATCATCGTCAACCGCGTGAGTTCGGCTGTGGATTGCGGCCTGATCTACAACCCGGAGGGCGTGCGGGCGCAGATGGAAGGCGCCATCAGCATGGGCCTCGGCTCGGCGCTCTTCGAGGCGACGGAGTTCGAAGGCGGTCGGCTCCTGAACGCCAGCTTCGCCCGGTACCGCGTCCCCAGGATCAACCAGGCGCCACCATCGAAGTCGCGCTCGTCGGCGGCGACACGAATCCATCGACCGGTGCAGGCGAGCCGGGGATTGTCCCTCTCGCTCCGGCAGTAGCGAACGCGCTCTTCGACCGGACGTCGAAGAGGTTGCGAGAGCTGCCGCTGCAACGCCACCTGTGATGAGTTCCGAGTCGTTGATTGCCTATGGCCGCAACCAGGAATGGAAGAGCATTTCCGCAGTGTGGCCAGGGTGGGCGCGGGTCCAATCGCCCGTGCGTGCTGAGCTTGTCGAAGCATGGACGGGCGGCGCGACGTTGGTCGAGCAGCGTGCTCACCCTTCGACAGGCTCAGGGCGAGCGGTGTTTCGGTGATTTCAGAACCAAGTTCCGGGGTCGCTGCGCGCCACCGACCGGCCACGGCGAACAGGGCAGGGGGCGCCACGAAAGCAGAAGCGGAAGGGGGCAGCATTGCTGCTGCCCCCGGTTGTTGTTCGACTGCCAAACAGCCTAGCGAATGGAGCGGCGGCTCCGGGCGTAGGTGGCGCTGCCCCCGGCGCCGAGAAGGATGAGCGTGGCTAGCACTGCAACGGGCAGGTAGCTGGTGCTCGATGAGGTGACCGCGAGACCCGTACCTGTGGCCGGCGGTCGCGGTGCGGTTGCCGCCGCCGAAGCGGGGATTTGACCGCGGGCCTCACCGCCGGGATTGGCCGCAGTGTGTGCATTCGCGTACAACGTTCCTGCCGCGAGTGCATCGGAGAACGCTTTCCAGTTTCCGGCCATTGGCCCAACGAGGTTGGCGACGGTAAGGGTCCCACCGACGTCCACGAGGTTCTTTCCCGCGTCCGGGCCGTAGAGGAAGGCGACGACGGGGCCGTTGGTCCCGGCTGCGCCCGAATGGATGTGCGCGACGAGCAGGCCGTTGCCGTAGGCCTGCATCTGCCACTTCAAGGAATCGGTGCCCGGCGTGGCGATGAACGTGCCGTTAGCGGGGGTCGTCACCGCCGGGTTTTCGTTGGCACCGGTCATACGGGTGCTGATGGGCGCCGATGGAAGGGCCGCGAAGGGAGTGCCAGGCGCCCCGGTTGCGTCGCCCACGAGGACGACGCCGCGCATTCGCGGATGGATTTGGCAGAAGTACTGGTAGGCTCCGGCCGTATCGAACTGCCTGGAGAACGAGTCGCCCGGGGCGAGCCTGCCGCTATTGAAGCCGCCCGCCGCTTCGGTGGTAACGGTGTGCGGAACGGCGTCCTCATCGTTGATCCATCGCACCGCTTCGCCAACCTTGGCGTTCACGGTAGCTGGCGAAAAGGCGAAGCTCCTGAGGGAGACGCCGCGCGTCTCGGCGCGGGCCTCCTGTGGCCCGACGGCGGCGCCAAAGACACCGAGGAATGTGGCGGCGAGGCCGGCAACGACTGCCAACCGTACGATGGACTTCATAGACAATTCCCCCTCAAGACGGTTTTCCACCAACGCCAACCGAAAATTCGGCAGGCGCGCACGAACGATTCGACGCCGGTCGCATGTGGTTGGAGACCTTGTCTCCTGCGACGAGTACGCCAGCGGGCGTTCAGAAGATTGTTATGAGCCGAAATATCCCGCGGCGAAAGAAAAGGTGTTCTTTCCCAATGTTAAGAAACGGTTCTTAGAGCCTGGGCAGGTACTCGGCGAGTTCGAAGTCGGTGACATGGCTGCGGTAGCGCTCCCACTCGATCTTCTTGTTGGCGATGAGACTTTCGAAGACGTGATCGCCAAGCGCGGAGCGGAGAAACGCTGATCCCTCGGCCACTTCAATCGCGTTCCCGAGGCTGCTGGGGAGGGTATCGATTCCGCGCGTTTTGCGGTCCGCCGCAGCCATTTCAAAAACGTTCTCTTCGACCGGAGCGGGCAGCGGAATCTCTTTTTCAATACCGTCCAGCCCGGCGGCGAGCATCACCGCAAAGGCCAGGTACGGGTTGCAGGCCGGGTCTGGCGAACGGTATTCGATGCGCGTATGCATCTCCTTGCCCGGCTTATATTCTGGAATTCGGATGAGGTCGCTGCGATTGCGGCGGGCCCAGCTCAGGTAAACAGGCGCCTCATAACCGGGCATGAGCCGCTTGTAGCTGTTGACCCATTGGTTGGTTACCAGTGTGATTTCGCGCGAATGATGGAGCAGCCCCGCGATATAGCCGCGGGCGATCGCGCTGAGATGGTACGGATCAGCTGGGTCATGGAAGGCGTTGCGTTCGCCCTTGAAGAGCGACTGGTGGACGTGCATGCCGCTGCCGTTCTGATTCTGTACGGGTTTGGGCATGAAGGTCGCATACACGCCATTCGCCGCCGCGATCTCTTTGACGACGAGTCGGTAGGTCATGGCGCTGTCCGCCATGGTGAGGGCGTCCGTGTAGCGCAGGGCGATCTCATGCTGGCTGGGCGCTACTTCGTGATGACTGTATTCCACCTCGATGCCCATCGCTTCGAGCGCCAGGACGGTATCGCGCCGCAGGTCGCTGGCGGCGTCGGCCGTCTGGTCGAAGTACCCGCCGCGGTCGAGGGGGATGGTGCCGCTAGAGTCCTTGAAGTAGAAGTATTCGAGTTCAGGGCTGACGTAGAAGGTGTATCCGAGATCGGCTGCGCGTTGTAGCTGTTGTCGCAGGACATAACGTGGGTCACCTTCGAAGGGCGTGCCATCGGGGCGGTAGATATCGCAGAACATCCGGGCGACGCCACGCTCCTTGGGCCGCCACGGGACGAGCTGAAACGTCGCCGGGTCGGGCATGGCGATCATGTCCGACTCATCGATGCGTGCGAACCCTTCGATGCTCGACCCGTCAAAGCCCATGCCTTCATCGAGCGCCTTCTCAAGCTCTTCAACCGTGATGGCGAAGCTTTTGAGGCTACCCACGATATCCGTGAACCAGAGGCGGATGAACTTGACGTCGTTTTCGCGGCAGGCGGAGATGACGTAGCTGGCGGATTCACTCATGGCGTGCGCACTGCTCCAGAGAGGGCAGGATAACGGACGTGTGTTACAGCGGTATTGCGGACGATCAGCGCGCGCCCGAGTCTTCGGTCCCTGCAACGCATTGCGATGGCCGAGAGTGGCACGACGCTTTTGCACACTAGGACATAGAATTTTGAAAGAACCGCTCCGCGACTGCGGCCCCCCTGCCGATGCTCATGTCATGGAAGTTGCAGCTGGCACGTCAATCCAAGTGCTCAGGCACGGTCGTTCCTCGGATACCTGCGAGGGTACCGTGATAGCAAGTTCGCGGGCGGGTTTGGCGCTGAGCCTCGAATCGGTCGAAGCCTGGTTCCCCGGTGAAGAAGTCTACCTGCTCTGTCAGACGAGCCAGGGCAGGCATGTTTCTGTCGGCGAATTCGAACGACAATCCGGCGAAGTCGCCTTGTTCCGTGTTCTCGCCCCATGGCGGGTCTACAATCGGCGTCTCCATCGCCGCTACGCCGCGAACGCCCGCGTCATCCTGCTTTCGCCCGGCGCCGAAGACGAAAACGGCCGCATCGTCGATATCTCGTTGAACGGCGCGCGCGTCTCCGTGGATTCCGTGCCCGAGGCCCCGCCGACGTCCATGCGAATGGCTCTCGGCGGGACGTGGAC
>Ga0163144_10024433_pt1 | contig 11853 bp, 11 predicted proteins | sample OliLak19BULKMAT1_FD_123175 | JGI IMG/M metagenome (GOLD analysis project Ga0163144, IMG submission 123175) | Freshwater microbial mat bacterial communities from Lake Vanda, McMurdo Dry Valleys, Antarctica - Oligotrophic Lake LV.19.BULKMAT1 | ecosystem: Environmental > Aquatic > Freshwater >...
CGCATCCAGTTGCCGCGGCAGATGCCAGGCCAGACCCGCCTTGAGCGGCGGCAATACCGGATCGGTGCAAAGGTCGAAGTGATAGATTTTCCCCGTCGCGGAAAAGCGGCTGTGGAAATCCCCGGCGACCTCCTCACAAGCCATGATCCGGATCGTCGCCGGCAGCTTGCAATTGAGAGCCGGCACCCAGTTGAACGGGTTCATCGAGATCTCCGGCGGCGGGTCAAAATGCGCGATTTGTCCCAGCGCATGCACCCCGGTGTCCGTCCGCCCCGAGCCATGGAGCCGCAACGGCTGCTTCGCCACCTCCGCCATCGCGGCCTGCACGATGTCCTGCACCGTGTTTCCACAAACCTGCGATTGCCAGCCGTTGTAGGGTCGTCCGTCGTAGGCGATGGTGAGTTTCAGGCGCATGAGAGGAAATTCCAAATTCTAAACGAAATCCCCCATCCAAATGTTGAGGATCTCCACGGCGGCGGCTTGGTCGATGAGGGATTTCTGCTGTTTCGCGTTGCGCCCGGCCTGCCGGAGCTTTCCGGCGGCGGTCGCGGTGGTTAGAGTTTCATCCACGAAAACCAGCGGGATCGTGGGAAGGCGCTCGCGGAGTTTTCCGGCAAAGGCGCGGACCTTGGCGGCCGAGTCACCCTCGTTGCCGTCCATGCGAAGCGGCAGACCGACGACGAGGGTATGGATTTTTCGCATCGAGACCAACTGGGCGATTCGCTCGATGGAGCCGGTTTTGGCGACATCAATGGTCTCGACCGGATGCGCGAGGATTCCGAAATCATCCGTGGCGGCGATGCCGATGCGGGCGTCACCATGATCAATGCCGAGGGCGGGGTGCGGAGAGTTGGGATGGTCAGTGGTCATGCGGACGGAATTCAACTTTTCTTGCGTTTTGTTCCGAAGCCAGGGTTGCGGGAATGATGTCTAACGACCTGGACACGAACCCGATCCTCCAGGTCTTCATTGAGGATGCTTGAGTCCTTCAAGCATCTTCTCGTGGGAGATATCCCGGACATGACCGGCGCTTGTTTCCTCAACTCTCCGGGAGACCTCATCATCACTTGCATCATAGATGGACGCGCCGAACTCCTCAAGAAGGCGGGTGATCAGTTCCCCCTGCTTCGGAAGAGGCAGACTCCGCGCCTGATGGCATATTTCCTCGATGTCCATGTGCCAAGGCTAGTCTTCAGCAGGGTGACTTCAAGGTTATCATTGCGAGAAATCACTAATCACATGTGGCGTTTCTGGCGGAATGAATTGCCTTTGGGCCAGCCAGTCAGGGCTTCGCCTTGTGGATGAAAGTCTGCTATCGCAGACTCTGGGTTCGGCGCTGCGGTCTTCAGAGCAGTTCGGGCGGCAGGAGGTCGGAGAGCTTCTTGATGGCATCCGCCTGGTGGCGGTTGGCGATGAGCAGGGCGTCGCCCGTCTGGACGACGATGAGGTCGTCCACACCTAACAAGGCAATGCGGGTGCCGGGGCGGGCGTTGAAGATGATGTTGTTCTCGGAGTCGATCTGGGAGATGGGTTCGTTGGCGCGATTCTCGTTGTGGTCTTTTTCGAGGTATTTGGCGATGGAGATCCAGGAGCCCACGTCATCCCAGTCGAAAGTGGCCTCGATGTTGAGAACATGGTCGGCACTTTCCATGAGGGCGTAGTCGATCGAAATGGGAGTGAGCGTGGGAAATTGCGCGGCGACGGTGGCAGCAATGTCCGGCGAGTGCCGCAGCTCGGAAATGAAGTCGGCAAGCTGCGGGGCGTGGGTCGCGAGTTGCTCGATGACGACAGGCAGCGACCAGACGAACATGCGGGCATTCCAGGTGAAATGACCTTGGGCGAGGAATTGCCCGGCGAGTTCGACGTTTGGCTTTTCCCGAAAGCATTTGACCTCGACGGCTGAATGCTCGCAATCGAGACCGGGAATGATCGCCCGCTCACCGCGCTCGATGTAGCCATACGACGGACAGGCCCATGTCGGGCGGATGCCGATGGTCACTAGGCCGTCGGAATGCCCGGCGATGTTTAAAGCCTCGCGCATGACCGCATGGTAGCTGTCGGTGTCCTTGATAAGCTGGTCGGCTGGGAGAACCATCATGATTGCGTTTGGATTCCGTGCGGCGATGAGGCCGATGCCGAGGGCAACCGCAGGCGCCGTGTCGCGTTTGTCGGGCTCGGCATAGACATTTTCCGGCGGCAGCATGGTGGCAACGGCGCGCACCGCATCCACCTGTTGGGCGTTGGTTAGAATCAGGATGTTCTCGGGGGGGACGAGGCCGTCGAGACGGAGGATGGTTTGTTCCAGAAGCGTTCCGTCGCCGAAGAGATCGAGGAGTTGCTTGGGCTTGGCGTTGCGGCTCAGCGGCCAGAACCGGGATCCGGAGCCTCCGGCAAGGATCAGGGCGTAGGTGTTTTCAAGGGTCGGCATGCGGGCCGGAGACTTGCCCAGTTCCCCCGCCGGGAAAAGCGGGAATCCACAACATTTTCATTTTCCGGAGTTGTCGCTAGTGCCGGGTGTGCCTAGGGTCGCCGCATGGAAGACGAGTATTCCGACACTACACCAGCATGGATTGAAACCAGCGCCCTGACCGCTCCCGCGTTGCTCGGAGCGTCTGCCGGGCTGCTTCTCGGAGATCTGATGCATCCCGGTGGCCGGCGCGGAATCGGGATCGGCTTGGGAGTTCTGGGCATTGCCGCCTTGCTTCCCTTCGTCGTCGGCGGAGTGACCGGACTCGTGACTGGCCCGCGCAGTAAGTTCGGCGTGAAGCGGAAAATCCAACGGATCCGTGATTTCGGGATCGTCGCTCCGGATTACGACACGGTGGACGAGGAACTCCGCGCGCAGGGTCTTCTCTGAGAATTTCCCGCGTCATATTGGCGAGGCGCTGGCCGACCATGTGCGCCGTCATTACTCACCGGCCTAGCGGAAAAATCACCTTGGCGGTGACCGGAAAGTGATCGGACACCATCGGCTTGTCGCTGGAAATGATTTCGGCCTGCTGGATTCGCGCACCCTGGCTGACAAGGATGTGATCCACCTTCAGCTCCCCTTCCCTGCTGTCTTTCCAGAAATGCAAGGTGCGGCGGTTCCTCTCGCCCGGATGCATTGCCTGATAGACATCGATCAAACCGTTGGGCCATGATTGTGACTTCCCGGCGACAACTTCTATTTCCCCGGTGAGGTAAACAATGCCGGAATTCGATTCGATGGAATTGAAATCCCCCAGCAACACGACCGGCTCATCCGGATGTTTTCGTCCATCAATCCGCTGCGCGATCAGCAGTGCGGCCCGCTCCCGCGACGGTTGGTTGCGGTGATCCCAGTGGGTGTTGAAGACATAGAAGCCACGCTGGGTCGCAAGATCCACCAACCGGACCCAGGCGGCAACGCGCGGGATTTCATTTCCCCAGGTATGTGATCCCGGTTCCGCAGGTGTATCAGAAAGCCAAAAGGTTCCTTGATCATCGGCATCCGGCCGGAAACGATCCTTCCGATAGAAAACTCCGGAGTATTCGCCAGAGCGCAATCCGTCATCGCGCCCGACTCCGACAAACTCATGGTTTGGCATGGACGCCCACAAGTCCGCCGCCTGCCCATGGAGCGCCTCCTGCACGCCGATGATATCCGGGTTCTCACGACGAATCATGTGCACCGCGCCCGGCACCCGCTGCCGCCATGATCGCCCGCCCCAATCCTCATCGTTTTCATAGCGGACGTTGAAACTCATCAGGGTGAGTTTGATCGCACCATCCTCCCTAACAGCAACCGCCTTGGGCGGGCCGGAAACACGTTCCCGGCGACAGGACGTGAGGCTGGCAATGAGCGGCAAGCAAATCAGAAACAGATAGGAGGCTTTCAACATTGATGCTCCATTTTATTCGTCAAATTCAAACCTTGAAAGCGCGGATCCGCAGCCGCCTCCAGAAAGTTGAAGTCTGAAGACAAGGTGAACCTCGGACTCCGGACAGCAGATTGAAAGTGAAGCCATCAACCTGCCGCCTCACGAAAAAGGCCGCTCCCCGGTGAGGAAGCGGCCTTCTTGGAAATTGGAAATCGCTCAGTTCGCGGCTGCAGCGGCAGGTGCGACCACGTTGACGCGGCGTCCATCCTTGTCGAAGAACACACGGCCATCGACGAGAGCGAAGAGGGTGTGGTCACGACCGCAACCGACGCCGAGGCCCGGATGCACCTTGGTCCCGCGCTGGCGGATGATGATGTTGCCGGCGATGACCGCCTGGCTGCCGAATTTTTTCACGCCGAGACGCTTGCTGCGTGAATCGCGACCGTTTTTGACGGAGCCTTGTCCTTTTTTATGGGCCATGGAATTGGGAGTGTGAGTGGTTTGGGATTAGCCGGCGATCGAGGTGATCTCGAGCGTGGTCAGGCTGCGGCGGAAGCCGATGGTCTTGTGGAAGCCCTTGCGGCGCTTGAACTTGAAGGCAATGCCCTTGGGTCCGCGATATTGCTTGATCACCTTGGCGGTGACGGATGCGCCATCAACGAGCGGAGCACCGATTTTCACGGAATCACCTTCGCCGACGAGCAAAACGTCAAACTTGATTTCTGAATCGACTTCAGCGTCGAGCTTCTCGACATCGAATTTGTCGCCTTCTTGGATGCGGTATTGTTTACCGCCGGTTTTGATCACTGCGTAGGCCATGGCCGTATGGGAATAAAAGTTGGTCCACCCCGGTGGGCGGGCGGGGAGAACACCACGGAGGTCCGGGGTGCGCAAGATTTTTTTATGGCGAATCCGAGTTTTCGGAGAAACTGCCCCGCTCTGGTGCCCGCACCACCATTTGGAGCCTTTGGAGGCAAGCCCCCCCCCGATCCAGAGAAATTTCCCTCAAGCGATTCAGGAAGTCGAATTACTAGGGAGCACGAGTCGGGAGAATGCCGAAACCCGGCGGAAGAACCTGAGTCTCGGAGCGGGTTGGCAATGAGCAAGTCATGCACCCATCCTCCTCGGCGAAGATCGTATGATCCGATCAAGGAGTTCACTCAGGAAACCGGGCTATTTGTCGTGGATGCATGACAAAAATGGAGAGGTCGGATCGGCAAACACCCTGAAAACCAGCCCAAACCGGCGATCCAAAGCTCTCGAAACCTTCGGCCAAGAGCCAAAGATCTTCATTCCATGGATTTCCGCCGCTAGGGAACGGCTGATGAATTACCCGGGCATTCCTTGGTGCGCCATCGATCCGATTTGACGGCCCGACCTCAGAATGCGTTGTCCGGAGTTCAACCTTCAGGTTGCTCTTCTTGGTCATTTCGCGTGCGGAAGAGCAACCTGAAGGTTGAACTCGGGGCAGTCCCGTGATTTCAGATCGCGATCAGGCGAAGCCTGGTGCGGCATGCGATTCGTCCCAATCAATTCCTGCGCCATTCCTAGAGAATGTTTTCATGGGATTCTTGGCCCTACCCACCAGCAAGTCGTCTCAAATGCGTCATGCTTCGGCGACGAAGAACCGGAAACCGCGATCCGATCAGATCCATGCCGCAGCATCCTTTAAAAATGCGGTGGCATCGATCAATCCAAGCCGGACGATCACACGATCCGTCGCCCCGCCGGTCCAGCAGGAGTTGGCCTCCCCTCGCGCCAACTGATTCGCGCCAACTGATTCGCTCCAACTGATTCGCCCCAACTGATTCGCTCCAACTGATTCGCGCCAACTGATTCGCTCCAACTGATTCGCTCCAACTGATTCCCTCCAACTGATTCGCCCCAACTGATTCGCTCCAACTGATTCCTTGACCTCCTTTATTGCATATCTTAAATATGAATTATGCCCTTGGCGAAGCTCGAAGCATTTGAGTCCGGAATCGTGGATATCGCGGCATTTGCGAAGGCTTTGTCGCATCCCGCAAGAATTGAAATCCTCAAGCTGATGGCGAAATCCGGAGAGTTGCCGTGCATGGAAATTGTCCGGAAATTACCACTCTCTCAACCCGCTTCCTCGCGTCACATCAATGAATTGCAAAAAGTCGGGCTTCTCAGTTCACGCATCAATGCCAGCAACGTCTTTTTCAAACTCAACAAGGAGGCCCTTCAGCACTATTGCACGGAATTGAGCAAGACCCTTCATCCGTAGTTCAATTTCAAGGAGCAATCATCGAACCGAAATCAGAAATCCATGAATTTATCAGCAGTCAAAGGCCGTTTCTCAGACTGGATAGACCTTTGGTTGGAAATTAATTCCTGATGCAGAACTGTTCGGCATACTCGCTGACGGCAGAATCGGAGTCTGCAATTTCCCAGAACAAGCGCTTTTCCCGTTAGGTCCGTTCTGGTTTCCCCGGTCCGTGGCCGGAGCCAAACCCGTCATCGACGATAAGAAGCTCTCCAGTTGGAAACTGCTCGACGATTTCAGGAGGCTACTCGCCAAGGTCCAGGCAAAATCACCCGAATCAGACGACAGACCGGGCGGCCCCAACGCTGTTTCCCGTGGAGAACGATTTAAGTCTCATCCTTTTCGGCATTTTCGACCCGGTTGTCGGAACCATGCACGGCCTTTGCGCCGCGAGCCGTCTCAAACGGGGGCAAGGACGAAGTCTCCGGATCACCCGGTAAGTCTGGGTTGCTTTTCGGAGCCGCAAGGAGTCATCCAGCCTGAGCCGCTCCGGCAGGTGTATCCCGATCTATCAGGTGAGGTTTCCACCTCGAAGTGGACGGCGGGACCTTGCTGCTGGCCACCGACCTGGAAATGGCGACCGAGTTCATCGCCCTGATTTATCGCTACCGCTGGCAGGTCGAATTGTTTTTCAAGTGGCTCAAAAGCATTCTCGGCTGCCGTCATCTGATGGCCGAATCCCCCGGAGGCGTGGCCATCCAGATCGGCAGAGCGCTCATCGGCGCGCTGATTTTGCAGCTTCCCCGCAAGCGCCTCGGCAAACGGGCCATGGAACTCCTCCGGTTCCACACGATGGGCTTTGCGGAACTCGAGAAGGCTGCCGATCTGTTAGTTTACCAAAAAACACATCCTGAAACGAGATGGGGAACTGCCAGGAAGGCGGTTGCCAAGGCTTGCCGTGCCCGGATTCCATGCCGGTTCCACGCCACCGACATGGCCGGCTCCGAACAGTTCCAGCGTCGCGGCCACGCCGGAGCCTCCGTGCCTTGGTGAATGACCAGTTCGCCCCCAGATCGAACCACTCCGGAATCTCATCGACGACATCGGGACGCCCCCGGCTGTCCCATGCCACGGACTCGAAATCAAATCGCAGTTGCCAGTCCCAACGAGAGCGGGCAGCCTGGACTAAATTATGACCCTTTTGCACCCGTCTAAAAGTTTTGACCCGAAGTTGTATCCAAACCTTGATTCCCCACCCCAACCAGATCTTACTTTCACTAAAAACTTATGGATCAGCCCATCGCCTATCGACGCGCAAGCTGCCGCACGGCACCGCGATGATCCACAGAAACGCGTTCCTAGGAACAAGCCACCCATTCCTGTTATTGGGTTTACGGGGGTGGGTGGCAACTGCTCCGTTTTACTGAAACGCACTTCCCGACCGCCCGTCCACTTTCCGCCAATCCATTTCCGACACTTTCCAAATCCATAGTCCAATTCAATGCCCGCTCTTCGATCAAAAACTCCCAGCCCTAGCAAATCCATCGCACCTTCGATCCTGTTTCACGCCGACGCGAGTGATCCGGACATGCTGTATTTCAGCCGTTTCAGCGCCTTTGATCCCTATCTGGCATTCACTTTGGGATCGAAGAAAATCGGCCTGGCATCCGCTATGGAATACGGGCGGATGGTGAGGGATTCCAAATTCGATGAGGTGTTGTTGCTATCCGATATTCAGGCTGGCGCAACCCAACGCTTCAAGATCCCCAAGGGTAAGAAGCCCGACAACTGCCAACTGGTGATGCACCTGGCAAAGCTACACAAGATCAGCGAATTCAGAGTCGGCGCGCGGTTCCCGGCAGGCCTGGCCTTCGAACTGCGGAAAGCAGGGATGAAAATCAGCGTGGCTTCCGACGGCGACCTTCTGCCCTCGCGGGTGATCAAGACCGCCGATGAAGTCGAAGCCTTGCGCAAGGGAAATCTCGCGAGCGCCGCCGGCTTCCGGGTGGTCGCCAAAACCCTGGCGGAGTCGAAGGTGCGGCGTGGGCAACTCATCCATCAGGGCCGCATCCTCACCGCCGAGCGGCTCAGGGAACTCATCAGCCAGGCAGCTCTCGGCATGGGAGCTGTGGCGCTGCACACGATCGCTTCTCCGGGCGACCAAGCTTGCGATTGCCACAACGCCGGCCACGGGCCCATCCACGAGGGCGAGTTGATCGTGGTGGATATTTTCCCACGGCGAACGGAAGATGGTTATTGGGGCGACATGACGAGGACCTTTCTCAAGGGCAAGGCCAGCGACGGACAACGGCGGATGGTGCGAACCGTCAAGCGGGCACACGAACTGGGAATGCACTTGATCAAGCCCGGGCAAACGGGTGGCAAGGTGCAGGAAGCAGTCGAAGCATTCTTCGCCAAGGAGGGCTACAAGACCACCAAGAACAGCATCACGCCCGAGGGCTTTTTCCATTCCCTTGGGCATGGAATCGGATTGGAAGTCCACGAAAGCCCGTTCATGGGACCCGGGGTGAAATGGAAGTTCAAGAAGGGCATGGTGGTGACCGTGGAGCCCGGTCTCTACTACCGCGGAATCGGCGGCGTGCGCATCGAGGACACCATCCATGTGACCGCCGGCGGCAACGAGAAAATCTCCAGTGCTCCTTACAAGTGGGAGATCCCCTAATCGCCTTTCAAACCAGTTTCCTCAGCCTCGTTCGCCGGACACATTGATTTTTCCGGAAGATTTGCCGTCCTCCAATGGATTTTCCCTGAAGGTCACAGGCGGTGCCACCGTATCTGCAACATGCGCATTCCGTTAATCCTGCTCCTGCTCTCCCCGTTGTTGTTCTCCGCCGGGCGGCCTAACATTGTCTTCATCTTCTCCGACGATCACGCGCAGAAGGCGATCTCGGCCTATGGCGGCCCGCTCAAGGATGTGGCACCGACGCCGAATCTCGACAGGATTGCCAACGAAGGAGCGGTCTTCACCCGTTCGTATTGTTCCAACTCGATTTGCGGCCCGTCCCGCGCGGCGATCCAGACGGGCAAGCTCAGCCACGTCAACGGCTTCGTGGACAACAACTCCTCCTACTTCGACGGCAGCCAGACGACATTTCCAAAGCTCCTGCAGCATGCCGGCTATCAGACAGCGGTGATCGGCAAGTGGCACCTTGTATCCGATCCACAAGGCTACGACTACTGGGAAGTCCTTCCGGGACAGGGCAGCTATTACAATCCGGATTTCCTCCAGCAGGACGGCGAAAGGAAACGCTACACCGGCTACTGCACGGACATCATCACGGATCGCGCCATCGAATGGCTGGAAAAGGGCCGGGACAAGGACAAGCCGTTCATGCTGATGTGCCAGCACAAGGCGCCGCATCGGAACTGGTCTCCGGCACCCCGCCACTATCATCTTTTCGACGATGTGACGGTTCCCGAACCGGCAACCCTGTTTGATGCCTACGCCGACCGCAGCAAAACTCTCAAGAAGCAGCAGATGTCCATCGCGAAAGACATGTTCTGGGACAATGACATGAAGTTCCACGGCAAGAATTTATTTCCCGAATACTTCGACGGTGGGCTTGAAAATAGCGAATACGCCCGCATGGACGCCGAGCAGAAAAAGGCATGGGACGCCGCCTATGAACCGGCGAACCAGCGCTTGATCGAGGCGATCCAGTCCGGAGAACTCAAGGGCGAAGCCGTCACGAGCTGGAAATACCAGAGATATATCAAGGACTACCTGCGCTGCATCCGCGCGGTGGATGAGAACGTGGGACGCCTGCTCGACTATCTTGACAAGAACGGCCTAACGGACGACACGATCGTGATCTATTCCTCGGACCAGGGATTCTATCTCGGCGAGCACGGTTGGTATGACAAGCGTTGGATGTTCGAGGAAAGTCTATCGATGCCATTCCTGGTGCGCTGGCCGGGAGTGGTCAAGCCGGGCACGCGAAGCGACACGATGATCCAGAACATCGACTACGCGCCGACCTTCATGGAAATCGCCGGAGTCCCCATCCCGGAGACGGTGCAGGGGAAAAGCCTCGTGCCGGTCCTGAAGGCGGCAGGTGCGGAACCTGAAGGCTGGCGGAAGGGCATTTACTACTTCTACAGCGGAGAGGAAACCCATCAGGTCGCGGCCCATGATGGAGTCCGGAGCAAACGCTACAAGTTGATGTTCTTTCCAGACACCAGGGAATGGAACCTTTTCGATCTCGAGAAGGATCCGCACGAAATGAAGTCGGTGCAGGACAATCCCGAATATGCGGCGGCCCTAACAAGCATGAAGCAGCTCTATCAAAAGCTTCGTTCGGAGTACCACATGAGCACGGCCACCGTGCCCGCCAACCGCAACCAGACCGAGTGGTGGAACCAACGTCATCAGGCAAAGGTGAAGGAAGCGCGGGAGGGCGGACACCAGATCGTGTTCATCGGGGATTCCATCATCCATGGTTGGGAGGATGAGGGGAAGGAAGCCTGGGGCAAGCTCATGGCGGACCGCAAGGCGCTGAACCTCGGGTTCTCCGGAGACAAGACAGAAAATGTCCTCTGGCGCTTGATGAACGGGGAGCTGGAAAACGTCGATCCCAAGTTATTCGTATTGATGATCGGAACCAACAACACCGGCGGCCGGCAAGACCCGCCGGAAGAGACTGCGGATGGAATCCGCCTGATCGTCGAACTGCTGCAGGATCGCAAGCCCGACGCCGGGATCCTGCTCTTGTCTGTCTTTCCGCGGGAAGAGAAACCGGATGGGAAATTGCGGAAGATCAATGAGGACATCAACCTGCGGATCAAGGGTCTGGCGGACGGAAAGAAAGTCCACTGGCTGGACATGACAGACGTGTTTCTGGACGAAAATGGAATCCTGCCCAAGTCCATCATGCCGGATTCCCTTCACCCCAATGCCGAAGGCTATCGGAAATGGGCGGAGGCGATGGAGGCCGAGATCGGGCGTCTCCTAAATTGACCAAAGCCCCCCGTTAATCACGGACCTGTGAAAGTAACAGAAGCGAGTCACCGCCGGAACTCAATTCCTGATATGCCGGAGTATGATCTGATACTGGTCGCCGAGAATGGAAGAAATAATCGTCAAGCTCCTGTTGCTAGCACTCGTGACTATGCCCTTCGGCGCGCTGTTGAGTGACATGGTGGGTAGAACCGACGCGCTAATGTCTCGGGTTGTGATTGCAGTGACGGTCGTCTTGGCACTCGGAATTGTATTCGGTGGATTCATACCTTTTGGCATTTTGAGTGCGATCTTTGTAGTGGGCCAAAGACTCGTGAAGCGAATCCGAAGAGGCGAACAAGCCGCGCCTGAAAAGCGTTGCCAGCCCCCTTGTCGGCGATGAACTTTCCTAACTTTTCACCCCCGTTCCCACGTTGGCTCCCGCTAGTACCGGTGCCAGCGCTCTGAACGTTCGGCGAGAGAAAAAGCAAATTCCTAGCAATCATCGTCTTCAGACATCGCTCGCATTATTCATTGAATATCTTAATCCAATCTGTGTCCATCCCGTCCATCTTCGGTTTAATATCTCCCAGCAATCAGAACATCCTCCCGGAATTCTGCCGTCGTGCGTTGCCGCAGCAAGGGTGCCACCAATACCCTGCGGGGATGAGGAAATCCGATGTTCCTTCCGCTCGCGAAAACTCACCGATGACGAGAAAACTCAGGGAGTGCGCACCACATAGAAGCGTTTCGGATAGTTGGGCGCCTCAGTGTCGATGAATTGGAATTGGCAGGGTGCAATCTCCGTGGGGGATCCGAGCACG
>Ga0163144_10024435_pt1 | contig 11853 bp, 8 predicted proteins | sample OliLak19BULKMAT1_FD_123175 | JGI IMG/M metagenome (GOLD analysis project Ga0163144, IMG submission 123175) | Freshwater microbial mat bacterial communities from Lake Vanda, McMurdo Dry Valleys, Antarctica - Oligotrophic Lake LV.19.BULKMAT1 | ecosystem: Environmental > Aquatic > Freshwater > Lake...
ACCTCGATGGGGAACCAGCGGTTGGGCGTGGTCAGGCACACCACACGGCGCGCAACCCGGTGCAGTTCTGCGATGAACCGGGCTTGCTGGGTGCGGCTGCCCACATGTTCGATCACCGCACTCGAATGCACGATGTCGAATTCACCGTTGGCAAATGGCAGGTTCAATCCATCTGCCGAGACGTAACGCATTCCAGGATACAGATCTTCCAGAAAACTGGCGTCATCAAGACCGGCGGCCGTAATCTTGTTCTTCAGGGGATACCAAGCTTCGAGGTAATTCGAAGAAGCATAGCTGCGATCGCTGGTGACGCCAACGTCCAAGATAGTCTCGCCCGGGCCCGGGCGGGTAACGTCTAGGAATCGGTCATACATCTTCCTCCGCATCATTCCCGTGACGCGGATGACCAACGAGTCCGGTTTTGCAACGTTGTATTGGGCATTGGGTTTGCCTTCGTCTCGGCGAATTTGCAAGTAGGGCTCCTCTAGGATGATTGGGCTCGCGAAAGTCATTGACCACGCTGTTGCGGATCAGGCGGGGAGCCCATTGGAAAGCTCAAAGGCACCTTTGCAGGCGCTGTTGAAAATTGTTTCATGACCGCGTGACGGGCGGTCGCGACTGCTGCGAAAAGATAAAACGGGAACTCCCAAAATGCGATATTGAGGAAGGCGCCCCCTACAGCGTAGCCAATCATTCCAACCTGAACCATCGACCCCAGGGTATGGGCCCACTGCAGTTCTTCCACACCCTTGGCTCGCGTGCGCAGCCAACCACATTGCCACCATACCAGGCACCAGAAGAGCAGGTACAGGCCGAGTCCGATGAAACCCTGTGTGCCCAGAACCTCAAAATAGATGCTGTGAGGCACCATCACCAGGTTGGGGTCCGGCGAATACTGCGCAGTGGCTTCCGCGCCTTGCCACTCGAAACCGCCGCCCACCGGGAAGCGGCCCTTGGCGATGTTGTAGGCGGTTTCCCAGGCAATCAGGCGATATGCCGAAGAGGCATCTTCTTCGTAGGTCTGGATCGTGTTCATGCGGTCCAGCCATTGCGCCGGCATGAACGGTATGGCCACCAGAACAAACAACAGCCCGACGACGAACAGAGTGACCTTCTGCCTGCCACGCAGCCACAGCAAGCAGCCCATGGCGAAGATCGCCAGCAGGGCGCCGCGCGAGTAGCTGCCCAGGACCGAAATCGAGGTCAGGCCCATGGCTCCCTTCAAGGCAAGGCGCAGCCACTTTTCGCGCGCTTCCTGGTGCAGGTAAAACATCAGCGGAATTACCGTCACCAGCCCGACGGCCAGTGAGTTGTTGCCTTCGATGACGCTGCCTTCGGGGCCGTTGACCCTGAACTGTCCCAGGGTGGTGATGGTGAAGAGCCCGCCCTTGATGCCATAGAAGCCAAGTGAGAGCACCAGCGCCCAGATCAGCAGGTCGACATGCCTGCGCGTGTGCAGCACAGTCAGCAGCACCCAGGTCATGGCGAAGGTCTTGACTACCCGGATCAGGTAGTCGAGAGACGCCGTCGTATTCATTGAGAAAACGGTGGTCAAGCACATCCAGGCCAGTAAGACGGCCAGCACCACAGCCGGCGCCCCGCCCTTGAGTTGCCGGTGGTCCTTCGTCAGAAACAGGCCGATCACGGTGAGGATGGCAATGACTTGCGCAAACTGAAAGTCGTTTGCGGGCCCGTAGGCCAGGCGGTGCGGCACCATCACGCCAAAAACCACCCAGGCCAGTGCGCCTATGTAGGGCTTGGTCGGAACCTTGACCACCAGCAGGGCCAGCACGCCGAACAGCAGCAGGTCTCTCAGGCCCATGCCGGTCTCTGCAGGTTGTGCGGGATGTCGATGCGCAGGCAGAGTGTCATGGCGGCTCAATCACGGGCTGTGTTCAGCAAGGATCGGACCTGTCGCCAGGTGGCGTCCACATTCGCTGACAGCTTGTGTTTCAGCGTGTAGCGTGGCAACTCGGCCGTTGTCGCGGCAATGCGCGTGTAATGCACCAGATACTGCTGAAGCAAGCTGGTGAGATCATAGTTTTGGCGCACTCGCTCTGGGCCGCGCTGGGCCAGATCGCTGCGCATTGCCGGGCTCAGGTTCAGCAATGCAGCGCCCAGTGCGCCCGGCCTCGCCATGTCGACGAACACGCCATCCTCGACGATTTCGCGCTGGTTGGGGTGCCCGGTGCAGACCACCGGCAGGCCCATCGCCATCGCTTCGATGTAGACGATGCCGAAGGTCTCGAACAACGAGCCCAGCGTGAACACATCCGCCGCCGCATACGCCTGGGGCAGATCTTCATGCGGCAGGGTGACGCAGACCACGCGGCCGTCCATCAACTCTGCGCCCAGCGCCTTGATGGCTGCGGAGTCCGGGCCCTCCTGGCCGACCAGCAACAGCCACGCACCAGGCACGGTAGCCACTTCGCGGATCACGTGGTCGGTGCGTTTGTGCCAGTAGCAGATGGTGCCGACGCTGATCACGACAAAGGCGTCTTGGGGTATGCCATGGCGCTGCCTGAAGTCGGACACCACGCCGGGGTGGAAGCGCCGCATGTCCACACCGTGGGGAATCACGAAGGCCTTGTGGCGAGCGCTGCGCGCCAGGTTGTATGCGCTGTGTTCCTGCACGAAGTCGCATTGCGGAATGTCGGCAGCCGCTATGGCGCCACCGTTCGACCACAAGATCTTCGGTGTGCGGCGGAACAGGTGGCGCTGGCTGTACAGCACATTGCACACCTCTTGTTCAAGGCAATGGATGATGTCGTAGTCCCCGGCCAGCAGCGCGGCCAGGGCACCCCAGGCGAAAGTCTCGCCTTCTACCCGCATGCGCTCGACCTCGACGGCGGCCTTCTGCCATTTTGGCGACACCGGCAGCTGAATGCTGCTCAGGTGGTCCGAGTAGCGTGGGACATGCGGCACGACAAGCTCGCGCGCATGGGCAGCACCGCCGCCTTTGAACAGTGTGATGTCCACAGTGCCCTGCAGCAGGTCGAACAGGCCGCGGGCGAACGCCTCGTGGCCACGGGCAATGTGGCCAAGACCGGAGCAGAGCAGCGCAATCTTCATGGGGGACGGGGCGGGTGGCAGGCGGGCCGTTCGAGAGACCTGCTGATTGTGTGTGCAGCCAAGAAGGCTGCCTCCAGCGGTGATGCTATCTGGCGTGCATATGCCCCGCAGTCTGCACTTCCGTGCACAGCCAGCGACATGCCGCAGTGCCACAATCATGCGAGGCAGTACCCACACCTTTCAGCGACTTGCGGGTTGCTCCACGCAATCACATGGCCACCCCACCCAAGTTGTCCGTCGTCATACCCTGCTTCAATGCACGGCCGCTGATCGCCGCGACTTTGCGTTCCGTGTTGACGCAGGAAGGGTTCGAACTGGAAGTGATCGTTGTGGACGACGGTTCACTCGACGGTTCGGCCGATATGGTGGCGAGTGAGTTCCCTACGGTCAGGTTGCTCAGGCAAGGCAACCAAGGGGTGGCCGCGGCGCGCAACCTGGGTATCGCCCACGCGTCACACGAGTGGGTGGCCTTTTTGGACGCGGACGACCTGTGGCTGCCCGGAAAGTTGGCTGCACAGTGGGAACAGCTGCAAGCCGACCCGCTGGCCCGGATGGCATGTTCAGCCTGGCAGGTGTGGGTCAGTACCGAGCCCGAGCCCAGCGCCGCCTTCCTCGCCGATCTGCATTCCCGAGCCGCCGACACTGAGCTTTGGGCCGGCCCCAGCGGCTGGATTTATCCCGAGCTGCTGCTGGACTGCGTTGTCTGGACTTCGACGGTGATCGCACAGCGCGCGCTGCTCCGGGAACTGGGCGGGTTCGACGCCGAACTTCGCATCGGGGAAGACTATGACCTCTGGCTGCGGGCTTCCCAGTTGACGCCGATCTTGCGGATTCAGCAACCCTTGGCGCTGTATCGCCAGCACCCTGGCAACGTGACACGCGGTGTGCCCAAGGCCAACCATCGAGGCGAAGTCATCTCCAGTGCGCTTGAGCGCTGGGGCTGTCGCTCCGCAGATGGGCGTCTTGCGGATGAAGCGGCCGTTGTGCGTGGACTCGCGCGCAGCTGGAGCGACCTAGCCGGCGCGCAACTGCTGGCAGGCAATGACAGGGATGCGCGCAGTTCCACGCTGAAGGCGCTGCGCATGGATCCCCGCCAATGGCTGGCATGGAAGCTCTTGGTCAAAATCACGCTGCACGCAATGCAGCGGCAGGTGCCACGACGTGGCTGAGGCCACTGAACGGACCTGCCTCGGCGAGATAGTGTCTGCCGAAGTGCCGGGCTGGCCGGAGGAGGCCATGATTACGATTCGAGTCGCCAAAGGTCGAATCGCAGCGATGACTCAGCATCCAACGCGCTGGCTCGCACCCGACGCTGGCGCCTTTGTCGGTGATTGGATTCGCCTGACGCGGCGCGTCTTTCCCGAAGCCCACGCATCATGATCAAGCATCGTTGCCTTCGGGGGGGCAAGCTCCTATGACAACGGTGCGTCGCTCGCTGGCGCTCTCGTTCATCGAACGCTACTTCAGCATCATGATGGCCCTGGGCAGCAACATGTTGCTGGCGCGGCTGTTGACGCCCGAGCAGATCGGCATGTATTCGGTGAGCCTGGCCGTCATCGGCCTTGCACACGTGCTGCGCGAATTCGGTGTGGGCAACTTCCTCATCCAGCAGAAGGACCTGAACGACAACCACGTGCGCACTGCCTTCGGTCTGGCGCTGGTCCTGGGCGGCACGCTGGCAATGGTGATCTTCGCCATAGCACCCTGGGCGGCGCGCTTTTACGACGCGCCGGAAATGGCCGGGCTGATGCGCATCGTGGCCTTGAATTTTCTGGTGCTGCCGTTCTGTTCCATCTCGCTTTCGCTGCTGCGGCGCGAGATGAAGTTCAAGGCCCTGCTGTATGTCAGCCTGGGCGCGATGGCGCTGGGAACGGCTGTGACGCTGACGCTGGCCTGGCAGGGTCTGGGCCCCACCAGCCTGGCCGTGGGTTCGGTGGTGGGCAACGTGGCCACCGGCTTTGGTGCCTGGTGGGCCCGTGGGCGACCGGCCCTGCTGCGCCCTGGCTGGAGCGAGTGGCGCGTGGTGCTGAACTTCGGCGGCCAGAGCGCAGCCACGGGCATCGTCACATCGGTAGCGATGGACATCAACGACCTGGTGGTGGGCAAGGTGCTGGGGTTTGCGCCGGTGGCCATCCTCAGCCGGGCGCAGGGGCTGATGAACCTGTTCCATCGCGACGTGATGGGTGCCATCCGCAACGTGGCCTACCCCGCCTATGCACGCACGCACCGTGAGCATGGCGATGTCGAGTCCGCGCATGTCGCGAGCGTGGTGATGGTGACGGCCTGCGCCTGGCCGTTTTACGGTTTCCTGGCGCTGTTTCCGCTTCAAATACTTCGTCTGATGTTTGGCCCGCAGTGGGACGCTGCAGCTGTGTTGGTGCCGGTGTTCTGCCTTGCCGGGGCCGTGGCCGCCGTTTCCGGCTTGGCGATGAGCGCGTTGATGGCCGTTGGCCGCGTCGATCTGGTGACCAAGACGGAATTGATATTCCAACCGTTGCGTGTAGCTATCGCGGTCGGCGCTGTCATGATCTTCGAGTCCGTTTTGGCTTGTGCTTTGGCCTATCTCGCCGCTTTCGTCCTTTACCCGCTGTTTGCTTACAGTATGAAGCAGCGTGCTTTACCCACGGCATTCATGCCATTCTTTCGGGGTCTCGCGCACAGCGCGGCCGTGACGGCGCTCGCGCTGCTGCCGGCGGTCATTTGGCAGCTCTTGCGTCCGCTGGGCGATACGGAGCGCGGCTTTGGTGTCGAACTGGCAGGGCTTGCTTTGGTGACGGCGCTAGCCTGGGTGCTGGCGCTGCGCATGCTGCACCATCCGTTGGCGATGGATCCCGTGTTCAAGGGCCTGATGGCTCGCGTTCCTGTTTTGAGGAGAGTTTGATGGAGATAACGTTCATCTTGCTCGGTGGTCTGGTCCTTCTGCTTGCCTTGGCCCTGGTCGCATTGCACAAGCTGCGGCGAATGCATGTGATGCTCTACCGCATCCAGCAAGACAGTGAAGAAGCACGGCGCGAGGCGGGTGCGCTGTTTGGCCAGCTGCAGGCCTTACAAGCCCTGGATCGACTGCTCAACCTGCCGCACAGCCTGCCACCGTTGCGCGGCTGGGCCGGCTCGCCGGACATCCTGTTGCAGGTGGCGCAGCGGGCGCTGGCCACACAGCCCCGGGTGGTACTGGAGTGCAGCTCGGGTGCGTCTACCGTGGTTGCGGCGCGCTGCTGCCAGCTCAATGGGCAGGGGCATGTCTACAGCCTGGAGCACGAGGCCGAGTACGCGGCGAAGACGCGCGAGCATTTGGCGCGCCAGGGCTTGAGCGACTGGGCCACCGTCGTGCACGCGCCATTGGAGATCGGCGCTGACGGCCTGGCCTGGTATCGCGACAGTGCGCTGCCCGCCGAAGCCACAGGGGCAGAGTTGCTTGTCGTTGACGGACCCCCCGCCGGCGGCGACAGCCAAGCCCGCTATCCCGCACTGCCGCGCCTGCGCAAACGGCTGGCCCCGCGCTTTGCCTTGCTGCTGGACGACGCCGACCGGCCCGGTGAGCGCGAAGTCGTCGCCCGCTGGCTGAAGCTGGACGCGAGTCTCGGCGCTGAGTGGTTGCCCTGCGAGAAGGGCCTGGCGGTGGTGGAGCCACGCGCTTGACCGAAAAACCGCGCATTGCTTTGCTCTGCTCTGGCCTGGGCCATATTCGGCGTGGCCACGAGGTGTTCGCGCGAGATCTTTTTGACCTGTTGAAGGGCGAACTCGACATCACCTTGTTCAAGGGCGGCGGCGAGCCCTTGGAGCGCGAGGTGGTAGTGCCCAACTTGCCGCGCAACAGCGCGGCACTGGCTGGCGTGCACGCGCTGGCTTCGCCCAAGTGGATGGCTGCGGCGCAGGAGCAGGAGCAACTGCGTGCCGAAGGCAAATCGTTCACCTGGGGCGCCATGCCGGCGCTGCTATCTGGCGGCTTCGAGATCGTGCACTCGCTGGAATGAGAGGTCTGCACCACGCTGTGGGCCAACCGCCACCTGTTCGCGCGCACGCCGCGCATCTTATGGTCTAACGGTGGCGCTATTCCCGCACGAAAGCAACCGCCCTGCGATTTCGTGCAAGAACACACTGTCGCCAACCTGGCGCAAAGCCAACGTGGCAAAGCCTTCATGATTCCGCATGGCGTGGACACCACGCGCTTTCACCCTGGCGTGGCCACTGACTACCGGCGGCGCCACGGCATCCCGGCCGAAGCCTTCGTCGTCATCACCGTGGGCAGCATCTGCTACTGGCACAAGCGCACCGACCATGTCATCCGCGAAGTGGCGGCTGTGCCCGGCGCCTGGTTGTTGGTGGTGGGGCAGGAAACAGCCGATACGCCGGCCATCCGCGCGCTGGGGCAGCAGCTGATGCCTGGGCGCATCGTGTTCGACAGCCTGCCGCACAGCGACCTGCCGCAGGCCTATGCCGCGGCCGATGTGTTCACGCTGGGTTCGCTGCACGACACCTTTGGCATCGTCTACATCGGGGCCATGGCCATGGGCCTGCCGGTGGTGTGCACCCACCACCCCAACCAGCGCCAGATTGTGCTGCAGGGCGTGTTCGTAGACATGCAGGCTCCTGGCGCGCTGACGTCGGCGTTGTGCAACCGGTCACTCGAACAGTGGCGCGCGCTGGGAAAAGATGCGTAAAATATCTTCAACGAGCAGTATGACTTTCATATGCTCCGACATAGGTATACCCAAACGTATACGCGAATTTTCAAAGCGAGCCCGCAACCGCTAGCGGATTGGAGTCGGGGCAGAAGGCTTTTGCATACGCTCAGTGCGACGTTCCGAGCTGTTGGATTAAAATCCGGTTGAACCGGCCGTCGAGGATCGAATGGACCTGAATCGCGAACTAATTTCTATCGACCGCGGGGACACTAAGCTCCGCCAACGTTCGCGGAGCGTCACAGCAATCATCTCGACGTACAACAGAGCCGACTTTATTGGAGAGGCCGTCGTATCCCTACTGGAGCAGACGGTAAAGCCAAGTCGTTTGATTATTGTTATCGACGGCTCGTCAGACAATACTGCGAGTGTTCTTGCCGAATTCGCGCAGCAGATTGAGGTCATCAGTATCGAAAATGGCGGCAAAGCCCGGGCATTGAACAAAGCACTGGCCGTTGTGGATACAGAGTTTTGCTGGCTATTCGATGATGATGATATTGCTCACCCTGACGCATTAGAGACTTTACTGCAAGCCATCGAAGACAAGCCCGAGCTAGGGTTCGTTTTTGGCCATAATGATTCGACCAGCTCAATTGGAAGAATCACTAAAGAGGCCATTCAAAAACAGTCATTCCCGTTTGCTGGGGCAACGGCCGAAAGACTCAGATTTCAAATTTGTCGCGAGTTAACATTTTTTCTACAGGCTTGCCTGATCAGAAGGAGCGCTATCGAGGCAGTGCGCGGGTTAGACGAAAGGTTTCTGCGCTCGCAAGACTACGACTTGCTCATAAGGCTGGCACTGAAATATCCGTTTTCATACTGCGGCAAGGCGGTTTTTGTTCTCAGGCAGCATTCAGGCGCAAGAGGGCCAGCCGCCATCAGGCACTCAGCAACTGACAGAAATCGCATCTGGATGGAGTTCGATCGATTGATTGGCGAAAAAATTGCCGATGCAATTACGGCGGATGTGGTTTGGGCTGCAAATGAGAAACCTCCAAGCGAGAATCAGGCTTTGCGTAGTTTTGGTCTGGCAAAGGCATACTTACTTTCCGAAAAGCGCGGCCTTTCAAACACCGTGAACGAAATTTTCCTGGCCTTCGTAGCTGACCCTGATTCACCTTTGACAGGCTCAGAGATCGAATGGGCCAGGGAAGTCCTACATGGCTCGAAGATTGGAGGAATGAGCGCGTTGCCCACTGTGAGGCTGGCAGGGCTGGCTCGCTTTAAGGCGGCAAGGTCGGCCTTGAGGGAGCTCTCGCGCGGTGCGTACTGGACCGGTACCAACGCTGCCAGCACAAGGGCGAAAGTCGCTTGGAAATTGGCCGCAGCGCTCCTTGTCCTGTCTTCAGCCAGTGCGCGGTTTTTTGGCAAGCGATGACCGATCCCGCGATGACCTTGGAGATGAAAGCACAGCTGATCGTGCGCGTATCTGTAGTCATCCCTACCTACAACCGCCGCCCGCTGCTGGGCGCGGCCATCGACTCGGCCCTGGCGCAGGCCGGCGTCGCGGTAGACGTGATCGTGGTGGACGACGGTTCCACCGACGGCACGGCGGACTGGCTGCAGCAGGCCTACGCGGGCCAGCCGGTACGGGTATTGCGCAATACCGGTGGCAAAGGCCCGGCGGGCGGCCGCAACACGGGCCTGCGTGCTGCGCGCGGCGACCTCGTGGCACTTCTGGATTCCGACGACCGCTTTTTGCCGGGCCACCTGTCGCAGGCGGCGCAGGCCTTTGCGCGCTGGCCTGAACTGGGCCTGGTTTTCGGACGCGCCCGTTACCTGCGCGATGGGCAGGCGGTGGACTACATGGGCCCAAATTTCACGCGCAAGCTGGGGCTGGCACCCAAGGCCACAGAGGACGACGACGTGGCCCTGATGGGCCCCGGCTTCTTTGAGCACCTGTTGCAGCAGGGTTGCTGGTTCAACCTGTCCAGCGTTGTGTTGTCGCGTGCTGCCGCAGCGCAGCCGATGCAGGAAGACCTGCGCGTGGCAGAAGACTACGAATACTGGGTGCGTTTGTCGCGCCGCTTCAGCTTTGCGTGCCTGAAGCAAGAGCAGGTTGAATACACCCTGGGCGACGACAACATTTCGTTTGAGGCGGACCTGCGTGTAGAAGGCCACGCTCCCCAGATGTTGCGGGCCTACGGGCACATGCGCGCCTACCAGGGCCTGTCGGCAGGGCAGCGGAAGCTGATTCAAGATCGTATGGCAGAGGAACTGTTCGATTGGGGCTACCGCGCCAGACAACACGGCCACACAGCACAAGCCCTTGACCTGCATACGCGGTCTTTGGGTTACGGGCTCCGGACGCGGAATGTCGCAGCCTTGTTGAAGACGGTGTTGGGTGTGATGAGGCCGCGCGCTGATAGCTAAGGCAAGGTCAGCGCAGCCCCTCCCGGCCCACCTTAAACTACTCCGCGCTAACCATCAGCTAGCCGCGCGTGGGCCAGCGATGGACAACAGAGGAGATTCTTCAATTCCGGCGGGACCCTTACGGGCACTGTAGCTGCTTTAATGCTACCGCCGCCGTGAACGCGCGCCGTCGGTGACAGGCCGAGCGAAATGTTCGGTTTGGCGCATTGATGTTTCAAGCATCGAAACCCTATGGCTGGGCGGGGCTGGATTGGAAACGCAGTCGACGGGAACGGCTCGGCAGGGTGGTGTCGGTTTAATTGACAATTGTTCGCACGTGTAGCCGGCGGGCAGGCCGGTCGGTTCTGCTGGGGGGCGGCGTCGCTAGTCCCACTGGCGCTGCCAGCAGTGGTGCAAGGCGCTCAACAGGGGCTCGGTTGCTGAAGGCAACTGGGAATGGGAATGGGCATGAGTATTTCGGAGACTGCCATAAAGGCCCATGCGTCCGACGCGCACGGCGCGGCACCACGCCACACGTCGGCCGACACAGCCGAAGTCGCGGCTGCGGCGCTTCTGGCCGCCGTCGTGGCGTGCCTGGCCTGGGTCCAGCTCGGGTGGCTGCTGGGGTGGCGCTTCAGTGGCGTGCAATCCCTGTGCGCGGGCGCGGTGGCACTCAGCGCTGTGATGGCACTTGCCACCAAGTGTATGGGCCGTCAGGCCACTTTGCGGGCTGCGGTGACCGCAGCTATGTGCGCGCTTGTTTCTCTGGCTCTTGCCGCTGTCGTCAAGGACTATTCCTATGACGGACAGCGTTACCACCAGCAGGCGGTGCTGGCCTTGGCAGGCGGTTGGAATCCGTTGCATGACGAACCACTTCAGGGTGCCAATTCGCTTTGGATCAACGGCTACGCCAAGGGCCCATGGACATGGTCGGCGGCGTGGTTCGATGCCACGGGCAGCATCGAGTTAGGCAAGTCCCTTCACGTGTGGTTGGCCGCCAGTGCAGGCCTTCTGGCCTACGGCGCGTTGCTGCGCCTGACGACACAGGGTTGGCTCGTGGGGCGGGCAGCGGCGTTGTGGATCGCGGTGCTGGCTGCCGTCAACCCAGTTTTCCTGTACCAATGGCCAACGCACATGAACGATAGCCTGGTGGGCAGTCTGCTGTTGGCGCTGGCCAGTCAGGCGGCCAGGTTGGCGTTGTCACCGTTCGGCTTCTTACGCACCGCCTACGGTTGGTTGGCAGCAGGTCTGGCGCTGGCGCTGTTGCCCACGCTGAAGTCGTCAGGTTTGGCCTATGCGTTGCTGGCTTGCGTGGCGGCGTTCGCACTGGCTCTACTAGCAAGGCGCGTCCATCTGGCGAAGTCGGTCACGCTGCTCGCTGCGGCCAGCATGCTCCCGGCAGCTTTGCTGCTGGGCTGGAACCCGTACGTCACGAACACCTTGCGGCATGGGCATCCGTTTTACCCGCTGGCTGGTACAGCTCGTGTGGACATCATCAGCGGCAACTCGCCTGCGAGGCTGCAGGAAGCCGGTCGGGTTGCCCAGTTGCTGGGTTCGCTGTTCTCCGAGTCTCATTCCGAGCTTGGCGCCAGCGACCATCCGGCCTTCCGCCTCAAATGGCCGGGCGTCGCGAGTGGGCAGGAACTGTCACGATTCAGCTCAAAGACCGACATGCGCATCGGCGGGTTCGGACCCTGGTTCAGTCTGGGACTGATGATGGCGTTTGCCGCTGCTGCTGCCGCTGTGG
>Ga0163144_10024436_pt1 | contig 11853 bp, 6 predicted proteins | sample OliLak19BULKMAT1_FD_123175 | JGI IMG/M metagenome (GOLD analysis project Ga0163144, IMG submission 123175) | Freshwater microbial mat bacterial communities from Lake Vanda, McMurdo Dry Valleys, Antarctica - Oligotrophic Lake LV.19.BULKMAT1 | ecosystem: Environmental > Aquatic > Freshwater > Lake...
AATCAGCGCAACTTCTTGCGGAGTTGTACAGATGACCGCACCCGTAATTGGCGCGACTTGGGAAAGCGTAAGTTGAATATCGCCAGTGCCTGGCGGATAATCAATAACTAAGTAATCAAGTTCATCCCAAAATACTTGGGATAAAAACTGTTTGATCACGCTCGCCGCCATCGGACCGCGCAAAATCGTGGCTTTATCGCCTGACGAAAACATTCCGATAGAAATAACTTTAATCCCGTCAACGAGCGGCGGAACAACCATTTTGCCATGCATGGCTTCAGGCATACCGGCGCGCGTCATTAGTGGGACAGACGGTCCATAAACATCTGCATCGAGCAATCCAACGCGCGAACCTTTTGCCGCTAGGGCATAAGCCAAGTTCACAGCAGTCGTTGACTTACCAACACCACCTTTGCCCGACCCGACAGCAATCACACTCTTGACCGACATACCGATTTGCCCAAGCGGCGCTGGAGGTCGATCGAGCTCCTCGAACTTCACTTCGAATCGCTGTTTATCTGGCGCGATCGCTCGCAGACGTTCTTCAACTTGCGACGCAACAAGCGCTCGCAGCGGCCAACTATGCGTCGACAACTTAATGGTGCAAACGACGGAATTCGCGTCGACTTGGATTTCGCCGATCTGATTGGTCTTCGATATCGGACGACCGGTTTCAGGATCGCGAACATCTGCTATGGCGGCGGCGAGAGTTTGGATTACTTCAGAGGACATGTTGAGTGCTTTGCTTAATGCGGAGTCAGGCTAGCTACGTTTACGACCGATGAACTGGTAATAAGGAGTTCGAATAATCGGAATGTAAGGCACCTTCGAATACGATTCTTGCGACCACACCGTATCGAAGTGGTTTCGCAAAAACGGCAGGTGATCTGGTGAAGGGAAGACGTTGTCATTCGCGAACCAAACAGGCCAGAAACTGCGAGTGAACCAACTGTGCCGCTTCAAACCTTCAGCCGCGTGTTTGCGCGCGGTGTAAAAGTCGACCACACCAATCACCCCACCAGGCTTCAGCATTCTAAGAGCGTTTTCAATGGCTCCAAACCAATCCGGGATCATCGTCAATGAGTATGAAAAAGTGACCACGTCTGCGGCCCCTTCAGGCGGCTGCCAAGCGGTTGCGTCCCCTTCGATCGCGTTGACGTGGTTCCAGCCATTCTTTGCAAAGCGATCCCTGGCGACGGACAATAATGAAGTTGCCAAGTCAACCACATAAGCGCTCCGCAGCCGCGGCACCGATTCGCGAATGAACTCGAGGTTGGCCCCTGTGCCGCCGCCAAGATCGACCCAAACGCCACCTTCCGGTGCCGGAATTTTCTGAAAAAGCTCTTCGCGACCATGCAGCAATCGCTTGCGAAAATCATCGTACGCGTCAGCTTGGCCCGAGTAGAAATTTTCCATCCGTTCAGCGTGATCTTTGCCTCGCACAGGCCGCAGCGCGAGGTGATACAGAATTTTCAGATCCTGAAGCAGTGCCATAATGGATCCGTCTAGCTGGCCAAATCCGCGATATAGAAGCTACCGTAAGTGTGCACACGATCAAGCTCATGCAGACGCGATGACAGATCAGGGTGGTAGGTCAACAACTCGCGCAGCATTTTCTGCTTGCCATCGTGCATTACCGCCACACGATCAATGAACTCTGTCCGCAAACCACCACTCCGCCACAGTACCTTAGCGCCAGGCGCCGCGCGATTCAAAATGGCTTGCCACTCAGACTCGAGCAGCGGGAAGAAATGATCCGACAACCAATCCATGTGATCTAGCAAAATGAACCGCGAAATCGGCTCTTTACCTTTTTCAAGAAAGCCCTGAACACTGTCGGTGTACACTGAAACATTAGCGACGTTGTTCGATTTCAGCTTCTCGAAATTGGCTGGCTTCAAATACTCAGGACAACACGCCGGGGTGTACGAACCAGTGATGTAAACTCGCCAAAAATAGTTATCCACAAACGGCAGCTTCGCAAACACCGATTCCATCGAGTCTTGAATGAATTTCAAAATGCCGCCCGGATATTGATTTTCAATCTGCTGCCGCTGCGCCTTAGGAACGCCCAGCATCGAAAGTGTCGTGTCGCGATTCATCGCAAATCGCAACGACCTGCTCCAGAACTTCTCTTGAATTGATTCGTAAATCGCGGCTTGCTCGTTTAGCGTAGGCGAGGCCATCAGCGCGTCGATTTCTGGCCGAACTTTGGCGACGCGATCGATGTAGTACCGGATCATCCTCGCGAAAGCACCGGATGTACCGCGGTAATAAAAGGTGCGTTTTGAACTATCGAAAAACTTGATCCACTTGTCCCAATAAGTTTGCGACCAAGGATTCAGTTGCTTACGCAAAACGGAATGATACAACTTCGCCGCCCCAGGATGATAACCATCACCGAACAGCTTATAGAAATCTTCGAATTGCAGTTTCTTGATTCCTGCAATCTTCAGTTCCAGCAACGCGTTCTGGCGGGGGTTCATGTCGACCGCATACACATGGGCCGGGCCAGCAATGGCATAGTCGAGCGCATTGCAACCAGCGGAGGTAATAACCAGCACACGATCTTGGCTGGTCAGTTGCAAGGCCTCCCGGTCCAACCTCGGATCTTCCCAACAGGTGTTGTATACCAGGTTGTTTCCATGGACGAAGCTGAAAACGCGGCCACTAATCCAATTGCGTAACGACATGGGACGTAAGCCATCCAACGTAGAGAAAAACGGCCGTAGAACCACTACTGACCATCAGAGAATCGTACCGGCAAACGGGGACATCTGCGAGGGTACGCATCGACGGATGAAAAGTTTTGATCGCGTACGCCGAAACCATCTCGCTCGTCGCGCCCGTAACATAAACTAAGGAGTTGCGCGGTCGAACCGCTCGAGCCACCGTCAATCTTACCCAGCGATGCGAATTCCCCGTCGGAAATCGAGTCAAGTGTTCGCGCCGAAATTGCAGTTTCCTGTTATTACTTGGCTGCACCCTTCAGTTTCGCAATCAAATATTCTTGCACCGACTCATGCTTGGCTTCAGCGACCGATGGGTAAAACAGCTCGCAATCCACGCCCACCTCTTTGCAGCGTTCTTGCAACTTCACTCCAAAATTGGCTGTGTGTGTCGGATCTTTTTGCTCTTTCCCGAGAGCCGGCGGCGCTGAGTAAAATAGATAGACAGGTGGATCGTCCGATGTAACAAGCGCATAAGGCGAGTATTCCGCAATCCAAGGCAAAATCGTCTCGCGCTTCGAAAGAAATTCGGCGAACGGCGTCAGCTTCTTCGTCGCATCACCCTTGAATCCAAACGCATGGCCACCGTAGCTGCTATTGGGCGTCCACTCTTTCATCTGCTGCGGATCGAGCGTGGTTTGAGCTCCAGTAACCGCCGCGCACAACAACCTTGTCGATTCGCGAGCCACTGGATCGTCGCTCTTGGGGTCCGCCAAGTCGGGATGAAAGGCAAGCCACAATGAAGTGCATGCTCCGGCTGATCCTCCACTCGCAGCAATACGGTTTTTGTCCACGTTCCACTCAGCCGCTTTGTTGCGAACCAATTGCAACGCCCTCGCCGCGTCAAGCAGCGGACCTTGAACCGGCGGAACGACTCCATCTACGGTGGCTTCTACAATAAATCGATACTCGACCGATGCGACAGAAATGCCTTCACGCAACATCGCAGGTAACATCGATGACAGTCCATTCAATCGACCGCCCGCATTCCAGCCACCACCGTGAACAAACAGTAACACCGGAGTCGGCGATGCAGATTTGGCTTGCCAGAAATGCAGGATTTGCTTCGGATGAGGTCCATAAGCGACGTCATAGTGAGTTGGGTTGGGCAACAAAGGCTCTCTCTCAGCAACTTGCTTTGCTTCCCGCTTGCCAATCTCACGCACAAAAATGTTGCGCCAGCGAATTTCACCCCCATGCGTTTGCAACATGATGGGTCCTTTCGCTGCCAGCGGTTGCGACCGATCCCAAAAATTCTCCATGATCACTCCTTCAACAACTAACCGAGTATTCAACGTCACCCAAGTCCGCGCACCAATCTGCCGAATCTTTAGTGTGTTCCATTGACCAAGCGGTTTGTCGACCACCATGATCGGATCGCGACCCAAAGTGTTCGGCGAGTTGTTAAACAGTCCACCTGACCCTTGATGTGGTTTTCGATTCGGATTCTTCGGATTAAAAGGTTGGTTCTTATCCCAGATCTGTACTTGAGGCGTACCGCGAAGATAGATCCCACTGTCAGCACCCGCAACGGTTTTGTACTCGATCATCAACTCGATGTCACCGAACTCCTCATCTGTGGTCGCATAAGGCCCAGTACCTACGTTGACCAATTCTTCTCCATCAACTTTCCAGTGCTCCGCAAACTCAGCACGTTGCTTCGCCAAATTCTCTTCTTTCTTCTCACCGGTCAGCTTGTCTGATTTATGCGGGTTCCAACCGTACCATCCTGTTAGATCTTTTCCGTTAAACAGCGATCGAAATCCTTTCGGCGGCTTAGCCTCCTGCGCACTGGCGAATTCAAAAAAACCAATCAAAAGTACCGCTGCGGATAATGCAAAACTGAAGCGAAAGATTCGTGACATGCTGCCCTCGGAGTGATGGTGGGATGAAGGTAGGACGTAAGTGGTACAACCACGGGACGATGGTGGAAAAGCGACTTGAAAGCGATTCGAAGTGGATAGTACCGAGATTAGGAAAACGGTGGTTCAATCGGGCTGCGTCAGCCAATCGAGTTTGAATCTTGCACAGACGATTGTACTATCGCCTTCGAACAGACACAGCACGGTTCCATCCTCCAGCACAGCGAGATCCGAATAGGCGCTAGCGCCCTTCTCGATCGTCTTGCTGATCGGCCAAGTTTGACCGTCATCACGGCTGAGTTTGATCGACAAGTTCTGCCGCTTTCCGCGTCCAGCCGGAATCTCTTTGCCCGACTTATCGAGCCCCAGTGAGTGCGGGTTCGAAAAAATCAGAGTACCAGCCTGCGACGGATGTGCCACGATACTGGCCATACAAATCGGCTCCCACAATTGCTCATGAAACAACGGCTGGCTCCAATCGCTGGCTCCATCACGGCTGGTCGTAATCAATTTCCGATTCGGCTTCGAAACACTTCGCGTCACCAACATCACGCGACCATCCGACAATTCCGTAATCATCGTTTCATTTGGATTGCTGTATTCGCGTTCGTTAGGAACCGCAATCTCGCCCGCATGCCACGACTTGCCGTGATCGTCGCTGTAAATGGTGGCCGCTGCCGAAGGAGCATGATCACCTGTCTTTCCATAGGCCAACCAGATCGGCACCACCAACCGGCCGCTAGTCAATTGAATACCGTGCCCAGGCCCTGTTGCAATCACTTTCCACGGATACTTCGCCCGAAATGGTTCGAAGGCAGCGGTAATCTCCTGCGGTTCGCTCCACGTCATTCCATCATCGATAGTGCGCATCGAAAAACACCGCGCGTAGTTCACACAATACAAAAATTCGATGGCACCCGTCACACGATCCACGATGGCAACTGGATTGTTGACCGTTTGTTCCTTCTCACCACCCGTCGCTTTGCGAGGATTTCCTTCGATGCGTTCAGCCCGATGCGCGATGTGCTGCGACGGCAGCCAAGTCTTTCCGCCGTCTGTCGAGCGACGAAGGTGCACTTCGATCTCGCCCCAATCCGAGCGACTGTCCTTGCGAGCTTCGCAGTAGGCCAGCACCGTTCCCTTCGTCGTGACCACCATTCCCGGAATGCGATGCAACGCGATTCCGTTCAAGCCCGCTGGAAACACTTCGCTCTTTTCCAACATCGGTTCGCTCGCAACGACACTTTGCAGCAATAAACCATTAACTGCAAACAAACAACTAGTTGCAACAGAGCACAATAACGCGAGAACACGCACTTTCATCTGAGCATCTCACTAGTAAAAGGTCGGCGATTTAAGGTGAAGTCAACTTGAACGAATCTACCGCACGCAATACCCCTTCCGCTTTATGCCACGTCTCCTGCTCTTCAAACTTCGGATCGCTGGCCGCCACAATACCGCCACCAACCGGCACTTGCCACCATCCATCGCAGGCCGTCACCGTTCGAATTAGGATACTCAAATCCATGTCACCTGCAAAACTTATATACCCCAAACTGCCGCAGTAAGGCCCGCGCGCCGTCGGTTCCAGCTCACTGATAATTTGCATCGCTCGAATCTTCGGAGCACCCGTAATAGAACCGCCCGGAAAAGTCGCTTTGATTAAATCGCAAGCGCTAAGGCCTTCTTCCAAACGCGATCGAATGACACTCACCAAGTGCCACACGTAGCGATACGCTTCCAGTTGGCAAAGACTCGTGACCTGAACGCTATCGGTCTCTGAAACTCGAGACAGATCATTGCGCAGCAAGTCGACAATCATCACGTTTTCCGCGCGATCCTTTTCGCTCTGACGCAACAGCTCACTCATCGCTTGATCGGCCGCCGGGTCGCTCATCCGCGGACGCGTCCCTTTGATCGGACGCGTCTCGATCTCGCGTCGGTTCAGTTTCAAGAAGCGTTCCGGCGAGCTGCTGACGATTTGCACGCGACCAAAATCAGCGAAGCCGCCAAACGGTACTGGATTCTCATTCCGCAAATGTAGGTACAAAGATCGCGCATCGGTTTTCGATTTACGCAGTAAACGCTGCGCGATATTGACTTGAAAGATATCCCCTGCATGAACGTACTCAACCGCTTTCGCAACCGCGTCACGAAAACCGGCGGACGAAAAATTGCTTGTCCAATGCTCGGACCAACGCGTCGGATACTGCGTAGCCAACTGCGACGTAGGCAACACACATCCGTACTTTGGCACCACATCTTTTAGCAGCGGCTCACGAGCCTCAACTAGCTTCAAAAAATACTGCAACCGTTGATAGGCTCTGCGTTGTCGTTTCAGCGGATCCGCAATCGGCCAACCCTGCGAGATAACCCACGCTTCGTTCCGTTCATGATCCCACGCCAACACAACGTCGTACAAACCAAGTGCCGCCAGAGGCAATCGAAACTCGTTATATGCCGCCAGCGGTATCGACTCGAAACAACCACCCAGTTCGTATCCAAACCAACCAAGCATCCCACCCTGCATCGGCGGCAATCCATCAACGCTCGCCGCATGGTACTGAGCCAACAGAGCCGCCAGCGAATCGAGAGCGCCCAGATGCGGCTTGTCGATTCGCAACGTGCAAAACGGATCAGCAGCCAGGTAGCTGTAGCGACCCAACTTGGCCATCGGCAGGCTGCTATCCAACCAGACGCAACCCGGCAATCGCGATAGCCGCTTGAAACAATGCTCGGGTGTAAACTCAGCCGACAGTCGACGCACCAAGGGCTCAGGCGACGACAAGGACTGAATGAGTGTCGGAGCGATTTGGAACGGAGTGGACAACGAGAAACTCAATAAAACGGAACTTCTTGCAGAATCGGTTCCTATTTTAGCGTCATTCTTCCGGTTCTCCGATAACTCTTGGCAAATGTCTTGCAAACCAAGGATAAATCGCTGGAACGACAATCGTCGTCAGCAATGTCGAAGTAATTAGCCCGCCTATAACTACTGTCGCCAGCGGTCTTTGCATCTCCGCACCATCACTGGTTGACATCGCCATCGGCATGAACCCCAAGCTGGCGACCAAAGCCGTCATTAAAATGGGCCGCAATCGGGCGATCGCGGTCACTTCCGAAACTTTAAGCACATCGATGCCCGAGCGACGCAGCACCTCAGCAGCACTGACCCACACGAGCCCATTGAGCACCGCGACTCCAAATAGAGCAATAAAGCCAACGCCAGCGGAAATACTAAACGGCATCCCGCGTATCCACAACGCAAAGATTCCACCCGACGCCGCAATCGGAACCGACAGATAAATCAATCCCGCCAACGAAAATGACTTGAAAGTCGAGAACAGCAATAGAAAGATCAGCAGCAATACGATCGGCGTGATCAACATCAGTCGCAGGGAAGCAGATCGCAAATTCTCGAAATCGCCGCCCCACATCACTTCGTATCCCGCCGGCAAGCTAACCTCTTTAGCGATTCGTTCTTGCGCTTCAGCAACGAATCCCGCCACATCGCGATCCTGCACGTTGCAAGCGATAAACGTTCGACGTCGCGTGGCTTCATGCTCGACACCGGGCGGCGTCTCTTCCGTTCGAATGTCCGCCAGACTACCGAGCGGAATAGGTTCTCCGTTGATCGAATCGACCGGAAGTTGTTTCAACATTTCCATCTCGCTCCGCCAACGCTCCGGAAATCGCACCACCATCGGGTATCGCGCTCGACCTTCGTACACAACGCCCGTCTGCCGCCCGCCGATCGCTTCCACTACATTCATTACCTTCTGAGCATCGATTCCATACTGTGCGAGCGCAGCGCGATTCGGAACGATGGTCATCGTCGTCAAATTCGCTTGGTAATCCGCTTTCACATCCACCGCGCCACGAATCGCCTTCAGTTGCCGCTCGATCTCTTTGGCTTTATCCCCCAGCACTTGTAGGTCTTCACCATAGAGCAGCACCGCCACCTGAGCTTTTACTCCAGCCACAAGTTCGTCCACTCGCATTTCAATGGGCTGAGTGAATGCATAGACTGCTCCAGGGATTGATTCTTTTAGCGTTGCCGACATCTCTTTGACCAAATCATCGCGAGTGAGCCCATGTCGCCACTGATTATGTGCCTTCAAAATCACCCACACATCCGTTTGATGAACTCCCATAACATCGTTCGCAATTTCCGGTCGTCCGGTTTTGCAGAAGACCGTCCGAACCTCGGGGAACTTCTTCAGCGTGTTTTCAAGCTGCGTCGACATCACCACTGCGTCTTCCAACGAGGCGCTCGGAAGTCGATTCGCTTCAATCAGCAAATCGCCCTCCTCCAGCCGCGGCATGAACTCGGCCCCCAACCGAAGACTCACCGGCACACTCACCGCAAACACACACAGCGCTATCATCGCAGTCGTCAATTGGTTGCGAATCGCCAAACTAATTACCGGCCGGAACACACTCTTAATCGCCCGCACGAACCAGCTATCTTCTAAAGAAACTTTCTTCGGCAAGAACGTGGCCGCCAAGGCCGGCATCAGCGTCATACTAATGACTAACGAACCGGCCAGAGCGAATAGCACCGTAAGCGCCATCGGCCGAAACAGCTTACCCTCTGTCCCCTCTAACATCAAAATCGGTAAGTACACGACAGCGATAATCAACTCACCAAACATCGTTGGTTTGCGAACTTCGATCGCCGCATCGCGAATGATCTTTTTGCGTTCTGAAGCAGTCAGGACCGCATTTCCTTGAGCGTCAGTACCTGACCCAACCGCGTGCGCCATGCGGTGCATGCAGTTCTCCACCATGATCACCGAAGAATCGACGATCAACCCGAAGTCGATCGCCCCCAAGCTCATCAAGCTCGCCGTGATCGCGCCCGCATACATCAAATTCGTTGCGAACAGCATCGACAATGGAATCGCCAACGCTGTTATCAATCCCGCTCGGAAACTACCCAACATAATCAACAGCACCACCACGACCAACACGCCACCTTCGACCAAGTTCTTGATGACCGTTTTCAAAGTTCTCTGGATTAGATCCGCTCGATCGTAGATCACTTCGATCGTCATACCTGGCGGCAAAGTTGGCTTGATCTCTTCCAGTCGAGCCTTAGCGCGCTCGACCACTTCGCGAGAGTTCTCGCCGATCAACATCATCACCATGCCCGTCACAATTTCACCGCGTCCGTCACGTGTTACCACTCCCTGCCGCGACATCGCCGATTGGCATACCTCGGCGACGTCACCAATTAACAGCGGGTTGCCCGCTGTATCTCTCCGTATCGCGATCTGGCGAATTTCCTCTAGAGAATGAATCATCGCTTGGCCGCGAATGAACTGCGATTCATGATTTCGCACAACGTACCCACCACCCGCCGTCGTGTTATTCGACTCGATCGCGATGAATAACTCCGCTAGACTCACACCGTTGCTCGCCAAACGCTGCGGATCGGGCTGAATTTCAAACGTCTTGAACAAACCGCCATGCGAGTTCACTTCCGTCACACCGTCCACGCCTCGCAATCGCGGAATAACATCCCAGTCCAACACCGATCGCAACTCGGTGGGCGAATAACCCGGACCGCGCACTTCAAACTGCAGAATCTCACCGAGCGCCGTGGTCAGCGGCCCCAATTCCGGCGCGCCGTATTCCTGCGGTATCATCGTCGCTGCGATAGCGATCCGTTCGTTGACCAACTGCCGCGCCAAATAGATGTCTGTTCCCTCCTCGAACACAATCGTCACTACGGAGATTCCAAAACGCGATACGCTTCGCAACTCCTCGACGTTTGGAATCCCTCCCATCGTCGATTCAACCGGATAAGTCACAAATTGCTCGACCTCAACCGGCGACAATGCACCCGCTTTTGTGATTACTGCAATTTGAACATTGGTCATGTCAGGCACCGCATCAATCGGCAACTGCAACGCCGACCAAGTTCCCCCCGCAGCCATCAGAAGAAACGCGACGAAAATCATGAAGCGGTTATCAAGTGAGAAATCGATCAGTTTTGCGAGCATGGTAAACGTTCTAACTGTTGAGCAACTCAATGCGTATTGTTTTTTAAAAAGCGGCGATTCGCGGAAGCACTCCCAAGCGGTTCCTCGGCTTACTCTTCGGCCTCGAGCAACAGTTCGGACTTCAAATAGAAAACGCCATCGGTCACAATCGACTGACCAACCGACAGACCCGACGTGACTTCAACCCAACCACCCGCCCGCTCGCCGAACTCGACCACCCGGCGTTCAAACCTCCGCTCACCTAGTGGCAAGAACACGAACGATTCCGACTCATGGGTTCCAATCGCAGATTCGGGCACAGCCAAGCAATCAACCTTTTCGCCGATTGGCACTTCAACACTAACAAAAAGACCCGGCCGCAGGCGACCATCATTGGCAATAGTTGCAACGACCGGGATCGAGTTCGTGGATGAATCTACTTCGCGGCCAACAAAATAGACGCTCGCCTCCAAACGTTCCGATCCCAGCGCCGGCGAAGCCACTTTCAGCACATCGCCGGAGGCTAAATTCAACCCTCTCCACTGCGCTTCACGCAACTGCGCTTTGATCCAAAGATTGCTCGTGTCAGCCAACGTCAGCAAACTATCGCCCGGGCTAACTCGTTCGCTCTCAGCCAATTTCTTCTGTTCGACCGTACTATCCAGCGGAGCTCGAATTTCTACAGTCGCCAGATTATCGCCAGGCGATTCGTGCCGCGATGGCAGCTCCGCGAACGATTGATAGCCCATCAAAGTCGCCGTTTGTTGCCGAGCTAAATCGAGCTGACGCTGAGCCGATTCAACCGCTGCAGTGGCTTTCGCAACCTCCTGATTACTGTCGAACAAAAGCTGCTCAACGTTCCCGCGCAGCGAAGCCTCCGCGCTCTCCAACTGTGAACTGCGTTCGGCTGCCGTTCGACCTGCGATCGCACCTGATTCGGTCACCGTCGTAATCCGACGAATTTGCGATCTCGCCAACAGCATTTGCGAATAAGCGGTCAGCAACGTTTCTCTGGATGCACCGATTTGTTCTGCCAACTCCGATTCCCGAATCTTCTCCAGCGCATCGCCTCTCCGAATCGCGGCCACCAAAGTCTCAATGCCGGTGCGACGCTGCCGCTGAAAACTGAGCGTCCGGTTAAGCAACTCGAGTTCTGCGGCTTGCTGCTTCTCAGCCGCCCGCGCTTGACCGATCTCTGGACTACTGACCACGGCCAGCAAGTCCCCTTTTTTAACTTGATCACCCGGTTTGACCAAGATCTTCGTCACCGTCCCG
>Ga0163144_10024438_pt1 | contig 11852 bp, 10 predicted proteins | sample OliLak19BULKMAT1_FD_123175 | JGI IMG/M metagenome (GOLD analysis project Ga0163144, IMG submission 123175) | Freshwater microbial mat bacterial communities from Lake Vanda, McMurdo Dry Valleys, Antarctica - Oligotrophic Lake LV.19.BULKMAT1 | ecosystem: Environmental > Aquatic > Freshwater >...
CGGACGCCGCGTACACGTGGTGGAATGAGCTCCGTGCCCGTGGGGCCGTGCCGGCGCTGCTCGTGGCGATTTCGTTCGCGACGATGTCGGCGTTCATCCTGCTTATGCGGGAGAATGTCGTTCAATACCGTCCGGGACAGTGGACGGGCCACGACGTCACCTCGCGCGTTGATTTCACATACGTCGACAAAGAACTGCTGACGAGAGCTCGTCAGGACAACTGGCTCAACCAGCCGCGCATTTACAAAGCAGATGGCGAGCCGTTTGCCGCATTACGTGACGATTTATTGAGCTGGCCGGACCGGGTCGTCAACGGGGAAACGTCGGGACTACCGGAGCCGATGAAGTCCGTGCTCGACGCGGGCGCGGTGTCGGCGTTGCAGTCGTACCGGCCCGAGACACGTCGACCGATCTGGGAAGACTGGGTGAATGCGTTCATCGGTACGCTTAACGCAAAGGACCGTCCGATCCGCATCTTGCCCGACGACGAGCGCTCCGCAGAGCGCGGCCCGGCGGAGACGGACCGACCGATCATCCTGCCCGGAGGTGAGACCGTCTTCGCACAGGCGGGTACGTATTCTGACCGGCCGTCGGCGGAGTTGACCCGTCAGGTTCAGGTGTTGTCGGCGAAAACTTTCGAACTGGCGCTGCATCCCAAAATCGCAGCCTACGCGCTCGCGACGCTGCGTCCGACGCTGAGGCTGGACGAGGTCGCGACCGTCGACGCGAAAAACAAGGCAGCGGACAACACGCCCTCGACGGCGGCGAACGTGCCGATGAAACGCAACATGGTCCTCGTGCCGGCGGGCATGGTGTCCGAAAAACACTGGCAGATGCTCCGGGCCGAGAACGAAGCTTACCTGACCGCGCTCGACGGGCGCGGGCAGGCCCGCGCGGGCGTGGTCGCGCTCGCGTTCATTGTGACGATGGGGTTGAGCGCGTACGTGTCGCACATTCAGCCGCGCATCGTCCGGAACCCGGCCCGCGCGATCGCAATCGCGGCGCTGTTGTCGGCAATGCTGCTCATGTCGCAACTCGCGGCAATCGGGTCGTCGTCGCTCTACCTCTTCGGCGTCGCGCCGACACTCCTGTCGGCGATGATCCTGGCCATCGCGTACGACCGGCGCTTTGCGATCGGCGTCGCGAGCATCCACGCAATTCTCGTCACCGTCGCGCTGAATCAGGGCATCGGCTTCTACGTGGTCATCTGGTCGGGCATCGTCACCGGTTGCTACCTCTTGGACGATATCCGGACGCGCTCCAAACTGATCGAAGTCGGCGGACTGACGATGCTCGCGCTCGTCTGTGCGACGGCGGCGCAGGGACTGCTTAATTACGACCCGATCAATTTCATCGCGCGCAATTGCCTTTACGCGGGTGCCGCAGGATTAAGCGGAGGGTTCGTCGTGCTGGGCATTTTGCCGTTCATCGAGAAAATCTTCCGCATCACCACGAGCATGACCTTGCTCGAACTCGCCGACGCTTCGCAACCTCTTTTGCGTCGCCTCGCGATCGAAGCCCCCGGCACCTACAACCACAGCCTTCAGGTCGCGACCCTCGCCGAGAGCGCCGCAGAGTCGATCGGATGCAACGGCCTGCTTTGTCGTGTCGCGAGCTACTACCACGACGTTGGCAAAATCAACAAGGCCGACTACTTCATCGAAAACCAAACCGACGGCCACAACCGTCATTACAACCTCAGCCCCTCCGTCAGCCTGCTCATCATCATCGGTCATGTGAAAGACGGCGTCGAACTGGCCAAGGAATACAACCTCCCCACCAGCCTCTTTCCCTTCATCCAACAACACCACGGCACGACGCTGGTCGAATACTTTTACCACCAGGCAAAATTGCAATCGCCCGCCGCCGACGGCACGACCCCGCACGAAATGCAGTACCGCTACCCCGGCCCGAAGCCCAAAAGCAAGGAAATCGCGATCGTCATGCTCTGCGACGCGATCGAAAGTGCGACCCGTGCGATGCCCGAACCCAATGCGTCGCGCATCGACGCCCTCGTGCACGACATGGCCATGAAACGCATGACCGACGGCCAATTCGACGAATGCGATCTGACGTTCAGAGAATTGGAACTGATCCAGCGAACACTCGCCAAAACGCTGGTCGGCATTTACCACGGCAGAATCGCCTACCCCAGCACGGCGGTGATCCAGAACGAAACCGGAAGCGCCGTCCGTACCGCGTGACGTTTCAAGGACTGGGATTAATTCACTCGCGACATTCTCCGTATCAGGGGTGCCTCGCCCGAGTCTTTTTTCCTTTAAGAAGATAAGACACGGGCGAGGCGCCCGTGATACATCGGACCGCATGAAGCAAGCCTGATGGGTATCACTCAAACAGCCGGCTTAAAAACGCAAAGCTCTGCACCGCCGCCTCCTGTGGGCGTTCGGTTTGGGTGTAGAGCTCGACCGTTAGAAATCGTTCGTATCCGATCAACTTCAAGCTGCTTTTGAGCGTCTGCCAGTCGAACGTGCCCGTCCCGGGGACCATGTGATAGTGCTTGAGCCCCGGCAGGTCTTCGACGTGCATGTTCCAGATGCGATTCTTCAACGCCTTGACCGGCGCTTTGATTCCTTCGCCAAGCACGACGCTGTGGCCGATGTCCAGATTCGCCCCCAATCGCGGATGGTTGATCGCTTCGATCCAGCCTGACAACTCGGTCGCGAACTCGACGAAGAGCCCCGGCTCACATTCGATGCCGACGTTCACGCCGACGTGGTCTGCGTGGTCCAGGATCGGCTTCATTCCTTCGACGAACAGTTCACCCGCGCGGGTCGGGTCGATCGGGCCGAGGCAGCGCCCGCTCGTCATGCTCAGGCACGTCGCGCCGACACCCGCGGCGAAGTCGAGTGTGCGTTTGACGAGACGAATCCGGTCGGCGCGATACGTGGGATCGGGGCTGATGATGCTCGGTTCGAAATACGGCTCGGGAGGCGCGTGACGCCAGTAGCCGAACGTGCAGTTCGCGTTGACGTTGCTGACGGTCAGGCCGAGCGTGTCGAGTTCTCGCCGCACTCGTTGAATGAACACTTCGTCGATCGAGTCGGGATAGGCGTGCGGCACGTCGGCGAGAATCTCCACGCCCGTGAAGCCGGCGTCACGGATGCCGCGCAGTGCGGCGAACAGGTCGTGCTTCGTGTACGCGTTGGTCGAGAAGGCGAGTTTCATAAAGAAGATTCGTCAGGCAAACGCGCTGCGATAGGTTTCAATCATCAGATTCAATCGCTCGCGGGATTGCACGCCGTAGAAGAGTTCACGGTCGAAAAGTTTGGCGTCTTGTTCGTCCTGATGCGCCGCCGATTCAACTCTGTCGGCCCATGCGAGGATCGAAGGATGGTCGACCACTGCCGCTGACAGCCGGCGGTGCATGTCACTGAACACGGCGCGCCGCCCGTTCGAGCGGCGCGGGAGCGATTGAATCTTGTTGAGGTAGTTTTGTTTGTCCTCCCCGAGCACGGCATGTTGCAACCGATGGCCCTCTTGAGCTAGACACGGCAAACAGCTCCGCTCCTGCCCCGCCGCACCCGGCCAAAACAGCGTGCCAGTGGTCACGCTGAAGCTCGGCGGGTCGATCCCGAAATGGCGTCGGATCACGTCGTCGGTCACTTGATCGTAACGCCCCCCGCCGATCCCGTGTACGAACTGGTCCGCGAGCATCAACCTTACGAACATCGTCAACGTCAGCGCGCGCGGTGACACCCGTAACGCGTGACGCCGCAGGAACAAATTGAACGCCCGCGCGGCATCTTCGGCATCGAGCGTCGGGTCGAACTCAAATCGGTCGGCGTCGTCGACCTTCAACGCCCATTTCCCACCAGAGCTCGAAACCGTCGCGCGCCGGCGTATCCCCGTCGACAGGTCGTCGAGCCAGAACGGCACTTCGCAGACGTCGTCCGTCCGCGCCAAGTTCGGCATCGGCCGCGCTTCGGATCGGAGCTTGTGCGCACTCCGATAGGTCGCGAGCGCCGAGTTGTAATGCGACGAAAAAACGTCCGGCCGCGCGAGAATGTGGTGCACGAACGCGAGGTAAGGCTCGCAGTCCCACAACGGAGACGCCAGCAACGCGCCGTGACGCAACCCGAGTGACCAGTCGAGCTGGTGCGTCGCGTTGGTCAGCGCCGCCGACAAGTTCGGCATCTCGAGCAGCAACGGCCGAAGGTTCGACAAAAATTCACCGACCAAACTCGAAAACCCCCATGAACGCCCCGCTTGCAGTACGGTTCTTTCCAAGTCCCACAAATGTACAGGCGTAGGCGTCTGCAACATCCCCGACCACGCCGCCGACGTCAGTCGCGGATCGTCGGTCAGCGCGACAGACTCGCCCGGCCAGCGCACGCTCAAGTGCTTCGGCGCGTCCGTATCCACGGCAATGTGATACGCCCGCCCGTCGACGACCGACGCCAGTGCGTTGATCAAACACAACTTCACCCACACGCCCGGGTGATACAACTCCGTCTGATGACCGGTCGCGATGAAGGGTTTGTCGTCGTCGTGACCGACAAAGGCTCGACACTTTTTGCGGAGGTCGGAGAGGGGCTGATTCTGGACCAGCACCCCCGACGCCGTCGACAGACGCGAGGCGTTCTCGCGCGTCTGCCGAATGAGTTCGGACGGCTCCGGCCAGATCAGCGTCGCGCCGTCCTGTCTGGGAGCTTTCCAATCGGCGTACCTTGAGTCCGGCGGAGTCATGCGGGCATTGTAGGGTGAAGCAGTCCGGTCAGACGAATGGCCGCGCGGACTTCAGCCGGTGGGGCCACAACAACCGACACATTCTTCGGCGTCGGTCCGTGTCTCGACGACCGACGGCTTGGCCTGGTCCGAAGCGATCGTCCGAACTTTTGCGGCGCGGTCTTGGTCCCCGATACGTTCAAGCTCGTGGGTGAGAACTTCGAGGTAGTGATTCAAGCGGTTCGACGCGTCGTCGAGGAGTCCGCCGAAATGTCGGTTCGGGTCGTTGTAGATCAGCCGCACGGGGATTTCGGTCACGCGCAGCTTTTTAGCCGCCACCTGTGGCCAGAATTGGAGCGGGAACGCGTAGCCGGGAATGTCCAACGTGAGCCGTTTCATCGCACTGATACGATGTGCCTTGAACCCGCAAAAGCTGTCGGTCAGATTCAGCTTGAAAAAGTCGTTGACAATGGCAGTGATGGTCGTGTTGATCGACCTGCGGTCGCTCGGCGGGAGGTCGTCGTCCTGACGCGGGGCCAGATACCGGCTCCCGCTGACCACGTCCCACTCGTCGGTCGCGATGGCGTTCAGAAAGTCGGGGATGCGTTCCGGTTCGTGCTGCTCGTCGCAGTCCATCGTGACGACCCAGTCGTACCCGCGACGCGACGCCCAGGCGAACGCATCAATCAGGCTCTGGCCGTACCCGCGATTCCCCGGGTGACGCAGCACATGAATGTCCTTGCGGACGCGGGCGCGGTCGGAGAGGATTTCGCCGGTACCATCGGTACTCCCGTCGTCAACGAGCAAGACGTGGCCATGAAATTTCAAGACCTTATCGAGCACATAATCGACGTACTTCCGCTCGTTAAAGACCGGAATTGCGATAAGGATGCGCCGGGGCTCGACCATGACAAACTCCTGATCCGGCACGAACCCGCGCCGCTCGCTCGATGACGGTCGATCGTAGACCTGCCGGTCGGGCGGGTCAACGCACGATTTGCTTGTGTAGCCAACATGTGTTTTCGATCGGAGAACGGAGAGCTCGGTGGTTTGAACCGAGTCGGGGCCGCTAGTTTGACGCGAACAGCAGGTGACGATTACAACGACAGACATGCCGCCCCAGTCGACCTCGGACCAATTGCTCGAACCGCTACGAAACCAGATCGACGTGCTCGACGCGCGGATCGTCGAACTGCTCAACGAGCGCGCGCGGGTTGTGGTCGAGGTCGGGAAGATCAAGCAGCACACCAAGGCGCCGATCTACGCGCCCGACCGGGAAAAGGCCGTGTTCGAGAAAGTCCGCGTGCTCAACCGCGGGCCGTTGCCGAATCGGTGTCTCGAAGCCGTCTATCGAGAATTGATGAGCGGAAGTTTCGCGCTCGAGCGCCCGCTGCGCATCGGCTACCTCGGGCCGGCGGCGAGCTTCACGCATCAGGCCTCGACCATGAAATTCGGCGCTAGCGTCGACTACGTGCCGATGTCCGACATCCCGTCAGTGTTCGAAGAAGTCGTGCGCGGCCACGTCGACTACGGCGTCGTCCCTGTCGAAAACAGTCTGCACGGCGGGGTCGTCGACACGCTCGACGCGTTCTTCTCCAGCTCCGCCCGCATTTGCGCCGAAGTGTTGGCGACGATTCACCATCAGGTGCTGACCAGCGGGCCGTGGGACGGCGTGAAGACCGTGCTGAGCAAGGACGCAGTCTTCGCGCAGTGCCGCAAGTGGCTGGCCGGTACGGCCAAGGGTCGCGAGGTGCGCGCAGTCGAAAGCACTAGCCGCGCCGCAGAAATGGCCGCGTCCGACCCGACCGTCGCCGCCATCGCGAGCCGCCAGGCCGGGGAGTTGTACGGGCTGCAAACGCTCTTCGAAAACATTGAAGACAACCCCGACAACGTCACCCGCTTTTTCGTCATCGCGCGCGAAAGCTGCAAACGCACCGGCCAGGACAAGACCGCCATCATGTTCACCACCGCCCACAAACCCGGCGCGCTCGCGGAGGTGCTGGATGTGTTTCGCGACCTGGGCATCAACCTGACCGACATCGAAAAACGCCCGAGCCAGAAAGTGAACTGGGAATATTATTTCTTCATCGACGCCCAAGGCCACGCCGACGACGAGTCGATGCAACAGGCCATCGAACAGGCCGGTAAACACTGCCTGCAACTGACCGTCCTGGGAAGCTATCCGCGCGCCGTCGAAGTACTCTGAACCTTCGCAATACCAGACGGTTTACATCTCGAAATTCGTTAACAGGTCAGTACCAATCCGCGTGGTGCCACAGATCGAGGCACTCCGAGACCCGTGTGTTCTAGATCTTCGAAAAGCACAGGACCGTTTGCAGCAACCGGTTGATCGGCGGTACAACCACCGCCATGCCCACCGCACCACAAGTCATTGCCGTCAAGAAGAAACTCATTAAATCCGGCGTCGAATACGTCTTTGCGGCGTTCGTCGACGTACACGGAAACTCGAAATCCAAGTGCGTGCCGATCAACAAATTTGAAGAACTCTGCGCGGGCGGGGAGTTGTACACGGTCGGCGCGAATGAGGGCATGGGCCTGGTCGGGCCGCAGGAAGATGAGTGCAATACGGTGCCCGACTTGAACCACGTGATCCAGTTCCCGTGGGACAAGCGTTTCGCGTGGATGCCCGCCGACTGCTACCGGTACGGCAAGCCGCATTGGGGCGACGGGCGCGTGATCCTGCAGAAGGTTTTGAAGAAGGCCGCGGACATGGGGTTTGTGTTCAACCTCGGCATCGAGCCGGAGTTTTACGTCTTCAAGCCGAATAAAGAGACCGGCCAACTCGAGCCGCTCGCGCCTCTCATCTACAAAGGCCCGAACGCTTGCTACGACGTTCGCCAGACACTCGGCAGCATGGAATTTCTGGACCCGATGTGTCGGTACATCGAATCCCTCGGCTGGGGCATGCACAGTTTCGATCAGGAATGTGGCCGGGGGCAATTCGAGTTCGACTTCCACTACACGGACGCGCTGACGATGAGCGACCGCCTGATTTTCCTGCGCCTGATGGCCAAGGAAGTCGCAGCCAGCCTCGGCGCGATCGCGACGTTCATGCCCAAGCCGTTCGCGAATGACTTTCGGTCGGGCGCGCACTTCAACATGAGCTTGTCGGACGTTAAAACCGGCAGGAACGTTTTCCTCCCTTCGAAGAAGCCCCACGCCTGGTCGGAGAAGTACCAGATCAACGCCAGCCACGTCTGTCTAAATTTCGTCGCGGGCCTGCTGAAACACGCGCCGGCGCTGACTGCGGTCTGTTGTCCGACGTTTAACAGCTACAAGGGATTGATCGCGCAAGGGGACCTCGCCGACATGAGTTGGGCGCCGGTGCTGCGTTGCTATGGAAAGAACAACCGCAGTGCGATGTTGCGCCTGCCGATGTCGCGCCCGTGCGTCGAGAACCGCGCGGTCGACATGAGCGTGAACCCGTACCTCGCCGCCGCGCTTTCGCTGGCGGCCGGTCTGGAAGGAATTGAGAATGATCTGGATCCCGGCGAGCCGTTGAACGACAACCTGTATTCACTGAGCCGGAAAGAAACCGCCAAGAAGCGCGTGTCACGCCTGCCAGAAACTTTGCTCGACGCAATTCGCGAATTCGAAGCCGACCCACTCGTCACCGAAACCTTCGGGCCGGAGTTTCAGGAAGTCTATTACGAACAGAAGTATAAAGAGTGGACCAAAGGTTTCTATCGCGTGTACGAGGAAGAGCGCGCGGAGATGTTGACGCATCTGTAACGGGGTCGTGTAACGGACAGCGTGTCCGCGCGTGGATCGGCGCTGATGACCCATGCACTGCTCGACGTGATCATCGTCGATTTTAGACACCTCGACACCGCGGCGGTCAGGTCGCGCGACACGCGGGCAACGGTTGACCGGAGTTTCCCATACCGGCGAAGTGGAGTCGTCGCCCGGGCATGGGTCGGATAGACTGCCCGGATGCGCGGGACGGACCGGTACCATCGACAGAAGTTGCTGCCCCAGATCGGCGTCGCCGGTCAGGCGCGACTCTCGGCGGCGCGTGTGTTGCTCGTCGGCTGCGGCGCGTTGGGAACGGTTATCGCCGATCAGCTCGTGCGCGCGGGCGTCGGGTTTTTAAGAATCGTCGACCGGGACGTCGTCGAATGGACCAATCTGCAACGTCAGGTGTTGTTCGATGAGACTGACGCGCAGGAAGCGACGCCCAAGGCGGTCGCGGCTGCATTGCGATTGTCGAAGATCAATTCAAATGTGACGATCGAGCCCGTGCCCGCGGACGTGCATAGTGGAAACGTCGAAATGATCCTCGGCCACGCGCCGCATGCGACAAGCCACGAGCCGCAACCCACCGACCACAAGCCACAATCCACGAGTCATAAATCATTCGACCTCATTCTCGACGGTACCGACAACGTCGCGACGCGTTACTTGATCAACGACGTGTCGGTGAAACATCGCATCCCGTGGGTGTACGGGGCGGCGGTGGGAACGGAAGGCCGGGCGATGCTCGTCGTACCGGGTTCAACACCCTGTTTGCGATGCGTCTTTCCCGAGCCGATGAACCCGAGCGAACTGCCCACCTGTGACACCGCAGGCGTGCTTGCGACGGCGTCGACGATCGTCGCGAGCTACCAATCCACTCTGGCGATCAAGCATCTGGTCGGCGCGACCATCGACCCTTCAATGTTGACCGTGGACGTCTGGTCGGGACGTTTCAAGCAAGTGAACTTGACGGACGCGCGCGGGCACGACTGCGTTTGCTGCGCGCTAAAACAGTTTAAGTTTCTGGAAGGCTCGCCCGCCGACACCACGACCACGCTCTGCGGGCGCGACGCGGTCCAAGTCCGACCCGCGGGCATGATGCGGGTCGATCTCGACCCCTTCGCCGAACGCTGGGCGAGAGTCGGCACGGTCGAACGGAACCGCTTTTTCGTCCGGTGCTCGATCGACTCGCAGAACTTGCAACTCACTCTCTTCCCCGACGGCAGACTTTTGATCAGTGGGATCAAAGATGCCACTAAAGCCCGAAGCATCTATGCACAGTACGTCGGGGCGTAGTCATTGAAATCGATGTGCTTCGCAGGGGCCCGACGCCTTGTCGAACGCCAGAGACTTGATTTTTGATCGAACGCAGGTAGGATTAGTAGGAATTAATTTGATGGACGTTAGTAGTATCCATATTGATGGTAAACACAGGCTGCAGATCGAGGCCGACGCACGGCGGGCGTATCCGGAGGAGTGTTGCGGCCTGTTGGTCGGCGTCGACGAAGCCGACTCTCGGCTAGTCAAACGGGTCGTGCCGATGACGAACGTCGCGCCGTTGGCAGAGCGGCGTCGAAGCTTCAAGCTCGACCCGCTGGCGATGATGGACGTCGAGAGGAGTTTGGACGGGTCCGGCCTGCGCGTCGTCGGGATTTATCACAGTCATCCCGATCATCCCGCCAGGCCGAGCGAAACAGACAGGCAAGCCGCATGGACATTTTATAGCTATCTGATCGTGAGCACTCTTCAATCCGAAGTGACCGACGTTCAATCATGGGTTCTTGAAGAATCGAACCGGTCCTTCATTCGACAGGAGATCGGAGGCTAGAAAACTGGACAGCGACACGACCGAAGCGGTAGATTCCGGTGCGGTAAAAACTGAAGGCCGAAGAATACTCTCAAGGCGAAGGATCTCTCATGCCCCTCAAACCCCAAGGTCGGATTTTCAACAACATCACGGAAACCATCGGCGGAACGCCGCTCGTGCGGATCAATCGGATCATCCCGCAGGACGGCGCGATCGTGCTGGCCAAGTGCGAATTCTTCAACCCGCTATCGAGCGTGAAAGATCGCATCGGCCTGGCCATGATCGAGGCCGCCGAGCTGGCGGGGAAGATCACAAAGGACACCACGATCGTCGAACCGACCAGCGGTAACACGGGCATCGCGCTCGCGTTCGTGTGTGCGGCCAAGGGTTACAAACTGATCCTTACCATGCCCGAGAGCATGTCGATCGAACGCCGGCGTCTGCTCAAGGCGCTGGGCGCGACGGTTGTACTCACCCCCGCCGCGGAGGGGATGCGCGGCGCGATCAATAAGGCCGAAGAAATCGCCAAGGAACAGAAGGACGGTTTCATCCCGCAGCAGTTCATGAACCCTGCCAACCCGGAGATTCATAGAAAGACGACCGCGGAGGAAATCTGGGTCGACACCGACGGCAAGGTCGACATGATCGTCTCGGGCGTCGGGACCGGCGGGACGATCACGGGTGTTGCCGAAGTCATTAAACCGCGCAAGCCGAGCTTCAAGGCGATCGCTGTCGAGCCGGTCGCGTCGCCGGTCATCACGCAGACCCGCGCGGGCGAGCCGGTCAAACCTGGGCGTCACAAAATTCAGGGCATCGGCGCGGGTTTCGTGCCGGGCAACTTGCACCTGGACATTGTTGATGAAGTCGTACAAGTGACCGACGAAGAGGCCTTCGCCTGGGCGCGACGCTTGGCGAAAGAAGAAGGCATCTTCGGCGGAATCAGCGCCGGCGGAAACATGGCCGCCGCGGCGAAGGTCGCGGCGCGTCCGGAAAACAAGGGCAAAATGATCGTCACGATCATGTGCAGCTTCGGCGAACGCTACCTCAGCACGCCATTGTTCGAAGAGGAGTGATTTGCATGACCGAAATCAAAAATCTAGTCGTGCCCGATGCGTTGTTCGAGCGCATGGTTAGACGCGCAAATGAGAATCATCGTGCAGTCGAACAGGAAATGCTTGTCGCACTGGATCGCGTGTTCGGCGAATACAGGCCAGTCCTGACGAAGGAGGAGATGCTTGCGGTGGCAGATCGACTGCGTGCCGAGACGCCGGGAACGAACCTCACGGAGGACTTTCTACGCGCGGCACGGAATCAAGGACGCATGTGATCATTTCCGACGTCAACCTCATCGCATACTTTTTCATTGACGGGGAACACACCGCCGCCGCAACGGCGGTCTATGAGCGCGATCCCTCTTGGATCGCACCGGCGCAATGGCGCGCAGAATTTCTCAATGTCCTAGCCACCTATGTACGTTCGGGCCGGTTCTCAATCGATTCTGCCATCAATAAATTGGCGACGGCGGATAAACTCGTCAGCACGGCGGATTAAAGCGTTGAAGACCGGAAAATAATCGAGTTAAGTGTTCAGTCGCAACTGGCAA
>Ga0163144_10024439_pt1 | contig 11852 bp, 11 predicted proteins | sample OliLak19BULKMAT1_FD_123175 | JGI IMG/M metagenome (GOLD analysis project Ga0163144, IMG submission 123175) | Freshwater microbial mat bacterial communities from Lake Vanda, McMurdo Dry Valleys, Antarctica - Oligotrophic Lake LV.19.BULKMAT1 | ecosystem: Environmental > Aquatic > Freshwater >...
TAGTTGCCAGATTTTTTCCGACAGAATTGGGAGCGAAACCCGCCCGCATTCCTCCCCAGACCCCTCCTGCGTGCGGAAAATCAGCCGAGGCAGGGCGAATCCATATCCCCAGACAATTGTTTCGCCCTGCCGAGTCCGCATTAGTTCTTTTCGAAAAAAGTTCGAGCAAAGTGTATAATTACAGCACATAAATTAAAGATGGTGGGGCAATCTCACCTTTTTTATTTTCTAACAGACTATTTTAAGCTATGATAAGTTCATGCAAAATGAGAGGGTGAAAGGTTATAGAACATGGATCGAGATTGATTCAAAGGCGCTCAAGGCAAACTATGAGCAATTTCGCTCTTTGATACCGAAAGAAACAAAATTTGCTGCTATCGTTAAATCAAATGCCTATGGACATGGTTTTATCGACTTTTCTAAAGAGCTCGAGAAGCTTGGAGTAGATATAATTGCAACAGATTCAATTTCTGAAGCATTGCGTTTAAGAAAAGAAGGTGTAAAAACTCCTCTTATGGTTTTGGGCTATACTTTGCCGGAAAAAATACCTGACGCGGATCACGACAATATCGCAATCACAATTTCACAATTTGAGACACTCGAGAAGATCGAAAAAATGGATTTGGAAAAACCTCTCAAAGTGCATATTAAAGTTGATACAGGGATGCATAGGCAAGGTTTTCTTGAAGAGGACACCGAAAGACTTATAAAGACACTCAAAAAACTTTCTTCAAAAATTGAGGTTGTGGGGCTTTTTACGCATTTTGCTGCAGCAGGCGATTTGGCACACGCTCTTTTTACAGAAATCCAACTTAAAAGAACTTTAATCTGGAAAGAGTTGTTTTTTAAAAATGGCTTTACTCCAATTGTTCATGCAGCAGCAACTTCAGCAACGATTGCATATCCTGCATCTCATCTCGATATGGTTCGTATTGGTGCGGGGATGTACGGTATGTGGCCGACCTCAGATCTAAAAGAAAAATTCTCTAACAAGTTTACACTCCAGCCAGTTCTCGCTTGGAAAGCGGTGGTGAGCGAAGTAAAGCATATTAAAAAAGGCGAAAAAATAGGATACGACCTAACAGAAGAGCTTGCTCGGGATTCAGTGATTGCGGTTGTCCCTATTGGTTATTGGCATGGTTTTGCTCGAGGGCTTTCAGGAAAAGGAGAGGTGCTTGTTCGAGGAAAGAAAGCAAGGGTCCTAGGTCGTGTTTCAATGGATATGATTGTTATTGATGTTACAGATATTCCCGGAGTGGCTGTAGAGGATGTGCTAACCCTTCTTGGAAAGGATGGCGAAGAAGAGGTCAGACTTGAAGAGATGGCAAAGATTTTAAATTCGAGTCGTTACGAGGTGATAACCCGTTTAAACCCTCTCATAAAGAAAATATACGTTTAGTTGCTTTTTTTGAATTAATGCAGTATTCTATTTCCTACATCATTTTTTATATATATGTCACAAGATAATCTAATCAGACTCATAAATAAGGACACCAAAGAGGTGTATTGGACTCGAAAAAACAAGCGCAAAGTAGAGCGCAAAATCGAGCTCAAAAAGTACAGCAAAAAACTCCGAAAGCGAGTTATATTTAAAGAGGGTAAAAAGTAGACAGATCCCGCTTATGCGGGATTTTTCTATAATGAATTATGTGTTAGATTGGAGCTCACGGGCGATTAGTTAAGTGGTATAACTACGGTCTCCAAAACCGTTGTCGGAAGTTCGATTCTTCCATCGCCCGCCGATGAACAACTGCATCGATACAGTTGTCTGAAGAATCGAAATCCGGAGCCATGTCGAGTAACTCGAGACAGGCGAGGCGGGGTCGCGGAAATTTTTTGTAAAAAAATTATCTGTGACCGATTCTTCCATCGCCCACTTCAATGTCTCTTAAAAATTTCTTTTTTCTGGCTCTTATTTTTTTCTGCATTTCTACTGTAGGTTTTTTGTACGTTCAAAATCCCGAGATATATAAAAGAAATAAAGAGATTTTAGTTGAAGTTGTAGAAGAAAAACCTGCGGAGTTTATTATAACTGGCGATATTATGCTTGGACGTTTTGTGGAAGTTCTTATGGAAGGAAACGGGGAAAAGTATCCATTTCAAAAAATCACAGAATTTCTTCATTCGGTACCTGTAGTGGTAGGAAATCTCGAAGGTCCGATTGTAGAGAATCATGTGCAAACTCCTTCTCTTACCTTTGCATTTTCCTTTGCATCAAGTACAGCTCAGATTCTCAAAGAAAATAATATCTCTGTTGTTTCTCTTGCAAATAATCATACTTTGGACCAAGAAGATAAGGGTTATGCAGATACTAAAAGATATTTAAAAGATGCAGGAGTTCAATATTTCGGCCACCCTATAACTGTGGGTGATCTAAGCGTTTTACGAAAAAAGATAAAGGATCAAAATGTTGTTTTTGTTGGGTTTAATGCTACGTGGCCATTTGAAGAAAAACAGTACGAGGATTTAATTAAAAAGGAAGCACTTGGGGATGAGTTTGTTGTTGTGGTAATTCATTGGGGTGATGAATATAAGCTTGTATCAAACGAAACTCAAAAGAATCTAGCTCGCATGTTTATTGATTCTGGGGCAGATCTTGTGGTGGGGCACCATCCTCATGTTGTACAGGAGATTGAAGTATATAAAAACAAAGCAATCTTTTATTCTCTGGGGAATTTTATTTTCGATCAGTACTTTTCAAAGAATGTTAAAGAGGGGCTTTTAGTTAAAATTGTCCTTACCGATCAAAAAGTGACCTATGAATTATTTCCAATCATAAGTCCACGTAGTCAGCCCTCGTTAATGGAAGGCGAAGCACAGCAAGACCTTCTCTCAAGTCTTGCTAAGCGAAGCTCTTTGGAGATTCAAGACAAGGTTAAAAAAGGAGTTATTGAGTTAGAAATGTTTTAACTTCTTTCTCTATTTTTTTTAGTTCAGTTGGTTTAAACCATGTTATTCTCTGGTCTCTTTTAAACCAGGTCATTTGTCTTTTTGCATAACGCCAGATTTCTGTTTTGAGTTTCTGAAACATCTCTTCCTTAGATATTTTGTTTTGCAAGAAGAGTGCGAGATAGCGATATTCGAGACCGAGTTCGTTCATTCGTTTCCACGAAAGCCCTTCTTTGTGTAGTTTTCTAGCTTCAGAAATCATTCCTTGTTTGAGGCGCTTCTTCAGTCGTTTAGCAATTCGTTCTTGTAGTTCTTCAGGGCTAACCTTGAGTCCAATGAAAAGGGGATTAAAGTTCGAGTCTTTCTTTATTGCTGGTACTTCTCCTAGTGCTTGCGCTATTTCAATTGCTCGTATTAAGCGGTGAGTATTTTTTGGATCTATGTTTTCTGACCTTTTTGAATCCAATTTTTGAAGCATCTTAAAAAGATTCTCTGCAGATTTTTTAGAAAGTTTTAAGCGCAGTTTGAGGTCAGGTTTAACTTCAGGAAGTAGTACGCTATCTACAAGCGCTTCAATATAAAACCCTGTTCCGCCAACAATGACCGGGATTTTTCCATTCTTTAACATTTTCTTAATAGCCTTATCTCCATGTTTTTTAAATGCATGAACGGTAAATTTTGTTCGAGGTTGTAGAACATCAAGCAGGTGGTGGGAAATACCTTTCATCTCTTTCTGTGCAATTTTTCCTGTCCCGATATCAAGACCTTTATAAACCTGTCTTGAATCAGCAGAAATAACTTCGCCATTGAAGCGCTTTGAAATAAGGACGCCAAGATCGCTTTTTCCAGAAGCAGTCGGTCCGACTATGACGATAATTTTAGGCTTGTTTTGCATAAAACTCTGTAGCAGAGTTTTACCCTGTGCGTTAGATTAAGTCAAATGTGCCGGGAGAGAGAATTGGTCACAACTCTTTTGCTTCGCAAAAGGTCGCGACCCCACCTCGCTTCGCAGAAGCGATATGCTCCGGTTTTCAATTCTCCACAAAAGCTGCGCAGACAGCTTTCTTCATCTCGCTTCATTCTGTGCCGGGAGAGAGAATTGAACTCTCATGGATCACTCCGCACGATTTTGAGTCGTGTGCGTCTACCAATTCCGCCATCCCGGCATTTCAAAAATACACTGTGTATTTTTGCCCGATATACATATATCGGTACAATGCCGGGCTGTCGGCCTCCTCGCTCTGCTTGGATCAAAAGTAAAACAGTTTACTTTTGATCCATCCCGGCATTAATTAGCTATCAGCTTTAAGCTAAAAGCATTTAGCTTAAGTTACACTAAAAAAGGCATTTTCACAATTGAAGTATTTATATGTTAAAATCTAGGCATCACTTTTTAATCTTTTATCTTTTTACTGTGTCCCAATTTTACAAAGATTCCATATTCTGGGTTGAGCTCGACAAGATAAAGCCAAACCCATATCAGCCACGTCGTGAATTTGAGCCGGCAGCATTGCAGTCTCTTGCTGATTCGATTCGTCAGTACGGTGTGCTTCAGGCGCTTGTGGTTACGCGTAAGGAATTTGAAAAACCTGACGGTGGTCTTGTTGTTGAATATGAGCTTATTGCCGGCGAGCGTCGTTTAAGAGCTTCTAAGATTGCAGGTCTTGCTCAAGTGCCGGTTCTTATTAAAACTGGTGAGGACAATGATCTTATGAAGCTTGAGCTTGCTATCATTGAAAATATTCAGCGTGAAGATCTCAATCCTGTAGATCGCGCTCGCGCATTTCAGCGACTTATTGATGAATTTGGATTCAAGCATCACACGATTGGTGAAAAAGTGGGAAAGAGTCGAGAGTATGTTACAAACACAGTACGTATTTTAGGTTTGCCTCCCGAGCTTCTAAATGCCTTGGGAGAAGGAAAGATAAACGAAGGGCACACACGCCCACTCTTGATGTTGAATGATCGCCCAGAGGAGCAAATGACGCTCTTTAAAGAAATTATCCAGAAGCGTCTCACGGTGCGTGAAGCAGAATCGATTGCTCGCCGTATTGCTTACGACAAAATAAAAAAGAATAGCCGTGTATTTGATCCGGAGATTGTTGATCTTGAAGAGAGACTTACAGAAAATCTTGGAACTCGTGTTCAGATTGAAAAGAGGGAGCAGGGAGGTAAGGTTGTGATTGATTTCTTTTCAAATGATGATCTTCGAAGTATTCTCGATTTAATTCAAAAAAATAAAACTAATTCAAAGTCTGAAGTAAGGTCCGACCTTACTGAGATTGCAGTGGAGTCTCCTGAAGAAAAAGCTGCTGCGCCAATAGATGATCGTTCAGAAGAGGAAAAGCAAAAAAACGAAGAAGAGCTTTATTCACTTAAAAATTTCTCTCTTTAAATTAAAAAACCATGACCGATGTCATGGTTTAAACTCTTGAGTTTAGGGTGTCGATTAGCGAGGTCTGGTTTTAATGATGTATCCAGTAATGACCTCTCTGTCACTGATCGACGCAAGGATAGCGAAAATAGCACAGAGTATAAGAATCTCAACCAAACCGAATCGATATTTACGCATAGAGCACCTCTCGTGTAAGAACTTGTTTTACCAGAACACCCAGTGATTTTCTGAGAAAATAGTATCAGTATTTTATAAAAAGTCAATATATATTTAAATTTTTCTCCTGCAATCTGAATTTATCTAGTGGATAAATTCGATTACGCCCGAAAAATCTAATATTGCAGCCTGCGGTGTAATATTAGATTTTTCTCCTGCCTCTGCGAGTTTTCTTTTCTTCGGCAAAAATTTCTAAAGCGCGAGGAAGTTCGATTGCGTACACATCATCAGTTTTGAGTGAGCGGAAATCTTTCTGGTGTACAACGTATGGTCCAAAGCGGCCAATGTTTGCAGTAATCGGTTCGTTGGTCGTTGGGTGATTTCCAAGTACACGAGGAAGACTTAGAAGTTTTTCTGCGATTGGAATTGTTACATCCTCAGGTTTTATGTCTTTTGGAACACTCGCTTTACGAGGTTTTTTATTTTCTTTAGTTTTTTCTCCAAGCTGAACATATGGTCCAAAGCGGCCATCGAGTACAAAAATATCTTCACCAGTTACAGGGTGTTTGCCGATAGGTTTTGCATCCTCAATTACTTTACCTTCGGCTGTACGTGCACCAAGACATTCCGGAAAATTGGAACAGCTCATAAACTTTCCTCCACGGCCAAGTTTCCAAATCATGTCTTTGCCACAGAGAGGGCACTTAAATTCTGCTGGTGCATCACCAAGGGTGGTGAGTTTGTCTATTTTTTCTTTCGATTTAACATCTTTCAAAAATGGCTTGTAGAATTTCTCAAGTGTCTCTTCGTATTCTCGTGTGCCGAGCGCAATATCGTCAAGCTTGTCTTCCATTTCAGCTGTGAAAGTGTCATTTATATACTCCATGAAATTGTGTTCAAGGAACGTGCTTACCACATCACCTGTGTCGGTAGGTTTAAGGCTTCGTCCTTCTTTGGTTGTATAGCCACGGTCTTCGAGGGTGCGGATAATTGCGGCATAGGTGGAAGGGCGACCAATACCTCGCTTTTCAAGCTCTTTCACAAGACCTGCTTCCGAATAGCGTGATGGTGGTTCGGTTTGTTTTTCTTCAGTTTTAAGTTCGAGAAGTTTCAAGCTTTCTCCTGGAGTTAGAGCAGGAAGATTCACATCCTCACCACGAGCTCCTGGATCTGCTTTGAGCCATCCATCAAAAAGGATTCGAGAACCATTCGCTGCAAAATTCGGAAGTGATGTGTCAGTCGTGTTTGCAGAGATTTTTGTGCGCAGAGTTTTTGCATCAGTCATTTGTGAACTTATCGCACGTGCCCAAATGAGTTGATAGAGTTCCTTCTGATCAGGAGTTAAGCCTGCAGACATTTTGACTGCATGTGTTGGACGGATTGCCTCATGAGCCTCTTGTGCATTTTTGCTTTTCTTTGCGTAGGTTCGAGGTGAAAGGTAATTTTTACCGTACTCACTTTCTATTAGTTTAAATATCTGCGCTTGGGCAGCCTGACTTAAATTTGTACTATCGGTACGCATGTAAGTAATATGTCCGGCTTCGTAGAGCTTTTGTGCGGCAGACATGGTGCGTGACGGGGAAAAGCCAAGACGGCTTGAAGCTGCTTGCTGGAGGGTCGAGGTTATAAAAGGTGCTCGTGGTGCACGTGCCACTTCAGTTTCTTTTACATCGGCAACGATCCACGCTTTTTTATTGCCTTCTTCAAGAATTGTATCAACTTCTTTTTTATCGCGAGGTTCTTTTTCGCAGGTGAAAAGAATCTTTTCTTTTTTTGGAGTTTCGGTATCAGCAGTAATAACCCAGAAAGTTTCTGGAATGAATGCACGAATTTCTCGTTCGCGTTCCATGAGAATACGAAGGGCGGGGGATTGTACACGTCCGGCAGAAAGGCCATAGCGAACTTTTTTCCAGATAAGACCGGAAAGATCGTACCCTACAAGTCGGTCAAGAACACGGCGAGCTTCCTGTGCGCGGCGCAAATTCTGATCGATTTTTCGAGGATGTGTGAGTGCCTCGGTAACCGCTTCTTTAGTAATTTCATGAAAGACAACCCTTTGAGGGCTTTTAAGATTAACAGCTTCTGCAATGTGCCACGCAATCGCTTCACCTTCTCGGTCGGGGTCAGTTGCAAGGAGAACTTCACTTGCTTTTTTTGCCAAGCTTTTTATTTCAGCCAAAACGACATCTTTTCCTTTGGTTACCTCGTAGTGAGGTTTGAAACCCTTATCAATATCAATAGCTTTCTTGTTGTTTTTAGGAAGATCTCGGACGTGTCCGATTGAGGCAACGACTTTGTAATCACCTCCCAAATATTTGGAAATTGTTTTAGCTTTGGCAGGTGATTCAACGATTAATAATTTCATATGTAGTGTTAATTAGTATAACAGAACAATTTTTTTAGCAAGAAATAAATAAAATAACCACCGTGTGATGCGGTGGTTGTGTTCGATAAATTTCTTCTTTACCTCAAGCTGCAGGGTCAGGTGTCGGATCGACGATTCCAAAAAGTGGCGCACCTTTCTGTGGCTCGTGTGGTCTGATGAAGAGCGGGTATGTTTCTTCAGGTGGCACGTCTGATCGTATCGATTCTGACATGGGTCCTCCCTGTGGGGGTGGAGTGAGTCTGAGTGGTGCGACGGCTGAATCAATCTTGGCCATGTGCGGTCTCCAAAAAAGAAGGTTATTGATCTAATTAATATTGTACTCATAACTCATCTTCATGCCAAGTGGATTTCTCCCATAAATTCTTCAATCAAACCTTTGAGCTCTAAAACAGCCAGAGTTGTATTGGCTTCGGATGATGTGAGTCCGGAAAGTCGGATGAGCTCATCTCGTTCAAGTGGGTTTCGGACAAGCTTAAGTATTTTTTTCTCCTCAGGTGAACAGTCGGAGTAATTTTTTTCTTTTGCTTCTTCTTTTGTAAAACCAAACACTTCCAAGATATCTCCACTATCGCGGATAGGTGTTGCGCCGAGACGCAAAAGCATGTGTGGCCCTGCAGATAGTTTTCCAAAAATAGACCCTGGCACAGTAAGTACATCCCGGTTGTATTCGGTTGCAAGTTTTGAGGTGATGAGTGTCCCTGATTTAATGTCAGCTTCTATCACAAGTGTGGCATGAGACATTCCGGCCATAATTCTGTTGCGGCGAGGAAAACCCCAAGGTGTCGCTTCAAAGCTTGGTTCAAATTCCGAGAGAAGTCCTCCACCATTTTCAATAATTTTTCTGGCGAGATTCAAGTTACTTCTCGGGTAGAGTACTTTTGTACTAAGTCCTGAACCCGGCACGGCAATAGTTTGGAGTCCTGCCGCGAGCGCTACTTTGTGCGCAATGCTGTCTATGCCCAGCGCAAGGCCCGAGACAATACTGATGGGATATCCTCGAAGTCCTTCTACTAGTTTTTCGGTAACCTCTCTGCCGTATGGACTAAAAGCTCGAGACCCGACAATGGAAAGCAGTTTGTGTTCAGGAATAGGAAGTTTTCCTGCAAGAAAAAGTTTCTTGGGCGCATCAGGAATCTCGCGTAGAAGCGCTGGAAATTCCGAAGGATTTAATTCTCGAAGAGGGTAATCCATATGTTACAATTCTACCACTTCTGCTAGTATATGAGCATAGTTATACATCATGCTGGATATTAAATTTATCAAGGAAAATAGCGATCTCATCAAGGAGGCGGCTCGCAAAAAGCACATTAAATTTAATGTGGATGATCTTCTTAAGATTGATAGCGAACGCCGCGAACTTCAAACTGGTGTTGAGGCAAAACGTAGTGAACAAAACAGTGCAAGCGAAAAAATTGCACAGGCGAAAGATCCTGCAGAGCGTGAAAAAATGATTGCAGAGATGAAGCTTCTTAAAGACACTCTTCAGAAAGAAGAAGAAAAACTTAAAGAGGTGATGAAGAACTGGCAGAAGCAGATGGTGCAAGTTCCAAATATTCCTGATATGTCGGTACCGGAAGGAGAATCAGATGCAGACAATCAAGAGGTTCGCACGTGGGGAGAAATTCCAAAATTTGATTTTGAACCTAAAAAGCATATGGAGCTTATGGAAAATTTGAACATGCTCGATACTCTTCGAGGTGCAAAGGTTGCAGGCTTCCGTGGCTATTTCCTCAAAAATGCTGGAGCAGAACTTCATATGGCGGTTATGAATTTTGTTTGGAGTCATTTTGTAAAGAAGGGTTTTTCGCCTATGGTTGCACCCTCACTTGTCCGTCGCGAACCATTTATCGGCACAGGTTACCTTCCACAAAGCGAAGAAGATTTGTATAAAACTCAAGACGGAGATTATCTTGCAGGTACAGCAGAAGTAGGAACCATGGGCTACTACATGGATGAAGTTATCGACAGATCAAAACTTCCTATAAAATTTATTTCAATTTCTCAATGCTTCAGACGTGAAGCAGGAAGTCATGGTAAGGATGTAAAAGGAATTTATCGTGTGCATGAGTTTACAAAGATTGAACAGGTTGTGCTTTGTGAAGCAGATCATCAGACGAGTGTTAAGCTCCACGAAGAACTTACTGCAAATGCAGAAGAAGTTCTTCAGGCTTTAGGAATTCCATATCGAGTGGTGGTCAATTGCGGCGGAGATCTTGGACTCGGTCAGGTTAAAAAGTACGACATCGAAGCATGGCGTCCAGGCGAGGGTAAGTACGGCGAAACTCATTCTTCTTCTTATTTCCACGATTTCCAGACACGCCGATTAAATATTCGTTACAAGGACGCAGATGGAAAACTTAAATTTGTTCATTCGCTGAACAATACCGCAATAGCATTGCCACGCATTCTTATTCCTATTATCGAAAATGGTCAGCAAGCTGATGGATCTATAAAGATTCCTAAACCCCTCATTCCTTTTCTTGGTAAGGAGATAATCTCCACAGAATCTCTTAAATAATAACGATGCTTAAGAGCAGATCCGTTATACGATCATCGCGTGCAGTTCATAAGCGAAAGAAGAAACTCGTTACGCGTATTGTTGCTGTATGTCTGTGTTCGATCGCTCTTCTTTTTGGTGTTGCACTTGCTTCTCATGGTTCTTCTTTCACGATTGCAGAAGTGAGGGTAGAGGGCATTGCTTCAGTTTCAGAAGCTGATGTGCGTACAGTTGTGGATGAAAAGCTTCAGGGTTCCTATTTTGCGCTTTTTGCAAGAAAGAATTCATGGTTGTATCCAAAAGATGTAATTACGAAAGCGATACAAGAAAATTTTCCTCAGGTAGCAGCGGTTTCTGTATCCGCATCTCCTCGAACAGTATTGAACCTCAGTATTACGGAAAGAGAGCCGTATGCCTTATGGTGCTCTGAAGTAGAAGGTGCAGGATGTTACTTTATTGATAATGAAGGTTTTGTGTTTGTGAAAGCCCCAGATTTTACTGGACACGTCTACACTGTTTTTACAGGAAGAATCGAAGTAGAAAATCCGATTGGTAATTTTTATCTTAAAACCGAAGAATTTACAGACCTTCAAGAATTTCTTACCTCACTTCAGTCGCTCAAGCTTAAACCTCAAAAGGTACACCTTTCAGAAAGCGGTGATGGACAGGTAATGCTCCTGGGTACTGGGAAAATTCTTTTCACATTTGGTCCTGAGGTAAATAAAAATATTACCAACCTAAGTTCATTTCTTTCGGAAATAAAACTGGTGAATGTTGATGGGGGAATAAAGGCGCAATATATAGATATTCGTTTTGGGAATAAGATCTTTTATAAAGAATAGAACCCACTTACTTAGCGTATTTATTCGTTGCTTCACTTGCTTGCTCTTGCTCAGTACTTTTGCACAGCTTAGTCGCAAGCATCGCTTGCACCTTTAACTAGATCTAAATGAGTGGGTTCTAGAAAATAAAACCCTAAAGAATATTTTGTACAAAATATTCTTTAGGGTTCAAGGTGTTTATTTCCTGTCTTTGCGATTGGGGGTTTTTTCGAGACCTGCATTTTCTATGAGTAATCGGATTACTTTGGCTTGGTATTTAACAGTGCAGTCCGCGATCAAAGATAAAATACGAACAGTTTGAAGGCCTCGCAAGGGGCTTGGTAATCTATTTAATCCACCTGTCAAATCAGAAATTTCTTTTTCGAATGCAAAACCAACCCTCTCAAGTTTCTCAAGTAGGCTTCGTTCAGATTCTTTTATTGATTTACCCATTGTCTGCTCCTGTGTTTTCAAATTGATACTCTGTGTACAACATTTACACAGTTCGTGATCCATTGAAAACGATATGTAAATATGCAACACTTGTCAAATATGAATCTAGGATTCTGGCAAAAATTAAAAAAACCGATTATTGTCCTTGCGCCAATGGCAGATGTCACTGATCCTGCTTTTAGGCGTGTTATTGCAAAGTATGGAAAGCCAGATGTGATGTGGACTGAGTTTGTCTCGGCAGATGGCTTGGTCCGA
>Ga0163144_10024442_pt1 | contig 11852 bp, 10 predicted proteins | sample OliLak19BULKMAT1_FD_123175 | JGI IMG/M metagenome (GOLD analysis project Ga0163144, IMG submission 123175) | Freshwater microbial mat bacterial communities from Lake Vanda, McMurdo Dry Valleys, Antarctica - Oligotrophic Lake LV.19.BULKMAT1 | ecosystem: Environmental > Aquatic > Freshwater >...
GCGTCCCCGTGGGCGGACATGCAACAGGCCGCTGAGCGACAGTATGACCGCAGTGCCGACTGCACGTTTACCACCTTCGTGGGTTACGAATGGACCGCCATGCAACCGGATTCCGGCGGCAACTTGCACCGCAATGTCGTGTTTCGTAATGCGCAGGTGCCGCGGCTACCGATCACGTTTATTGACGAGCCTGCGGCGGAGAAACTGTGGCGCCGCCTGGATGAGCAGTGCAACCAACAGGGCCAGGGGTGCGATTCACTGGCGATACCGCACAATTCGAACATCAGCGCCGGCTATATGTTTGATGGTAAACGCGACGATGGCAGCACCATGACGGCGGACTACGCGCGGCTGCGGCGGCGCTTTGAACCGTTGCTGGAAATCATGCAAAAAGGCGGCTCCTCTGAGTGTTACTTTGAGGCGGGACGGACCAGTGACGAATTGTGCGCCTTCGAGCAGCAGCCAATAGACAATCTCGCCGGCTTCGACAACCCGCCCGGTCCCGATACAGGCTTCGCGCGCAAGGCGCTGGCCGATGGTATGTCGCTGCAGCGCAAACTAGGCGTCAATCCCTACCAGTTGGGTTTTGTTGGCAGTACTGATACCCACCTGGGCGCAGCAGGTGCAGTGGCAGAGGACGGTTACATCGGTCACGGTGATGCCGGCGTGTCGGCGCAGGACGCCGTACCACCCGGATTGCCGGATACACTGGCAAACAACCCCGGAGGCCTGGCCGTGCTGTGGGCCCAGGAAAACAGCCGCGACGCCTTGTTCGAGGCGCTGCGCAGGCGGGAAGTCTATGGCACCAGCGGGCCGCGTATCGTCACTCGCTTTTTCGGTGGCTGGGACTATTCGACAGACTTGTGTTCTCGCCCGGATCGGATCGCGCAGGCCTATGTAGCCGGTGTACCCATGGGAGGCCAACTCAGTAGTGGCAGTGGCAACAAGCCCACCTTTCTGGTGGTGGCGAGTCAGGATTCCGGTACACAGGAGCAGCCGGGTACACCACTGCAGCGGGTGCAAATCATCAAGGGCTGGATCACGTCTGCCGGAGACTATCGGGAGAAAGTGTTCGATGTGGCTGGCGATGCCCACAACGGTGCCTCGGTCGACACGCAAACCTGCGCCACTCGGGGCAAGGGCTTCGAGGAATTGTGTGCGGTGTGGACCGATGACGACTTCCAGCCCGGCGAGCAGGCCTACTATTATTCGCGCGTGGTGGAAAACCCCTCCTGTCGTTGGAGCCAGCGAATGTGTGCGGCACGTGCGGTTGACTGTGCGAAGCCTGCAACGATTGGCGAGGGATTGGAGGACTGCTGTGCGCCCGAGCACCAGAAGGTGATCCAGGAGCGCGCCTGGAGTTCGCCTATCTGGTATACCCCGCCGAATCTATACGAACCCTAGCCAGCATGCGCTACGTCCGCTGCGCCCTTGCTAGCGGGGATCAAGGCCGAGAGCTGTTCTTGCAAACGCCAGTGCGGCCATCGCATCCACGCGTGAACTGTAGTCTTCCAGAAAGAGCTTGCCCACGACCTCTCCGGCGGGGTCGATAATAATCATGCCTGGGTGGGGTATTCCGTAGTGCAAGTCACCGGCCGAGTAGTTCTCGTTGAGGATACCGAGCGTTTTGAAACTCAGTGCGCTGACGTCTGAGAGCACCGGGATAGTGACGGCAAATTTGTCGATAAATGCCTGTTGCAAGGCCGGTTCGTCGTAGGTGATGGCCACTATGCTGATGCCCGCGGCGTCGAAGCTGGCCTTGTTTTCCTGCAACTGAATCAGCTGGCGCATGCAATAGGGACACCAGTCGTAAGAACGGCTGGCTAAGAACACGGTGCCATTGACGCTAGCGAATTCGTTGATCAGTGTTACCGTGCGGCCCTGGTAGGTCGCCTGCAGTCCCGGGAAATGGGAGCCCACTGCCGGACCAGGATCGAAGTCGTCGCTGTCACTGGCGACAAACATATCCTGCGTGAGTCGTGCAAAGGCTATCTCCTTTAGCGGCTCGCGGAACAAGTAAGCCAGCGCGAGCAGCAGCAGGAGTAGCGCGGTGATAATTGAAAGTGCGTTGCGCATACGGTGGTTGTCCGGATTGGATCAGTTCATCCCGGTAGAGAAGCCACCATCTACCGGCAGGGTTTGCCCGGTGATCCAGCTTGCTGCGGGGGAAGTGAGGAACAGCACTGCGGCGGCAATGTCCTGCGGCTCACCGGTGCGCTTCAGGCCCTGTCGTCTGAGGGTCTCGTCCACCATGTCCGGCATGGTATCCAATACCGGGGCGGTGAGGTTGGAGCGGGTGAGTCCGGCCGCGACGGCGTTGGCGCGGATGCCCAATTGGCCCCAGCTCATGCCGAGGGTCTTCATCAACTGCACCAGGCCCGCTTTGGCGGGGCCGTAGCCGGGTGTCCATGCGAAGCCGAAATAGGACGCCATAGAGGCAATACCCACCACGCTGGCGCCACCCGGGAACGGGCTTGCAGCGAGTAAGTCCTTGCAGGCCACGCTGAGATGAAACACGCTGGACAAGTTAACGCTGATGGATTGGTCGAATGGATCCGCTTCCCATTCGTTACCCTGGAGACCGCCTGCATTGTTGACCAGGATATCCAGTTTGGTGAGTGCAGTCCCCAGTGCGTAGAGCGCGCCGCGGTTTGTGACATCCAATTGCCTGTAGGCCATATTACTGAGGTCTGTGGCGTAGTCGCTGGCATGGTTCTTACGGCCGGTGACAATGACCTCTGCTCCGGCATCCCGGTACTCTTGTGCACAGGCCAGGCCGATACCGCTGGTCCCTCCGGTGACGAGTACAGTGGCGCCAGCGTAATTGTAGGAAACACCTTTAAACATAAATACCTCTCATCACGCGGCCTGTGTTGGATCCAAAAACCATGCTGTTCTCCTGGCGCAACTAGAGCTGCGGGAGTGAGTCGTTGACCAGCCCCGCGCTCCAGCCACCGTCGGCAATAAATTCCGCGCCGGTGCTGTAGGTGGCTTCGTCCGAGGCCAGAAATGCCGTCAGGGCTGCCACTTCCCTGGGCAGGCCGACGCGTGGAATGGCGTGGTGCTGGTAAAATTTGTTGGCGTCCTGCAACGACATAAAGTCAGAGCCATGCATGGCGGTGTAGATTCCTCCGGGATGCACACTGTTGACGCGAATGTTGAACTTGCCCATTTCCATGGCTGCGGCCTTGGTCATGCCGCGCACTGCCCATTTGGTGGACGAGTAGGCGACCAGTGAGTTTTTTGACTGCAAGCCGTCGATGGATGAGACGTTGATGATGGAGCCACCGCCATTGGCCTTCAGACTGGCAAAGACGGACTGCATGCCCAAAAAGACGCCGAGCTGGTTTACTCTGACGATTTTCATAAAATCTTCTTCGGTGGTGTCCACGATCGTCTTTTGAAGGAGGATAGCGGCGTTATTGACCAGCACGGAGAGCGGGCCAAGTTCCGCAGCGGCTTTTACCGCAGCCGCCCAGTCACTTTTGCGGGAGACATCAAGGTGGACGTACGCCGCGCTATCGCCCAGTTCCTCTGCCAGTGCCTGTCCCGGCGCGTCCAGTACATCGGCAATAAGGACAGTCGCTCCCTGTTCAACCATCAGGCGCACGGTAGCCTCACCCATGCCTCTGGCCCCGCCTGTGACTATCGCTACCTTTCCTGCCAATCGCGTCATGTGATTACCCTGAACTTACATGTATTTATCGAACTGGCTCCAGAAACCGAATTCCATCATCCCATAGCCAACCTGATCGCCCAGTTGAAAGCGGGCCGGAGTCTCAATCAAACCCAGCATTTTATCGTTATCCTTCACCGCGTCCCACTCGAGGCTTTGCACCACAAGTTCTCCCTGGTACATGCCGTGGCGCCAATCTGCCTCCAGGCCGTAGCCGGTGCCAGCGGTCACATAGGTTTGTAGCAGCGGTGTGCCGCGTATCTCGAGGGGCCCTCCGGGCGCATCCTGGAATCGCAGAACACCTTCGCGAATGCGCGCTTTGAACGGGGCGGCGTACTCAAAAACGTGATCATGTTCCGGCCTGCCCAACCATTCAACTTCTCTGGCTAGGTCTTTCCAGATCCGCACCGCTTCCTCAGTGGTGCGGCTGCCATCGTTGTTCTCGTTGACGATGTAGAGGAGGGCGAAGTCATCGAACAGCATGGGAAAATAATTCCACATACCCTCCATGGATGGCGATCCTGCATGGATACCGGCGGGCTCCGATTCGCCTACCGGGCGCACGCCCCAGGAGCGGTCGCGACTGCCTATCCAGTGTTTCGGCTCCACCCGCCAGGTTTTATCCCCAACGCTTAATGCGCCCGTCCAGCGGCCAAGCTGAGCAAAACGCATGGTGTCGAACAGTACCCGCCCCTGTTTGCGAATATAGTGCCTGGGTTCGAGGAAGGGGTAATGTTCGCCTTCCCAAGTGACATCCATTGCAATAGCGTATTCGTTAGGCTCGACTACGACGCGTAGCTTTTGCAATCCCTCCAGAACCTCGATGCGCATAGGCCCCACGGTGATATCAGCCCGATCACCCAGTGTCCGGGATCCGCGAATCACATTGTGGCTGTTACCGTGGCGCACCAGCAGGAAGGCGTCCTGGACGCCAAGCGTGGGATACTGGCCGAGGCCGAAGACCACAAAAATATCCTCACTGCAATTATGCAAATTAAAATAATAGCGGTCATAGAAATTCCGGTCGCTGGTACCCACGTGCCGGATGACGTCGGCGATTTGATGGAGTGGGTAATCGTCCATAGAGGATAGCAAGGTGTTTTCTCCGTTTTTCGTGAATCAAGGCAATAAAAAAGGGCGGGCACCATAAGTGCCCGCCCCCGATTTTCTACTACTATACGCGGTAATTAGAAGCGGAATTTAGCGCCAAGTGTAACCGCCTCATTTTCCAGTTCTACTTTACCGTTTACATTGCCTCTGCTGAAGTCGATATCATCCGGATCCAGCTGGGAGTAGGCCAGATTGACGGCAAAGGCTTCTGAGATGAACCACTCGGAGTTCACCTGCCAGCCCTGAACCTCATAGCCGTCCGCGCCGGTACTCAGGTAATCCGCTCCAATGCCAATATTATTGGTGAAGTACCAGGTGCCGCCCACGCGATAGGAGTCGATGTCGTCACGCTCTTTGACGATGGTTCGACCGGCGCTGGCGCGTGCTTTGAAGCCGCCGTTAGACATCAGGAACATATGCTCCAGATCCGCTGAATAGCCGTCGCTGTCGCCAACGTTGTTAATGTCAATGTTGTTGTAGTTCAGGACAAGTGTGGTATTGGGAGTAATATATTTACCGATCCCGAGGTTGTACTTGTCAATCTCTGCTTCACCGGGCTCGCTACGCTCGTAGCCCAGATCAACCAGCCAGCCAGACAGTTTCCAGCCCGGGCCTTCGGCAACATAACGGCTCTGAATGCCGTAAGTCTGACCATCATCGTCACTAAGGCGGTCGTCAAGTGAGTTCAGGTCGACTTCCCCATCACTGCCGCTGATTGTAATGTTGGAAGCGTGATCCAGAAACGCAGCTTCTGACAGCGGGCCCTTGCTGGTATCAACTGTTTCCATGTACCAGGTGCCATACAGTCTACCAATATCTGTGTCGATATCATCAGAACTGTTGCCGGCGTTAGACTTAACGTCTGCACTGACTTGGCCCATTGTATAGTCGCCACCCAGTTCCCACCGGTAGTCGGCTTGAGCAGTTACGGACAGTGCCAGGCCAATGCCTGCTACTAATGCGGTTTTCTTGAACATTGTATTCTCCTTGCGGGGTCTTAAGTAACTTACGGGTTCCCCAGTTATCAATCGCGGGGATAGGGCCAATGTTACGCAGTGAAAGGAAAACAACAAGGTAATAATTTGGCCGCAGATAATGTGAACTATTTACTTGTTTTTGTAAAGCTCAGTTGCCGCCAATTTTCAGCCTGTCAGCAACAGAATTTCGTGCGATAGTAGAGTCCGCGCGATATCTTTCTGATCAGGAAATACAGGGTTTTTGCGGCCTTCGCGTGCACTGCGCGGCTGCCCCGAAATTCAGCCGGCGAATACAATATTCGGTCAAAACTCAGGCAGTATTCGACTGCAAGATAGTGCAATTTTTATTGCCCGGATTACCTCTACGTCAGCGACCTGATCTGAACACCCAGAAATAGCTGAGGCACAGGCTCCAGCAAACCATGGCAAGACCCGCGAAAATCTGCACTACCATGTAGTGGACTGTCCCCAGCAATGTTCCAAAATACATGATCAAGCCGTTGAGCAGGAGACCGCCCGCACACATGAGCAGGTAGCGGATCAGCGTGAGTCCGTGAGCGGCTTCGGACGCGAATGTCCAATGGTAGTGTAGTAGATAGTTGAAGCAAAGGGCGATGAGGCATGCGATTGTGCTGGCCAGAACGGCCGATATATGCAGGCCTTCAACCAATCCAAAGGTGGACCCCAAAAAAATAAAGGCCGTGCTTCCTCCAACAAACAGGAAGCGCAAAACAAAGGAATAGTTGGTCATCAGTTATGTTTCTCTAAATAAAGGCACTGCTATACGGTGCGATTATAGGGCCGCTCAGGTGTTGCTTCACGCAAAATTCGGTGAAAACCAGCAGGGACTTCTCCTGGTGAATCAGACAATTCGGCCCTTCATGCACTGACGGGGTTGTACAGGGACGGATAAAAACATCGCGGAGAGCAATGTGTGCGGCACCTATCGTGCCTTGAGATAATGCGGCCGGCTTGATGAAACAGCCTCTTCCGACAGAACTGAATTTAGCGGAATATTAGCCGGAAAATCTTGCGGTACATGTGACGATAGGCATAGAAAGTGCGATTGTCGAATACCAGCTTATGGATACCGTCCTTGGTGTCCTTCTTGTAACGGGCGTACAGGGTTTTTAGCACCCGTTCTGTCTTGGTTTTTTCGATGCCGCGCAATACATTAAAAATGGTGCCGGCGAATTGTCCCGGGTGGTAGATAATGCGCGTGAGCAGAAAGCTCATATAGGCTTTCTTGCGCACCCAGTCCAGTTCTTTACTGCCGACTTCGTCGTTGAAGGATACGGCTTTGGCCAGGTCGCCCACTGTCAGCAAATCCAGCCAGTCCATGTCTTTGATTTTGTGTTTGCTGGGCTCCCACAGAGGGGTGCCAGGGAGTGGGATAAACAGCCCAAAATTAACCTCGTCAACCCCAACTTTCGCTAATTGCCTAGCATACGATATAGTCATTTCCATGTCTGCCCGGGTTTCTCCGGGCAACCCGAGTACAAAGTAGGCAGCGACTTTCAACCCCAGTTTATGGGCTGTGGCACCGCAGTCCCTGAGATGGTCCAGATCGAAATCCTTACCCTTTTGGATGATCTCCTCAAGTACGCGAGGGGAGCCGCTTTCCGGCGCCAGGGTCACATGCTCACAACCACTTTCTTTCATAGCCCGGAGCATTTCTTCATCGATACGGCTTGCTCGAATGCCATTGGGAGTTTGCCAGGTTATGTCCAGCTTGCGGCGTTTGATTTCGTCGCAGATATCAATTAGCCGCTTGACGTTGATGGTCATATTGTCATCTTCAAAATGGAACTCTCGAATATTCCATTTCTCGATGCAGTGTTCGATTTCGTCAGCGACGTCGGTGGCGCTACGCGACACCCAGCGAGTTTTTCGAGAAGCGCAAAAAGTACAGCCGTAGGGGCAGCCCCGTGAGCTTATCATTGAGGTCCAGCGGCCATTGGAGTAACCGTGTGATTCCTGAGCCAGAATGTAGTTTTCCATTGGCAGCAGGTGGCGCGCAGGAAAAGGGATGGTGTCGCTGTTCAGTTTGGTATTGCGCTCGAGTTTCTCTGTGCCCATCTGGCAGTTGCCACTGTCATCAATATAGGCCAGGTTGCTAATATCACCGCCAATATTACTCTGGAACAGAAAGTTGTCCTGCAGCAGTTTTTGGCAGAGGTGAAGAAACGGATTTTCACCCTCACCGAGTACGACAAAGTCGACCATGTCTCCGTCTTCATCCAGAATCTCAGCATAGAGCGCACTGGGATGTGGTCCGCCTAGAACGATTTTGATATTGCTGTTAAAGGCTTTGATCTGTCGGCACAGTTCTTGTACAACAGGATATGCGAAGGAAAAAAGATTGGATATTCCAACGATTTTAACCTGGTCATCGAGGCGAGCGACTATGTCCTCAAAAGCTAGTCCACGTACGAAGGTTTCTTTGTGAAATGCGTTAATGGTGCCAGGCGCCAGACCTACTGAGTCGATAATATCTACCGATATATCATTTTGCTCCAGGACTGCAGCGATGTAGGCAATACCCAAGGGTGGAGTTATGCCGCTCGCCACCTGATTTTTGGTAAACACTTGGGGCGGATTGATCAATATAACTTGATGACTCATGTGCGGTTGCCTGAAATGTGCATGTTGAGTGACCTGTTCGCTACTTTTAATACCCTTTACTATTCAAAGGGTTTGGAGGCATCTGTCAAAAGCAGTATAGAAAATATTGGCCGTATTGTACAGCTAGGTCCTTGACCCCGATCAACCCGGACAAACACCTCTGAGTATCTGAGCAGCCTAATGCAGTTGCAGTATAAGTGGGGGGGTGTCACAAAGTTGTTTCTATGTTTTTGGCACATATTGTGACGGGGTTCACACCCGGAGCGGCTTGCGGGGGCATCATGGTGAAGTCAGGCCGACTGTAGACCATCTGGCTATGGGCGGTTTTCGTGACCGTTAGCAGCTTAGTCCATGCTGGATTTGGTTTGCACAACGATAAATGGGCAACTTAGATTTTCTTTCCCTTCACGCTCCAGCTATAGCCATGCCGGTGATGAATTTCAATATTCTGGAATCCCGCCCTTTCCAGAAGAGCTATTGCCTCATGCTTTCTATAATATTTCAAATAAGTAGGGTTCAGCTGATCATAAATCACTAAACGTCGTTTTTGGGGGGACATGGGCCACCAAACTTTATCAATGTATTGCTTCAAAGGTAGCGGAAAGAGCTTGCAGCCCAGGCGATAGATATAGAGTGCCCAGTAAAGTAATTGAACAACAAGTACTAGAATAAAATGGGGCAATAAGGTCGTGAACTTTCTTAGAGGCTGGACGAGTTTAAGATATGACTCATTCCCTTCATAGCTACAGAGCCAAAAGAAGATTTCACCACCGGGCTTTAAAGCATCGTAACACCGCTTAACTGTTTCGTTCGGTTCACTGATAAATTCAATCACGCCAATAGAAATCACACAATCAACTGGTTCATCGACTGTCCACTGATCCCCTCTTTTGTTCAGAAAGGTGACGTCTTTTCCTCGTTCCATCGAGGCAACATTGCTTTTTAGTTTCTCAAAAGCGCCTGCGGCGGGCTCCACTGCGTACACATGGGATGCGCCTGACTCAAGCAGCATGCCCACTATGCGTCCAGTGCCACTGCCAATGTCGACTACGCTCTTTCCTTTCAGGTCATCGGTGCGCATTAAGGGGGAGATAATGTCAGAAAAGAGATCTAACGAAGCGTACCAGCCATCGTTATCATCGTAACGTGTCCACTGGTTATCGAAGTCCTGGATAGTCTTATCATCTAAGGTTGGCATGTATCAACTTCCATTCAAGGGTAAGGTATTCGTTTCATCGCTCGGCGTGGATCGGATAGCACCAGACTTGTCAGGCTAAGTCAATGCTACGTGGCCGCGTAAGGCACACCGGTTGCCCCTGCACGAATGGCCCGCCGTTCAAAAACTGGAATCAAGATCACATTCCTTACAATTGCCTCAGTAAGCATCCGGTATTGGCCGTGAATCATTCGGCTTAGTGTTGAAGCGTTGTGCTGCAAATGGTTCAATTTGAAGCTGGGTCAACGTATACTGTTCGCATCGAAAATATTCACTGTACCAAGCGAGGATATGTATTTGCTGCCAGCGATGTTCCCGCCCGGTTTTTCTGCAATAGCAGCATTCAGATATCCCGCTGGCCGCCAGGACGAAAGCAGGCAGCATATTTTAGGTGCACGATAGTTTTGCGAAGAATTTAATAGGTAACATCCATGCCATCTAGTCAAAAACTTGTTCTGGCCATCGTAGTACCTTGTCTGAATGAGGAGTCGACCCTGCCCACTACGGCCAGGGCGCTCAAGGCGAAGGTGGAGTCGCTCATTAATCGCGGTATTCTCGACCAAGCCTCTCGAATTTACTTTGTGGATGATGGCAGTACAGATAGCACTTGGGCCCTTATTGCAGAGATGGTCGATTGTGACAAATACTTTGTCGGCATCAAGTTAAGTAGAAATTGCGGGCATCAGTACGCATTGTATGCCGGTCTGATGCAGGCAGAAGGCGATGCTATGATTTCTATTGATGCCGATTTGCAGGACGACATCAATGCCATCGACGCCATGCTGGAACAATACCAGGAGGGCAGTGAGGTAGTCCTGGGTGTGCGCAGTGACAGGCAGACCGACGGTAAGTTCAAACGCTGGAGTGCGGCATTACACTACTGGTTATCGGGCCGCTTTGGCATGGAGGCAGTACCCAATCACGCGGACTTCAGGCTCATGAGCAGAAGAGCCGTCGATATGCTGGGACAATACCGTGAGAAGAATCTGTATCTGCGTGGAATCGTACCCCTGTTGGGTTTGCAGACTTCGTTAGTACACTACAAGCGCGGTAGCAGGCTGGCGGGAGAAACAAAATATGGCCTGAGGGCCATGCTGGCCCTGTCGGTTCAGGGTATCACTTCGTTCTCTATCGCCCCCCTGCGTTATATCGCTGTTCTGGGCATATTTGTGTTCGTGATGTCAACAGCCTTGGGTATCTGGGCTCTTCATGCGGCGCTGACAGGCAATAATCCGGGGCTTCCCGGATGGGCATCTACTGTGGTGCCGATTTATCTGTTGGGCGGTTTGCAGTTATTGGCTATTGGAGTGGCTGGCGAATATATCGGCAAGACCTACATGGAAGTGAAGCAGCGGCCCACTTACCTGATAGAGAAAACTATCAAGCATAAATCAGACGCTGAGATTGCGCGAAAAAACTTCGACCCATCGGTGAGGGGATAAGGTAGATTTTCGCATGAACACAATATACACCGCGGATCAATACGATACATGCTATCCACCGGGCATCGAAAAGCATTGGTGGACTATTGCCAGAAGTGCGCAGGTATCGCGTATTGTGCGCGCCGAAAACAAAACAGGTGACGTTTTTCTCGAGGTAGGCTGTGGCAAGGGCCTGGAAGTGAAAGCACTGCGCACTGCCGGTATCGATGTGTATGGCGTCGAGCTGGCAGACGTGCAGCCACTGGAGGGAATGGAGTCATTCGTGTCGTCTGGCATGGATGCCGTACAACTGCCAATCGCGCAAAGAGAGCAGGTTACCGGCTTGCTACTGCTGGACGTTATTGAGCATCTGCCCGATCCAATTACGTTTCTCAAGAAACTTGAATCCAGGTTCCCGAAACTGTCGGTGGTCGTCATCGCGGTTCCCGCCTCTCAGGAACTATGGTCGAACTTCGATGTGTACTATGGCCACTATCGCCGCTACTCGACGCAGATGTTAAAAGAACTGGGGCATACCCTGGGCTGGGAACTCAAAAAATTCGGATATTTTTTCCATCTCTTGTACATTCCGATCAGGGTGCTCTCATGGTTGGGCGTTGAACGCAAAACGGTGCTACACGCGCCAGGTTCCACATTGCGCTGGTTGCATAGGCTGATTGCATCTGTGAACCATCTGGACAATTGTATTTTGCCGCGAACAATAAAGGGCACGAGCGCTTTTGCTGTCTACAGGTTAAGGTCGCGAACCGCATAATAAGTCACGTGCGCCTTTGCGGGTTTCCGTCCCCATACGCACCAGTCATACC
>Ga0163144_10024444_pt1 | contig 11851 bp, 11 predicted proteins | sample OliLak19BULKMAT1_FD_123175 | JGI IMG/M metagenome (GOLD analysis project Ga0163144, IMG submission 123175) | Freshwater microbial mat bacterial communities from Lake Vanda, McMurdo Dry Valleys, Antarctica - Oligotrophic Lake LV.19.BULKMAT1 | ecosystem: Environmental > Aquatic > Freshwater >...
GAAGACGTAGAAATAAGCAGCCAAGATATTCCAGGATGGTTAGTAAGTTCTGCAAATGGTTTAACGATAGCACTTGATGTGACATTATCTGATGATCTTGTTCAAGAAGGTTTGGCTAGAGAGCTAGTTAATAGAATTCAAACATTAAGGAAATCATCTGGTTATTATGTGACGGATAAAATAAATGTGAACATAAAAGCACCAAGTTCTATCATTGATGCAGGCAAAATATTTGAATCGTATATTTGTAGTGAAACTCTATCAAAATCACTACTTTTTGTCGATTTAGATGAGCTACTACTTACAAGTGAAATAGAAATTAATGGCATTCCATTAGTGATTCAAATAAATAAAGTGATTAATTAGAACGTAATGACTACAAACTCGCAACCCGAAAAAACTAGATACAATGATATTGATTTATTGGAATTTAGAGAATTAATAAATAAAAAGCTAGAAAAAGCTAAGGCTGAATTAGAATATTTGCAGGAAAGCATCAAAAATCCAGGTGACGGTGATGATGACAGTATGAGTGCTAACAAAATGATGGAGGATACCAATAGCAGCAATGAAAAAGAGCAAAATAGTCAATTAGCTGAGCGTCAACGTAAGTTTATTAAAAATTTAGAAGATGCTATGGTTAGGATAGAAAATAAAACATATGGCATTTGCAAAGAGACTGGTAAATTGATAAGTAAAGAAAGGTTACGTGCGGTACCTCATACCACTTTAAGTATTGAGGCTAAGCTAAAAGCATCGAAATAAGTTAGTTTGGAAAATCAAGACTCTAATATTTCTGCTTTTGAGGAACCCATTGAAATTCCTGTAAAGCCTACATCAGTAGCAGAGCATCTGAATGAGCCAAACATTAAGTTTACTGAAAATAGTAAAAATACTAAGCAAGCCATAATTATATCGTTTGCAGTTATTTTTATACTTTTAATCTTAGACCAATGGTTAAAAGTATACATTAAGACCAGTTATCAGCTAGGTGAGGAGCATTTGATGATTGGGAATTGGGCAAGATTGCATTTTATTGAAAATAATGGAATTGCATTTGGAATTGCGTTGCCTGGAAATTTTGGTAAAATCATATTAACGATATTTAGAATTTTGGCTTCTGCAGGTATTTATTATTTGTTGCTTAAAATTATAAAAAAAGGGGCACCCAAAGGTTTAGTAATAGCAGGTTCCTTAGTTTTTGCGGGCGCAATTGGCAATATTTTAGACTGTGTTTTTTACGGTATGGTTTTTCAAGACATTAATTCTTATACAGGTGGTTTCCTAAACGGTAGAGTTGTCGATATGCTTTATTTTCCAGTTATCAACACTATTTGGCCGAATTGGGTACCAATGGTTGGTGGTAGTGAGTTTTCCTTCTTTGAGCCGATTTTTAATTTAGCCGATGCATCAATATCTACCGGAATTATAGCAGTTTTGTTATTTTACAAAAAATGGCTAAAGCACTTGTAATTAAGCTATTTCGATAAGCAACTACATATTAATACCAAAATCTTGAAAGAAATTTATTTACTTAGGCACGGACGTACAGAGTATAATGCCAAAGGAATGGTACAGGGTAGTGGTATAGATGCAGACCTTGACAACGTAGGTAGTGAGCAAGCATTAGCATTTTACAATGCATACAATCACATTCGCTTTGATCATATTTATATAAGTGCGCTGAAAAGGACTTATCAAACAGTAGAGAAATTTATAGAAGCAGGCATACCCTATACTAAATACGAAGGATTGAACGAAATTAGTTGGGGAAATATGGAAGGCCTTTCGGCAAATGTGTTAGACAAGCAACATTACTTAGATACCATAACTGCTTGGAAGAATGGTGAATTACACAGAGCTATAGGGTTCGGAGAAAGCCCACTAGAAGTAGTTGAACGACAAAGACCAGTGATACAAGAAATAATAGCCGCTGGTGGACAAGACGTTATAATAATATGTATGCACGGCAGGGCTATGCGCATACTACTTAGCACGCTAATGAATAATCCATTAAGTGAAATGGAAATGTACGAACACGCAAATACAGGTTTATATCATTTACTATATGAAAATGATAAGTTTAGCATCTTAAAAGACAATTGCCAACTTCATTTAGGCTAAATCTACTGTAAATAGGCTAATATTTTTAAAATTCATATTGTGTCCTTTAATATTCAATATCTATTCAATTGAACTGCCAGAGTTATATTTGTGTATAAAGCTAATTAAGTAGCCATAACAAAGTTGTCATTTACTCAGTTGTGGTGACTGTAATGCTTGAAGAGAAATATAAATGTCTGAAGATTTAATTAAAGATGCCTTTGCCAATAAGGGCTGGCACGAACTACACGCAGAGAGTTCTTGGCAAATATTCAAGGTTATGAGCGAGTTTGTTGCAGGTTTTGATAATCTGAACAAGATAGGCCCTTGCGTAAGTATATTCGGTTCTGCTAGAACGAAACCAGGCGAAAAATACTACGAAATAGCTGTAGAGTTAGCAGGGAAATTAACCAAATCTGGGTACGGAATCATAACTGGTGGCGGTCCTGGTATAATGGAGGCCGCTAACAAAGGCGCTATAGAAAATGGTGGAGTTAGTGTTGGCTTGAGCATTAATCTACCCTTTGAGCAAAGCAACAATAAGTATGTAGGTAAAAATATCAGTTTCGAATATTTTTTCGTCAGGAAGGTAATGTTTGTAAAATATGCACAAGGTTTTGTTGTATTACCGGGTGGTTATGGTACTATGGATGAACTGTTTGAGGCTTTGACATTGATACAAACTGAAAAAATAGGTGCCTTCCCAATTGTACTAATGGGTAAGGAATATTGGCAAGGATTGTTAGATTGGATAAACAATACTATGTTGAAGGAATTTTCATATATAGGTCCAGATGATACCAACTTAGTATTGGTTACAGACGATGTAGAAGAAGCAATAGATCATATTAATAAGTTCTACGGTAAGTATTTACTTAGTCCTAACTTTTAATCTAACTTAGATAATTTCAGTCCAGGTTTTATTATTCACGCACTTGCAATAGGGAGCGATACAGTAAATTTTGCACCTTCACCTTCAGCAGTATGTAGTTGAATAGTACCACATAGCAGTTCTACTAGAGACTTGGTTATGTATAGCCCCAGCCCGCTTCCCTTTACTGTATATTTACCTTCTTCATACTCAGCTCTAAAGAATTTTTCAAATACTCTATTCTTGTCAGCTTTATTAATACCTAGTCCATTATCGTTTACTATAAATTGAAATTCTTCTTTATTTGCTATTGCTTCAATACCTATGATTGGGGTATTGTTTGAGAATCTACTGTATTTAAAGGCATTTTCTATAATGTTTTGCATAATGCTGTACATCAATAGTTTGTTTGTGCTATAGGTTAGGTCTGCTGGTATATTTATCTGAATGTTTATTACGTCTGTATATTGTAGTTTTAGTGATTGTATTATTTCCTCTACTAACTGCCTAATAGGTACTATATCATATTCTTTTAGCCCTTTTTTACCTTCACTTACTTCTAAAAACTCCATCATTTGTTCCAACTGAAGATTAAGTCTGTTTGCACACTGCTCAATTTTAGAAATATAGATTTCTAAATTTTCATTTAGAGATTCTCTATGTGATAATTGGGCTAGACCAGATATAGCATTTATCGGGTTTTTGAAATCGTGGATTAGTTTATATAAGAATAAGGATTGTTCGTCGTGATATTTTAGCATTGTATCTAATTGTTTGTATAATTGAGCTTTTACATAAGTTAAAATAAAATAAATAATTATAGCACTTAATAAGATAAATGTTGAGTCTAAAATAAGTTGATAATCATAAGAATTATCAAGACCCTGAGGGCTCATAAAATAAGTATTTGAAATGATGGCCCAAGTCATTCCCAGCACAATGTAAACGAAAGTAATAAACCAAGCTGCCGGTATTATTCGGTTGCTGTTTATGACAGTCCTTGCAAATTTAGTTAGCATTTATAGTTTCAGAAGCTCGTAGTTATTACAATAAATACCAAATAACAACTTATAGTTGCTAAAAAAGAAAAATATAGCTAAGCTGATTTGTAAATGTGTGTAATGTTTTTATGTTTTTGTCAAAATTATATTTGGTCTAATCAGCAAAGTCTAATCTAATAATGACGTTTAAAATGTATTGACTTATAAGTGTGTAAGGGTAATTTTGCAGATATTAATACTAAGTTTAAATGAAAATTGTCAGTTTCGAATATGAAGGCTCACACCGTGGAGGATTGCTAATTGATGGTAAGATTTACCCGTTTTTTGCTATGGACGGTCGAGTGCCAGTAACCGTATTAGAACTGTTACGACTTGAGGATGATGGAATGGCTATGTTGGAAAGTTTTTGTCGTCAAATAGACCACCAACCTGATGCGTTTGATAGTTTTCTAGCTGTAAAGCAAAGGTTATTGGCTCCATTGCCAAACCCTACTAGCTGTAGAGACGGATACGCATTTAGACAACACGTAGCTGCTGCCCGAAGAAATAGAAAGGTAGATATGATACCAGAGTTTGACAGTTACCCAATTTTTTATTTTACCAACCACAATTCTATAGTAGGTGGCGGAGAGTTAAGCTTTATGCCAGACCACTTCCTGAAATTAGACTTTGAATTAGAAGTTGCAGTTACAATAGGTAAAAAAGGACGCAATATAAAAGCTGCGAATGCAGATAAATACGTAGCTGGATTCACCATAATGAATGATTGGAGTGCACGTGGACTACAAATGGAAGAAATGTTGCTTAACCTTGGCCCAGCTAAAGGGAAGGATTTTGCGACGGGTATAGGACCTTTCTTGCTAACTGCAGATGAATTGAAAGCATATATAGTACCAGCTAAAGAAAATCATATTGGTAATGCATACAACCTTAATATGAAGTGTTATGTAAATGACGAATTACTAAGTGAGGGAAATGTTGCTGATATGGATTGGACTTTCGCTGAAATAATAGAAAGAGTTAGTTATGGTGTGGACATTTACCCTGGTGACGTAATAGGCAGCGGCACTGTAGGTACAGGTTGTTTGTTAGAGCTAAATGGTACAGCATTACTAAACGACTCAAACTATACACCGAAATGGCTGCAAGTAGGCGATAGGGTGAGTATGGAGATAGACCAGTTAGGTAAGTTATACAATACAATAGCCAAAGAAGATACCGACCACAGCATACTTGACCTAAAAAAATAATGAATATAAATAGAATAGACGACGTGCTGAATGCACTACGTCAAGTTGATGATCCAGATTTAGGTAAAGACATAGTTACCCTAAATATGGTGCAAGACCTAGTGGTAGATAGCGATGCTATGACAGTACAGTTTAGGCTGGTATTGACTACACCTGCTTGCCCAATGAAGGATTTGATTATGAATGCTTGTATCACAGCTATTAAGCATTTGGTTTCACCAGACTTTAAGGTCACCATAAAGCTAGATAGTAAAGTAATTAGCAAGGCTAACAACAAGGGTATAAACAATATGCCTAATGTGAAAAATATAATTGCCGTAGCAAGTGGAAAGGGCGGAGTAGGCAAAAGCACTGTAGCCACAAACTTAGCCCTTGCATTAGGGAAGCTTGGTGCTGCAGTAGGACTGTTAGATGCTGACATATACGGACCTAGTTTGCCCATAATGATGGGCTTGGGCAATAGTCGTCCAGACATAATTCAAGATGGCGATGCGATGAAAATAGTTCCATTTAAGAAATATGAGATAGTCTGTATGAGCATTGGCTGCCTAGTAGATGAGAAACAAGCGCTGATATGGCGGGGACCAATGATAAGTACTGCGTTAAAACAACTGATGCTGGACGTAGAGTGGGGAGAACTAGACTATCTGGTAATAGATATGCCACCGGGAACGGGTGATATATATTTGACCCTTTCGCAGCAGTTTCCACTAACTGGGGTTGTTATAGTAACTACTCCTCAGCAAGTTGCCGTAGCTGATGTGAAAAAGAGTATTGAAATGTTTGTATTGCCTGCCATAAATGTTCCCATACTTGGCATTGTAGAGAATATGAGCTACCTAAACCTCCCCAATAGTGCAGGCAAAATGTATCCATTTGGACAAGGTGGTGGTGCAAACCTTAGCGAAGAATATGGTATTCCTCTACTTTTAGAGATTCCTTTATTGGAAGGTCTAGCATCAGATGCTGATGGTGGCTTGCCAATTGTGATGAATGAGCATAGGACAATTGAGGCTAAAATGTTTAGTTCACTAGCAGAACAAGTAGCTAGGCAGGTAGCCATACTTACCCACTCTTAAATATGAGATAGTTGATTAATTAGTTTAATAGTTATTAGCCCAATCGTTGGTCTAACTTATTTATTAACTCTTTTACGGGTAAACCATCTGCCTCACGATAATACTTAGAGTGGTAATCATTAACTTGCCTTAAGATGATTAGCAAAGTTTCCTTTTGATTATACTCTAAGTTGCCCATACGTAGCCTATTGTGAAATATTAAATTATCAGAAGCGGACTTGCGAACAGATTCCCCCACCGGAGTAAGCTGTATGCGACGTACTCGTCTATCTAACTCATCTCCACTTTCCTTTACTAGATTAGCTGACTGAAGCCTTTTCATAATTTGGGTACCACTAGGCAATTCAGTCAAAGTATTCTCGTATACTTCTGTTTTGGCAGGCTTATTTAATTTGCTAATTTCGTTTAAGAACCAAAACTCTTCAGCACTACTAATAGGTAATTCTTTAAAACTATATCTGAGATAGTATCTTTCAAATTTGTGAAGTCGGTTGAGTAACCAACACAGTTCTCTATTCAAATCTTCTTCATTTAAATTCTCAAACTTGACTGGGCTAGTTTTACGACCATTTAATTTAATATGTAGCCAGGCAATAAACTCATTCATTGATGATTGAGAATGACTTTCTTCATACTCTGCTAAGTATTTTAGCAGTTGTGATATGTCTGATGTATTAAACATTAGCCGAAAAATATTAAATCATTAGCACCAATTTACTAAATACTATACAATTGAACTATACATCGTTACATTAACTTTGTATGAAATTTTGTTTTTTCTTATTTAGTCAAGATTAGTTCAGCCTTGACATTAATTTTAATCTATTGATTATGAGTGTTTTATAAATACATTTTTGAAAATAGTTTCATTTAAAAATTCATTAATTACGTATAAAAAGATATGAAATTAATTGAAAAATTAATGTAATAAAATTAAAATAGTTAAATTGAAAAATTAATTTACTTCATATTATTTCAAATTTAATTTAAGAGTTTTTGGCAATGGTTTAGTTATATAGTATATAATTATATTTATTAATTAATATTTTAATCATTTACAGATTAAATACAATTTTATTAAATATTGATTTGTGGTATTTTCGCTCCACTATTTTACCTATAATAAGCTAAGCTAGTAATAATAGAAAAATAATGTCAGATAATAGCCCAATACATCCAAGAGTTAGAGTCAGATTTGCACCATCGCCTACAGGTCCTTTGCACCTAGGTGGTGTCCGTACTGCACTTTATAATTACCTATTCGCAAAAAAACACGGAGGAGACTTCCTATTGCGGATAGAGGACACAGACCAAACCAGATATGTAGCCGGAGCTGAGCAATATATTTTAGATTCTTTGAAATGGGCGGGAATGAGCTGGGCAGAGGGTCCAGATATTGGGGGTTCTAATGCACCATACAGGCAAAGCGAACGTAAGCACTTGTATAAACAATATGCTGATCAACTGATAGCCAATGAATTCGCTTACTATGCATTTGATACAACAGAAGATCTTGAAGATATGCGCAATAAGGCAGAAGCCGGTGGCGCTACTAACTGGAAGTATGACTATATAACCCGAGACTATATGAAAAATAGCCTGACACTGAGTGAAGATGAGGTGAACGAAAGGCTACAAAATGAAGAAGCCTACGTAATCAGGCTGAAAACTCCACGTAATGAGGAGATTAAATTGCACGACATTATACGTGGATATGTAAGTGTGCAGAGTAAAGAGATAGACGATAAAGTGCTGTATAAAAGTGACGGTATGCCTACGTATCACTTAGCTAATGTGGTTGACGACCACCTGATGGAAATAAGCCACGTGATTCGCGGAGATGAATGGTTGCCTAGTGCACCGCTGCACGTGTTGCTATACAGGTACTTAGGATGGGAAGATACGATGCCTGAGTTTGCACACCTACCCTTAATATTGAAACCAGACGGCAATGGCAAACTAAGCAAACGAGATGGCGACAGACTCGGATTCCCCGTCTTTGCTCTAGACTGGATAGACCCAACTAGTGGCGAGAAAAGTAGTGGTTATAGAGAAAATGGGTATTTGCCTGAAGCATTTATAAACATAATTGCATTATTGGGATGGCACCCAGCTGATAACAAAGAGTTATTAAGTATGGAAGAACTAGTTGAACTCTTTAGCCTAGAGAGAGTAAGCAAGGCTGGGGCAAAGTTTGACCCAGAAAAAGCGAAATGGTTTAATCAACAATATTTGCATCATTTACCAGATGCAGACATTATTTCAATGCTAAATGTACAAGTAAAAGAAGCAGGAATACAAGCTAGCAATGAATACATAAGTCAAGTAGCTATGTTAACTCGCGATAAGGCTCACTTCACGCAAGATATGTTGGGAAATAGTCGCTATTTCTTTGACACTCCTACCAACTATGACCAAAACATATTAGCTAAGCGATATAACGAGGCTGCGATTGCATTCTGCAAAGTATTGGCAGATGTATGGTCAAAAAAACCATTTGAGAGTGCTGAAGAGGCTAAGGCTACTTTTGAAAAAACAGCTACAGATAGAGACGAAAAGCCTGGCAACTATATGCAATTGCTTAGAGTACTCATTACGGGCGAGGCTGGAGGACCAGACCTATGGCATATCCTTTACCTGATGGGGACAAAGACTTGTGTAGATAGAATTCAGATTGCCCTAAAAGTATTGGGTTAGAACGAAGTATTGTCTGTGGGGTAATTACCTGCTTTTCTAGTAGAGGTTCTAGACAACCTAGGTATTAACGTAATGATGAATACTGCGGCAACTATATGCATCAACTCCATCGTAATTTTAGTCTCTATACTAATATTTTGAAGATTTAGTGGGGCTGCTAAGGATAATAACGACAGAATAACAGATATAATTGTAAAAATGGTAAGGGGCTTTGCTGTGAATCTAACTAAGATGGCAAAAATTAAACCTGCAACTATAGCAGGTAGAAAACTTGATACAATTACAGGGATATGATTGATTGGTTTGTTAGGCATTTTATTATAATTAATACCATCTTCTGGCCAATAACCATATATGTAAGCTACGTAATAGAGAATTAAATTAGCTGCAATGACGAATACACCAACTACTGGTGCTGCCCACAATATTTTGTTTATGGAGTAACTTTTAAGCATTTTATAAGATTGTTTGATTGATGTTTAGGTTAATTGAGCAAAGATATAGCTATAGTTAGTATAAAATATGTTTTGTGTATGGCACATCATTTATATTCGTAAATTGTCTTAAATTGTATTTAAACATCCCAGCTTTTGCTATCATCCCAGCATTATCAGTACAATACTGCATTTCTGGTATGTGGTAGCTAACATTCAAATCTTTACTAAGGCGAGAAAGTTCGCTTCTTAGGTGAGAATTAGCTGCTACCCCGCCACATATTCCTATGTGTATTACCTCGTGTTCAGATATTGCCTTTGCCATAACTCCTAGTAAATAAGTAACTACGTGATGTTGCCAAGATGCACAAATGTCCACTAAATTATCTGCTACAAAATTTTGATTGACTGCTATTCCATCTCTAATAAAATATAGAAAAGCAGTTTTCATTCCACTAAAGCTAAAGTCAAAGCCAGGCATATTCGCAGTCGGAAACTTGAATCTTTTTATATCCCCCCCGTCTTTAGCTATCTTATCTATCATAGGGCCACCAGGGTATGGCAATTCTAATATTTTGGCAGCTTTATCAAAGGCTTCACCTGCTGCGTCATCCTGCGTTTTACCCAAAATTTCATATTGAGTAGGCGATTTAATTAGGACCAACATAGTATGACCTCCACTTACTAGCAGGCTAATCATTGGTAACTTTAGCTCCTCATTATTCATAAAGTGAGCAGTCAAGTGCGCTTGAAGATGGTTTACTCCAATTAATGGAATGCCTAGCGCTTGACTTAAAGCCCTACTAAACGACCAACCTACCAGCAATGAACCCATTAGTCCTGGTCCTTGCGTGCAGGCAATGGCATTAATATCGCTTAACTGTTTACCTGACTGGGCTAAAGCGGTATGTACTACTGGAATAATATGGCTGATGTGGGCCCTGCTAGCTAACTCTGGTACAACCCCACCATAAAGTTCGTGAATTTTTTGCGTATTTACAACATTAGCTTGAACTAAGTCGTATTCAATTACAGCTGCACCAGTGTCATCGCAACTGCTCTCTATGGCGAGCAATGTTGTCATTTAAAATATGAAAGTTATAACAAAAGTCGTTGTTTAAGATAATAAGTACCTTTGCCTGAAGAAAAAATGGCCGAAAAATCGCCCAAAAGACCAATTTGGCGTAGGATACTAAGCTATTTCCTACGAACACTACTCATTTTATTTGTGATAGTGATTGGTAGTGTTGCGAGTATATATTATTGGTTAGGAACACCTGCAGGTGAACGTTGGGCAGCCAACAAAGCAATTGGTATAGCACAGTCACAGATTGGATTGCCAGTTAAGATGTCTCGATTATCAATTCGTTTTCCTGGTAGTGTCCGAATAGAAGGACTTGAGGTAAAAGACCATAAAGGAAAGCTTATGGTAAAAATACCTATGCTCAGGGCAAGTCTGGGGTTCTTAAAACTCATAACGGGAGACATATCTATCGATAATGTAGAGTTGAACCACGGTTACTTTAACCTACATAGGTATAAAGGAGATACTGCTACCAATTTCGGTATGGTTTTGAATAAATTTTTAATCAGCGATGATACAACAACGACTGGTAAATCAATTATAATTATATTAAGTAGTGTACGCATTAATGATTTTGACTTTAATTTCCACGATGAAGATATTGCTCAGGGGCCAAAAGGTCAAGTGGACTTTAATAATACCGAGATACGCGGTTTTCAAGGAAATTTTAACAATGTAGTAATTGATGGCAGCGATATTAAAGCCAATATTAGGCAGCTGTCTTTGAAGGAATATTCTGGACTTGAGGTTAATCAATTTAGGGGCCAGTTTGCTATGACAGACACCAGCTTAGCCCTCAGCAATTTCTATTTAGAGACTCCACATTCTAGACTGCAACGTGACCTAAGGTTTGACTACAAAAACGTAATAAACTTTAGCGATTTTGTTGATAGCATAGATATTACAGCCAGCCTAGTCCACAGCGTGGTTTCAATTAGAGATATTAGGTATTTTGGTGAGTACTTGCAAAACAAAACAGATAGTGTTGTATTGCACCGAGCAGAAATAAAGGGTAAAACAAACAACCTAAAGTTAAATAACCTAGACATAGCTTGGGGGCAATTTAGCTATATGCGTGGCAATGTACAACTACGTGGCTTGCCAGACATAAATGAGACATTTCTAAACATAAACATAGTTGATTTAAAAACTTCTGAGAAAGAAATTACAAGACTGCTGCCAGAAGTACCTTCTACACCAGAGGTAGTTAGATTAGGTAAGATAAAGGTTAAGGGACAATTCATTGGCTTTATAAATGACTTTGTAGCCTATGCTAATATAGAAACTGACCAAGGAAAAGTAATTTCAGACCTTAACTTGAAACTAGCGGAC
>Ga0163144_10024445_pt1 | contig 11851 bp, 5 predicted proteins | sample OliLak19BULKMAT1_FD_123175 | JGI IMG/M metagenome (GOLD analysis project Ga0163144, IMG submission 123175) | Freshwater microbial mat bacterial communities from Lake Vanda, McMurdo Dry Valleys, Antarctica - Oligotrophic Lake LV.19.BULKMAT1 | ecosystem: Environmental > Aquatic > Freshwater > Lake...
ACTTAACAGAGCTAGATTCAGAAGTTTCTATATCTAGTTTCTTTGGTTTTCCTTTGTAGCGTAGCTGACTTGCACCACTTAGCTCAGCCTCAATATGATTTTTGATGTTTACGGTCGCTTGACCTACACCATTGAGCTCTAGCTGAGCATCGTTACCCACTAATTTACCTGCATCCAAGCTAGAAGCACCAAAGATATCTGCTTTCAACTTGTCTATGATTCCTTGCAACCAAACCTGTGAAGTACCAGAGATTTTTAATTCTAATTCATCTTGTTTTTGTAGATGTATGTTTGCAGAAGAAGCCCCTGATATTGTGAGCCTTTTGAGTATAGGCAGCGTAATTTTGAGTTTGGTATTTCTATAAGAAGAACTCGTTTTATTAGAGCTGATATAGAGTATTTCATCTTTTTGTTTTATTTTAAAATCTCTTTCATCTCCTTCTCCATAAGTATTTACCTTAAAACCATCTCCCTGCTCAATAGTAACCTCAATCACTCCTGAGATTTCTATTTGCTCGAAGTCTTTTAGATCAGCTAGATTTTTACCAAGCTGAGGAGTATTAAATTCTTGGGCAATCATCCCCGCAGTAACTCCAGTGCCTATCAAGCTGATAAACCATAGACCTGCAATAGACCATCCAAACTTATGGTCCCAGATAATGCGTCTTGAGAGCATCATCACACCAAACAAACCTAAGAAAAAAGTAGGTATCTGCAATGTAAAATAGCCATTTAAAATATACCAATTTCCTTGCACAGGTAGTCCATTTTTGAGAAGTAGGATAGGGGCATCTAAGTGAATTGTATTTTCCCAGCCCCAGCCTAGCACAGCAATCAGTAATCCGATTAAGGCAGCCGTAAAAGCTACAGATACTAGTACAAGCATCAGTCCACCTACTATCCTAATAAACTCTGCCGTAAAGCCTACAAAGGGTCTTAAAAAACTAGCAGTTTTGGTCATCAAAAAAGAAACTACATAAAAAGGAAATAAAATAGCACGATGAAAAGAACCTCTCTCGTATTCTTCACTTTGGTAGGTTTTGACGCTTGCTCTGATATTATTAAGATTGACTGCTTGCCCACGCATTTGCATTTTTTCAGTAATCGTATTTGCCTCTGGCACTATCATCCAGAGAATAGCATAGATAAAAATACCCGTACCAAAAAACACTGTTGCTAAGATAAAAAGAACTCTTATTAATAACTCACTGATGCCTAAGTAAGTAGCCAAGCCACTAGAAACACCTGCAATTACATTGTGTTCAGTATCACGAAATAGCTTTCGGAGGTTGGGGTTTTCTTCAAGTTTATCACTACCAGGCACGATAAACCAAAAAATTAAATATAATATGATTGTAGTAGCAGGGGCTTCAGGGATAAAGAAAAAACCTGTAAGACAAAGCACCAACAAAATACGTATCCAAATCGGGTCTAAGCCTAAGTAATGAGAAAGACCTGAAGCTACGCCTCCTAATATCTTGCGTTTGGTATCACGATAGACTCTTCTGGATGCTTTTTCGCTGTGTTCGTATTCCGAGTTAAGCATCACAGGTTCATAATCAGGGCTTGGTTCTCTGTACATCTGCTCATCTGCAAAGGCTGCTTCGGTTTCTTTATTTTGATAATATGAAGATTGAGTCTGAATAGCTATATTACCACCTTCAAAAAAATCATCTTCAGTAGGAATCTCAAAGGCAGGTTCTTTTTCGTATTCCTCCTCCTCATCATAATCTTCAAAGGTCGTCTGATACGCAGGATTTTCTTCTGCATCCTGAAAATCATTGATACTCCCCAGAGTAGTCATGAGCATTTCTACTTCGGCTTGTGTAATGACTCGCTTGTCTTTGGGCAATGACTCACAAAAAATCTCAGCAACACGCACCTCTATATCTTCAATAATCTCTCTACTATCTTCATAACTAGAGAAGTATTCGTGAATGGATGCTAGGTATTCTTTGAGTTGGGCATAACAATCCTCTTCTATGTAGAATATCATGCCACTGATATTAATACTGATGTTCTTTTTCATGATGATGGTTTGTCTTAGTAATGCAATTTAAAATAAAGTACTCATTTAACTTGAGTAAAACTCTCACTATCAGATTCTTATAGCCTAATAACCAATAACTAACCTCTTACTTAGTCTATTTTCGCTTGATTTTAAGTGCTTCTATTTCTAGCTTAGGGAGCTTATGGTGAAAAGCTTCTACTCTACTTTTAGTAATGATTTGATTGACTGACTCTACTAACTCTATCCAAGTTTCATTAAGTCTTACCAAAAAATCTTCTCCTTTACTAGTTAGTTGAAAGTGTTTTTGGGGAGGCCCTGAGCTAGATTCTTTCCAACTATAATCTACCAACTCAGCCTTGCGAAGCCGATTGAGCAAAGGATAAAGCGTACCTTCTACTACTATAATGCGTGCTTCTTTAAGTTCTCGGAGTATATCTGATGAATACACTTCTCCACGTGAAATGATATGAAGAATACAAAACTCAAGGATGCCTTTGCGCATTTGTATTTGGGTATTTTCTAAATCCATAAGAATAGCTTTTATAATTTAATTCAGCCTCGATACAAAGATAATAAAAGGTAGTATGTTATGCAAGGTATTGTACGAAAATTTTTACTGCTTTTTGTATTTTCTTTTTTTTAGTAGGAAATTGGGCTTTTAATTGACTATTTGTTATAGGTAGTAATCCAAAGACGATTCAAAAGAATGACACTGAAATATGAAAAACTTTTCTGTGGTTTGTTTCTTCACGAACCACCGCTGATTTCGGTTCGTGGGGACACGAACCGAGTGTTATGACCTTACTCTTCAGAACCATCCAGATAATTGAAATCTATCTTAGAGACTTTTTCTTTTAATTTATCTTCGTGTTCTTTGTTATTTTTCCAAGCTTCATCTAAGATTTTCTTTTGTCTTTCAATCACATCATTGATTTTCTTATCAAATCTATTATTCGAAGATTGGAATCTATTTTCAAAAGAAGCTCGGGGATTGTCTTCAGATTTGGTCTGTTCTGATTCTGGCTCAAACATCTGTTGTAGAAGTAACTCATCTAGGTTCTTTTGTTTTTGTCTTACTTCTTCTTGTGAATTAATCAAATCTTCAAAACTTTGTCTCATTTCCTCTTCTTGACGCTTCATTAGTTCGGCTGATTGCTGAGATTCTATGAGAAGACGCTTGGTTTCTTCATTGATTCTGATTCCTTGAATAGTAGTAGCAATATTTTCGGCGATGGTTTCTACAAATTTTACTTCAAAGTCTTTCAATACATTAAAAGAAGCTATCTCGAGTACTCCAAGTACTTTTTCAGGTGTCTGTATAGGCACTAGCAATAGGCAAGAAGGAGGTGCTTTGCCTAAGCCTGATCGGATTTCTGTATAGTCTTCTGGAATCTGTGATAAGAAAATGCTATATTTTTCTAAATAGACTTGACCTACGAGACCCTCACCTGCTTTGATGCTTTTACTCATATATTTTTGCTTATCATAGGCAAAGGCAGCTGAGATTTGAAGTTCCTTGGACTCTTCTTGCCACACAAAAAATGCTCCTTGATTAGCATTTAAGTATTGGACTAATTCAGCGATTGTAAATTCGGCAAGTTTGGTAAGGCTTTCGGAGTTATTTCTTAGAATTTCTCCAAAAAGTGCATTTCCTGTACTCATCCAGCTACGTATTTTCTCATCTTCGGATACTTTTTTAAGGTTATCACGCATTTTGAGCAAGGCATTGCGAAGTGCATCTTGTTGGCTACTTGCATCAAAAGGAGTTTCAAATCGTTCTTCTCCTACATTCTCAGCAAAGTGTGCTACTTCTTGCATATTGATGATGAGTTGATTAAGAGCTAGGTCAATTTTACCCAGCTCATCATTATAAATATGTTTGCTCAACTTAGGAAAAGTCCCTTGTGCCAGCATAGAGATTTCTCGTCCTATCTTAAGCATAGGTCTAGTGAGTGTACGTGCTAAGGTATAGCCTAATATACCTACAATGATAGAAATGATAAAAGCAATTAGCAAAAGATTAATTTGCAAGTCTCTCACAGACTTAAATATCTCTGCAGCGTCTATCTCAGTAATGACTGCCCAGCGAGTTCCTAAAACATCTATAGCGGCATAAACATCTAATACTTTTCCACCCAAGAAGTCAGTACGTTCTTGGCTTCCTGATTTTCCATTTTCAATGGCTTGCACGGAGGCTTCTATCTTATACTGACGCAATAAAATGGTAGTTTTCAGACGTTGAATACGATTCACTATTAAACTATCTACTTGTTTATCAGCTAGGTTTTGGGTATAAGCCAGAGGGTCTTCTAAGAAGCGACGAGTATTATTACGAATCAAATAATCAGGACCAATCAAAGCAGATTCTCCAGTATTTCCTAAGCCTTCTTGCTCCCAATTTTGTTGGTTAGTGAGGATATTCTGTATTTTTTCACTATTAATTTGAAAAATAATTACCCCTATTCTTGATTGTTGTTCAGGGTTATCATCATAGATAACCGTACCGATAAAAGCATTAGGCTGAAAGAAATCTGGCTCATAAAAATCATAGTCTTCAAAATCTATGATTTCCTCATTTTTAGAATAAATACTTTTGCGCATAAGGCGGCGAAACAAGCGAGCTGCCGAGCTACTTCTATAAGGCCCATTCAAAAAATTAGTAGCAAAGTCAGGTCTTTTTTGGGTGCTATAAATGATATTTCCTTTTGCGTCTATCAAAAGAATATCTTCTATATCTAGTTCTTGGGTATATTTAAGAAATGATTTATGATACTTGGCATGACTTTGATCATAGGCATCATTTTGTGTTGAATAGAGTAATTGATTCTTAAATCCTATCGGATGAGGGTTATTTACAAGGTATTTATATTGTAAGTTTTGAGCTTGAGGCTGAGGAGGTATATAATTGCGATTGGCTGAGATATCTACCTGACGATAATGTAACTCAGACACAAATTCTGTTTCATAAAAGCTAGTAAGCTGTTGTTTTTTTTCTTGACTAATAAATATAGGCTGTTCTTGGTAAGCATCTGAAAATGATTTGATAGACTCTACAGTACTTGGGTTTTGAGATAGTGTAAGTATTTCACTTCTGATGTCTTTAAAATAATCTTCAATGCGTTCTTTTTTATTACGAGTGATGCTTTCCAAAAGCTCAAAAGCTTTTTCAGAAAGCAAGCTTCTGCCTTGATAGTAGCTAAATAAACCAATAGATACCAAGGTAAGCAGAGAAACTAAAAAGAAAGCAAACGAAAATTTATAGACCAACTTAATGTTCTTAAAATAATCTCGTAGCCAACTAAGTATATTCATGTTTTTGATGATTTATCTTTTCAAAGCAATAAGGATGCAAAATAAGTAGGAGATTAATGAATGAGTTATAAATGATGAGTTATTACATTAAAATGCTGATAATCAGTTTTTTATATAGACATCAAAATTCAAACTAATTTTGACCATCTACTCATAACTCTTCACTCATAATTCATAATTCACTTAGAGCCTTACAATTTCTGCACCCAAAGCTCCTAATCTCTTGTCAAAATACTGATAGCCTCGTTCTATCTGCTCCACATTGTCGATAATGCTCGTTCCGTTTGCTGAGAGTGCTGCGATGAGCAGTGCTACTCCTGCACGTATATCGGGTGAAGTCATTCTGATTCCTTTCAAGGGAACTTGCCTATCTGAGCCTATCACAGTAGCACGGTGAGGATCACAAAGAATAATCTTTGCCCCCATATCTATCAATTTATCTACAAAGAATAATCTACTCTCAAACATTTTTTGATGAATCAAAACAGTACCCTTTGCTTGAATAGCTGTTACAAGAATAATGCTCAATAAATCAGGTGTAAACCCAGGCCAAGGAGCATCTGCTACTGTCAGGATAGAGCCATCTATAAAAGTCTCTACTTCATAATGCTCTTGTGCAGGGATAAAAATATCATCTCCTCTAAACTCCATCTGAATCCCTAATCTTTGAAAAACAGAAGGAATCATTCCCAAATGTTGGAGTCCTGCATTTTTGATGGTAATCTCAGACTGAGTCATGGCTGCCAATCCTATAAAACTACCGACCTCTATCATATCAGGTAAAAGTGTATGTTCTGTCCCTGATAGACTTTCTACACCTTCTATGTGTAGCAAATTAGATCCTATGCCTGTGATATTGGCACCCATTCGGTTGAGCATCTTGCAGAGTTGCTGGAGATAAGGCTCACAAGCTGCATTATAAATGGTAGTTTTGCCCTTAGCCAATACTGCTGCCATCACCACATTGGCAGTGCCTGTTACGGAGGCTTCATCTAAAAGCATATAAGTGCCTTTGAGCTGTGAAGCGTCTATGTCATAGACTCCTGCATCAGCATCATAATTAAACTTAGCCCCAAGTTTCTGAAATCCTAAGAAGTGTGTGTCTAGTCTTCTGCGTCCTATTTTATCCCCTCCAGGCTTAGGAATACGGCTACGCCCAAAACGAGCCAATAAAGGTCCCAAGACCATTACTGAACCACGCAAAGCAGCTCCTTTTTGTCTAAAAGTGGGACTTTCTAAATAATTAAGATCAATCTCTTTGGCTTGAAAGTGGAAACTTCCTTCTTTCAGTTTTTCTACTTTCACACCCATATCCTCAAGAAGTTCTATGAGTTTATTAACATCTCTGATGTCTGGGATATTATGGATGGTAATCGGTTGCTCTGTAAGTAAGACAGCACAAAGAATTTGTAGTGCTTCATTCTTTGCACCTTGCGGAGTGATTTCCCCTTTTAAAACTTTACCTCCTGTTACTTCTATGGATGCCATTGATTATGATAGGTTTGAGATTCTTGAATTTGTTTATTAAATGGATTTATATTTCATGATTCCATTCAAGCAAAAAGACTTGATAAGGGAAATTTTGGTGTAAGTATATTAGATTACACTTCTATAAATAAAATCGTAATAATATTTAATGACCTAGGAAAGTATTAGATGTAAGATACTCAATTATCAGTGTTTAAAAAACTAATAATTTATAACCAACCATTAATAACTATTTATTTACCCTTTCTTTTCTTCTTATTTATTTTGGGGGTAGGGATATTCTTACGTTCTTTGCGAGCAAGCTCAAGGGCATTTTCTTTTACTAGACGCTCTCTTAACTCAGGGTCTATATCTCTGTTAGCTAATTTTTCCATGTGTTTTAAGATGATTTCATCTTGCACACTGTCCTTATTCCAAGTCAGGTAAAGAGATTTCATGAGTTTACCTATTTTTACTAAGCCATCATAATGCTCTTCTTGGTCTTCGGTTTCGAAGATACGTGCTATCAATAGCTCCACATTGCGTCCGTAATGTCTAAAAGATATTTCGTGTGTAGTATAAGCCATTGGTTTAGGTTTTTTGCCAATGCTTTCTTTTTCGGGCATCGGGTAGGGGCTATCTACATCTAGACTGAAACGAGACATGATATAAAGGTCATCCCAGAGTTTATTCTGAGTATCTTGGGAATCACGAGTATTTGGATTGATTTGACGCATAAGCTCTATCAGATTATAAGCAAAGCGATTGCGTTCTTCACGGTCTTCTATTTTGACAATATAAGCCACTAGCTTCTGAATGTTTCTCCCATATTCTTTTAAAATTACATTGGGTAGTTGGGTATTGTAGTCTAAATTTAACATTTGTTTGTTATTGATTTTCAAAAAATTGTGCAGTATTTAATAAGAGATGAGTTATAAGTTATAGACTATAAGTTTATAATAACTTGATAGTGAACATTTTACACACTAAATCGGATAATTATTTTGATACTATTAGTTATTATATTAAAAGCCTCATTAATAATTCACCAATCCGTTTAGGAAAAATAGAGAATTTCTCACTTCTAACAGTAGAGAAAAAGAGGATTTATTTTCGTGCTCATAAAGTTATCTAGGCAAAATTAGCAGATAATTTTAGATAAAAGGCATTTTTCTTATCTAAAACAAGATTTTTAAGATTTTAGGATAAATAGGATTCTCGCTTCTAATATTCCCGCTCCTTGATTCTAGAATTCCTTTGTCAGAATAGGATTTTTAAGATTTTAGGATAAACAGGATTCTCACTACTAAGATTCTCGCTTCTTGATTCTAGGATTCCTTCATCCCTCATCCGTATATATCTGAAGCTTTGCAAAACTAAGCAACAAGGTTTTTTCTCCTATGTCATCAAACTCAATCACAGCTTTGCGGTCATTGTGAAATGCCTGTATTTCTTTTACCTTTCCAAAACCAAATTTCATGTGTTCAACTTTCATACCGACTTGCAATTGACTCGTATTGCTTGGCTCAAAACCTGAAGAAGGCTGATGTGTTACCTTAGGCACTCTGTTGGTAGAGCTGCGAGGCTTTAGATTGTTCACAAAAGAAGTTCCTGAGTTTCCAGCGTAGCTATTTGCAAATTTACCTCTTTGATTTTCTAAATATTGTGGGTCTATCTCAGTCAAAAAGCGACTAGGCTCGCAGCTTTTAAGCCTTCCATATTGATAGCGAGTATTGGCATAGGTAAGGTGTAGCTTTTGCTCTGCCCTCGTTACGGCTACATAAAAAAGTCTTCGCTCTTCCTCGAGGTCTGCACGGCTTTGAATCATCATCTGAGAAGGGAAAAGATCTTCTTCCATCCCTACCACGAATACTTGCTTAAATTCCAAGCCCTTTGCTGAGTGAATCGTCATGAGTGTAACTTTATCAGGGTCATTGTCATCTTTTTCATCTAAGGTACTCACGAGTGAAACTACTTGAAGAAATCCTGAAAGCGTTTTGTCATCATTTTCGGGGTTATCTACATATTCTTTGATGGCGTTGAGTAATTCTTGCACGTTTTCGTAACGAGAAAGCCCTTCAATGGTTTTATCTTCATATAAATCTCTGAGCAAACCCGACTCTTTGGCTACTTGTGCCGCTACGGTGTAAGCATCTTGTTCTTGGGCAAGGTCTGAAAATTTATCCATCAAAACTGTAAAATCTTCAATGGCAGAAGCCGTCCTTCCTTTGATAAATTCCTTTACTTTCTTTAGCACATCCCAGATAGTAGATTGTGTATCTACTGCAAGGTCTATGATTTTGCTCACTGTAGTATTGCCTATGCCTCTCTTAGGTAGATTGATAATTCTTTTGAAAGCTTCTTCATCTTGGTGATTGACCGAGAAGCGAAGGTACGCTATGACATCTTTGATTTCTCTGCGTTGATAAAAGGATAATCCGCCTATGATTCTATACTTGATATTCATTTTGCGGAGGGCTTCTTCCATCGTTCTTGATTGGGCATTGGTGCGATAGAGAATCGCAAAATCTTTGTTTTGAAAGCCGTGACTCATTTTTTCTTCAAAAATAGACTGAGAAACAAGTCTGCCTTCTTCACTATCAGAAACAGCCCTCAATACTTTAATGATTTGCCCCTCTTCATTGTCTGTCCAGACTACCTTCTTGAGTTGGTTTTTATTTTTGGCAATGAGTGAGTTAGCTGCCTGCACGATTACCTTGGTAGAGCGGTAGTTTTGCTCTAATCGAATGACACTTAATTCGGGATAATCTCTTTCAAAATTTAAGATATTTTGAATATCTGCCCCTCTAAACGCATAGATACTTTGGGCATCATCCCCAACTACGCATATATTGTGATGAGCCTCTGACAAAGCCCTCACGATTCGGTATTGAGAGTGATTGGTGTCTTGAAACTCATCAATCATCACATACTTGAATTTCTTTTGGTATTTTTCTTTGACTGTCGGAAATCTATCTAATAACACATTGGTATTAAAAAGTAAATCATCAAAATCCATTGCATTGGCTCTTTGGCAACGAGTCTGGTAGATTTGATAAATTTTAGAGAGTTCTGAGCGGTTAGAAGCACGGTCATCTTCTAGGTAGGTATAGTTTTGTTGATATTCTTGCCAAGAAATCAATCGGTTTTTTGCCCAAGAAATACGAGCTAAAACTCCTCCGACTCTATACTGTTTTTCATCTAAGCCTTGCTCTTTGATGATGGCTTTGAGCAGAGATTTAGAATCATCTGTGTCATAGATAGAAAAATTGGAAGTAAAATTAAGCTTATCTGCCTCAAAACGCAAAATGCGAGCAAAAATAGAGTGAAATGTTCCCATCCATATATTCCGAGCTTCCAAGCCTACTAACTTTTCAATTCTCTCACGCATTTCACCTGCAGCCTTGTTGGTGAAAGTCAAAGACAAAATATGAAAGGCATCCGTACCTTGCTGAATCATTTGAGCGATTCGGTGCATAAGCACACGGGTTTTGCCCGAGCCAGCACCCGCAATAATCATCAAGGGACCTTCGGTGTGAAGTACGGCTTCTTTTTGTGGGGGGTTAAGTCCTTCCAAGTAGTTCATTTTCAGAATGGGTTCTAATGTATCAAAAACATACCGTATTGTCTATTTCAAATTGGCTATGCCCTTAAAATGTTGCTATTTTAAGCAAAAATACAAAAATTTGGCAATATCTAAGCAAAGGATATTGAATAATTTAGGATTATGACTATTTCAAAATACTGATAATCAGAATTGTAAGGCAGCCTAGTAAATTCTTATTCTTTCTGGCTTTTTCAGAGTTGAAATGTCGAGTCATTGTATTTGTACAATAATTTTCTAGACAAGGTCTTATTTTCTTTGAAAACAGACCATCGTCAAGGTAGAAATCTTTATTTGAATAAGAAGCTGAGTAATAGAGTTGTTACTTCTTGATTTTCAATGATTTACATCAATTTTTCATTTGAGAATCTTGGAATGATAAACTTTACTGCCTAATACAGGCGCTTTTCGTAAGCAATTTCCTATGTTTTCTATGTACATATATGGTTATAAAAAAGCTAAAGTGTTGGTAGTCTGTATGTAACAACTCTATTATATAAAAGGATGTCAGAGGCATCTCATGCTTATAGAAAGACAATCAAGATATCTAGTATAACCCCGAATGAGCCTAGTTTTATCTAAGGGCTACTCTTGAGTTTACGTTATTTCTGTTTAAGATTTAATATTTTTTTTATACTCTAAAATTAAAAAAAAATGTTTTTTTTTGTTTAATAAATTACATTCACAACTATTTGTTTATGAGCGTTTTATAATAGATAATTTACAAAAAAACCTCTTAAATCTACTTTAAATTTATTTTTGCTTTAAATAAGTTACATTTATAATTTTTTTTTAGCTAAAAATTAATCAAATTTGACTGAAAAGACTTCACACACACATATAATGTCCTCAATAATCCAAAAGTTAATTTAATTTGATTTACTTGTTTTTATGTTATGTTATTCTGAAAACACATCAATCAAAAATTTAGGCGTTTCTTATTTTATTAAAGGTAAAAGAGTAATTATTTTCATAAGGTAACGAATGATACGATGCACTATCTACAAAAAGAACTACAAACACTCATAAAAAGTGAAGATTCTATCTTTGATTTTATACAAGATACTTCCTTAGATGGGATATGGTATTGGGATTTAGAAAATGCTGAGAATATTTGGGCAAGTTCAAAATTTTGGAAAAGTATTGGTTATAACTCTGATGAGGTATCTCCCAAAAGGGAGATAATGTTTAATGTCATGCACCCTGATGATGGTGGTAGAATAGAACAAAGTTTAAATAGATACCTAACTGATACTAGCACTGGATTTGATGAGATTATCCGTTATGTTCATAAAAATGACTCTATTATCTGGACACGATGTAGAGGTTTTACGCTAAGGTACAAAGAGGATAAACCTACTCGTATGCTAGGCATACATGTAGATATTACCAAAGAAAAAGAAGCAGAGCTAAAAGCCCTCAAAAATACATTATTCTATGAAACAATACTCAATAAT
>Ga0163144_10024446_pt1 | contig 11850 bp, 18 predicted proteins | sample OliLak19BULKMAT1_FD_123175 | JGI IMG/M metagenome (GOLD analysis project Ga0163144, IMG submission 123175) | Freshwater microbial mat bacterial communities from Lake Vanda, McMurdo Dry Valleys, Antarctica - Oligotrophic Lake LV.19.BULKMAT1 | ecosystem: Environmental > Aquatic > Freshwater >...
CAATTTTTTAGAAAGATACTATGAGTTTAGATTTAATGTTGTTGATTGAAAAAGTAAAAATTTCTATTACGAATACTTTACTTAACGAGTCAAAACTTGACGCAGAGTCCTCTGCGGTTCAGGGGTTCACCGGAATCAAAATTCGGCACCTACTTAATAATCTCGGATCGTTCTCCACCAATTATTTAGAGATTGGGGTCCATAAGGGAGCCACTTTCGTCGCGGCTAATTTCGGAAATTCTATGAATTCGTATTGCTGCGATAACTGGGTGGACTTTGATGAACAAGGGCGATCAAGGAAAGAATTTTATTATAATAAAGGTCGCCTGCTAAACAACCCAATTAAAGTGTTTGATCAAAGCTGTTGGGACTTGACAGCCGACCAAATAGATACTAAGATAGACTTTTACCTATATGACGGCCCGCATGATTACGAAGATCAGGTTATGGCTCTTTCGGTTATCCATCCATTTTTAGCAGAAACATTTATTTATTGCGTTGATGATTGGGACTGGGAGATGGTTCATACTGGTGCCCGAGAGGGTATTAGGAGGGCTAATCTAGAGGTTTTGTTTGAGCAGGAGTTTGTGGGCGGTGGCTCGGACCCAAATTGGTGGAATGGTTTTTATGTTGCGGTTTTGAGAAAGAAAGTATAAAATGCCTAAGTTAACCCTTATAAGAGCTTTACCGGGAGCCGGGAAATCGACTCTAGCACTAAAGTTAGCAAAAGAAAAAAATAATGTAGCTGTTGCTGCCGATGATTTCTTTACTCATGATGATGGGTCCTATAATTTTAACTTTAATCTAATTCAGGTGGCCCATGAGTGGTGCCTAGGAACAGCATTTTTCCATCTCTCTAGGGGGAAGGATGTTTTTGTTCATAATACGTTTGTCGAACGATGGACCATAGAGAAATATTGCGATTTTGCCCACAGAAATAATTATGACTGGGATATTGTTGAACCCACCACCAAGTGGCGTTATGATGTTAAGGAATGTGCGGTTAAGAATTCACACGGCTTAACAGAGACTATGATACAAAAGATGTGGGATAAATGGGAGACTACCAAAGATATCCTTAAGGCTTTTGAAAAATATCGAAAAGAGGCTTAGCAAAGAAAAAATATAGGACCATTAGGTATTGACATGGGCCACCAAGTAGGGGGCCCACCCGATTGGGTCGGGTCGTTCGCCCCATATAGATATTTTTTCTTTGTACCGTTTTTAATAAGGAATGTTTTATGCAAATTTACGAAACCTGTGCTGGAGATGAAATTTCTCCCACTATTAATAATGCAATTTCACAAGCAATAAGTTACGACGAGTTGATTACTTTTGAATTTAACGATGTTGAGGTTATTGTGGGGGGAAATTCAAACCCCGAATTGATTCTTAGAGATTGGGAGCGTGGAATGAGTGGGTATTTAGGGGATGATCCAGTTGTGGGCCCATATCCAGACGAAGAATTGTCTGCAAGTGATTTAGAATCAGATTCAAAAATTAAGGCCCTTCAAGATGAGGAATCTAAAAAAACTCAAGCTGGGTACGATAAAAAGCAATCTGAACAAAAATTAGCTTTGCAGAATGCCTTACATTTAACGGGGCCCATTGAGCTATCGGATAAGCCTCTGTGGGACTCTCTTGTTGAATCTAATGATGATGACTATGGATTACGAGTCGTTTGCTATGCGGAAGATTGGGCTCGATTGATGCAGGGTCGTATTCATCTTGGGTCTACCGTGGCAGATTGTGCTAAAGACACGGGAGAATTGGCGGATGATGACGGGATTAGTGGGGCGATGCATGGCTTTGCAATGCAAACACTAGTTCAGTGCTGGAAACATGGTGACGAGTTACGGGCGTGGAAAAGTGGAGCAAAATAGCTCTAAAGGACCCCTCTGGTTAATTTTTTATGGCTTTGCCGGTTGACATGGACGTAGCTTGTGCTACAATGTGTACAGTCTTAAATTTGTGGAGCTAATAATAGATAAACAAAATCTTGGTTTTTTGTGTGTAATACTTCTTACTGTATTAATAATGTCTTTGTTGGGAGCCTCGGCTGCCTATCTAGACGGTACGGCGAAAGCCAATTGGTTAAAGAAAAGCCGAGATATCGACATTCCTTGGCATGAGGCGACTTGGCTTAATGTTAATATTAGTTCGGTAGACACTCAGGTGAAAAAATAAGGAATCAAAATGTTAAGACATTATTTTATTAACTCTGTTGGAAGATATTATTTAGGGGGAATTGCCTCATGAACTCTTATCTTCTAGGCATAGTATGTTTAATTTACTCTGTTACTTTTCTAACAAGTTTATTAAACAAAAATTATAGTTTGGCCCTCATTTACTTTGCCTACGCACTTTCGTTAGTAGGCTTCATCATTCAAGAATCTCACGGTTAGGAAAAACATGTTAAACAAAGTTATGCTCATTGGTCGTATTACATCCTCGCCCACCCAAAAGCAGGTCGGCCCCCAGAACCTTTTACGCTTCTCTCTAGCGATCAATCGTAAGATGGGCGACAAGGAGGAGACCCTATTCATCGACTGCGACTTCTGGGGCGAGAGGAGCGTCAAAATCGCCCAGTGGATGGTCAAGGGTAAGGAAGTTTATGTTGAGGGCCGCCTAAAGGTGGACAAGTGGGAAAAAGATGGAGTTCCCTACAGCAAGATGTTTGTTGTGGTTGAAAACGTAGAATTTATTAATTCAGGCAAAAAAACTGAAAACGTAGAATCCGTAGATTCAGAAAACAAGGAGCCAGTCAATGTATAATATAGCAAAACAAGTCTGGGATTACAGACTTTGGGCCAAAACCCTAAAAGCCTCCGGATTAATTCGGAGGAATAGTCACCTACCTATATTTTTTATCTTGCTCATTAGTGTTGGAATGGGAGATCCTCCAAAGAAAACCCAGCCCCAAACACGAAACAATGGGCGAGCACTTTTGAACTCGACCCAGAACCGCCCTAATATGTACGGCGGGTATAATCAATTTGGTAATGATCATTTTGATAGGTTCTTTATGAACCAAATGGGCGGATTTACGTATCAGCGTGGACCAGTTCAGTATACACCGGCTAATCTATATGGGCCCGGTAACAGCAACTATAGTAATGGGGGTCGATACGACAGTCGGAATGGCAATCGATAACTTAGTGTAGAATGGTGGTTCGATTCCACCTCGCTTGTCGAGTTTTGGTAAGAAGGGAGCTTGGTTAAAATCCAAGTGATAGTCCTATTTGTAATAGCTTATAGGTAACTCTGCGAGACAAAGACACGGACGGCCAGTCCGATAAAATCTTCTTTGATAGGAAGATGGGGGTATTTTTTTATAGACTGTGTTCGGTGAATTGTTTATTGAGGTAAATTATGGTAGTTGATAAGAATGGTATTGGAATTATTTCTGGTCAGAAGGTATTAGCCCACTATGATGATGGTACACGACACGGTATTGTCGTTAAACCTTTTCCAGACAATCCCACAATCAATTCTCCCGGTCATTGGGTCGATATCAGCATCGAGAATGCCGGTCCAGAGGGTGTCCCGTCGTACATCTTGGAAGTCTACGAAATCCTGAGATCACCGCAGGCCGAGGAGAAATAAATGAGTAGTAAAGAAACTGAGATCGAGGACTTCGGTGCATCGCATTGTTCTCTTGTGCTCACGAGGCAGGAGTTAATTGATGATCTGACTAAGTTCCTTTTGGATAAATGCCCGTGGAGCGAGGCAGGTGATTCGTGGGCACAGTTGTCACTTCATCATTCTGATTTAGAGTACGATTTGCTTGTGCGAAATTTATTTGCGATTGAGTTTGTTGATGGTTTTTTATCTAGCCAAAAGCAAGTGCGTCAAGATAATCGATCAGTTCTGGTTCCTGCCTCCATCGAGCAAGAACATGGTCAACAAATACCTACGGATTAAGGCAAATTACAATTACGTCACCATTGATAAAACGGGCTCTTAAATACTTCCTTATATCCACATTGTTGTGTTTTGCATTTTGGCCAACAAAAACTTATAAAGTTGTAGTTTCTGATTCTGATCCTGATTCTGTTATGATCGAGCCGGAACTAATTCTGGAACCGGCAGATCGACCGACCCCTCCAAAGCTATTGGAGCCAGAGCCTGAAATTAAACAATCGTTTCAGGCATCTCCACCTAAAGAAAGTTATCTCCCTAAGGATAATTATCTTCCTGAGAATAGCTACCTTCCTGAGAATAGCTACCTTCCTAAGAACAGTTATTTTTCTAGTCCTAAAACGGTTACTTCTTACAGGCCCATTAGTCCCGAAGACTTACCAAACACCAAACCTTGGTACTATCGTGGTAAAGGAACTCTTAGGGATCACATACAAGAAGTCCATAGCATCACCCCATTTATGATGGCATTGTTTGACACCGAATATGATCTAAAAAAATTACACTCTTTTCTTCACAATGGAGGTGATTTAAATTCTATACAAAGAAAAAAGTAGTATATAATCACCCTATAACATTAACCAAAAGGTCTTTATGTCCGATTTTATGACTGTTGTAAAAGATCATCTAAAACCACTAAGGTCTTATATTAACCAAAGACTTTATTCTAAATTAAAAAAGATCGTTGACGCTGACGATATTCTTCAGGAAACTCTAATTAGTGCTGGGCGAAGATATGAAAAATTTCTTACCAGTAAAATACCATTCACCATTTGGCTTTATAAAATAGCTGAAGATGAGGTGATTGAAGCATATAGGGTTTATGTTAAGGCTAAAAAAAGAAGTATCTCAAGAGAATGCTCCGACGAAAATTACATTGAAAATGAATATGGGGCGTTTTATAGCAATCTTCACGAGGCGAATATTGAACAGCCTTTAGAGTTAGCCATCTTGTCGGAAAACACTTCTATTCTAAAACAAGCTTTTAACAGGATGAATGATCAAGATAAAAAAATACTATATATGAAGCATATAGACCGGTTGAGTAACCGTGAAATAGCCGACCTAACTGGATTATGTGTACATACTGTATCTATGAGGGGCCTTAGGGCCTTTAACAGGCTAAGAAAAAGTGTCATAGATAACCCGGAGTTTATGGAGATGTTATGCCAGAAGTGATAAATCAGGATTTAGCGTTTGAGAGGGCACTCTTGGCGGCATTTTGCCAGTTTGGGCTGGAGTGCTACATTGATGTGGATTTTGTGGAGATGGAAACTTTCACAGAGCAGACCAATCAGATCATATTCGAGTGTGTTAAAGCAACAATGGTTGAGGGGGCCAAGCCGGACCTTTCGACGATTCTTTCTAAGTCGGTCAGTATGGGTTTTAATTCCCTTCTTAAGGACGAGGAGATCGCATTTATAAGGTCCTTGTACAATTTCCCGGTACATAAGGATAATGTTTCGTATTATGCGTCTAAACTTACAAAGCTAAAGATAATTAGGGATTCTCGTAGGGTCTTAGATGCATGTAGGGGGCGAGTTGATACGTTTTCGGGCGAAGAAGATATTGGGGAAATTATGTCGGCTTTAGAGGGGCCTATTTCGGACCTAGTGGCCCAAGTTTATAACACCTCCACCCAAAAACCCGGACTAATGACTAAGGATCTAAAAGAATATGTCGATGGGCTGATAAATAATCCGCATGAGATGATGGGGCTCAGCACTGGTATAGAGGCTTTCGACTATGCGATAGGGGGCGGTCTTAGGAGGGGCGGCGTTACATTAATATCTGCACGTTATAAAGTGGGCAAGTCAACTATGGGGCTCCAAATAGCCGCTAATGTTGCTAGTAAAGGGGTTCCCGTACTTATTCTCGACACCGAAATGGACTATAATAGTCAGAAGAACCGTTTTGTCGCTAATCATTGTGAGATTAACATCAATAGATTGGCTGAAGGGAACGTAGCCGAGCACGAATATTATACGGTTGGGCTAAAGGAGGAGGGTTTTAACTCCCTAAATATATTTCACCTCAATGTTTCTGGGTGTTCTTTTGATACGGTAATATCGATGGCCCGCCAATGGATTTATAGACACGTTGGCTTTGATGAAGAGGGTAAGGCTAAAGACTGTCTTGTCGTATATGATTATTTGAAGATGACTAGTGAAGACGGCCTCAATGATTCCATGAAAGAGTATCAGATCATGGGGTTCCAAATGACGGCCCTCCACAATTTCTGTGTAAAATACATGGTTCCGTGCCTCTCGTTTGTTCAGCTAAGTAGGTCGGGCGACATTGCCCAATCTGACCGCATAGCGTGGCTCTGCACGTCCCACACAAAGTTTGAGGAAAAGTCCCCCGAGGAACAGGCCGACGATGTACATGCGGGCCTAGTGCCCTACAATCGTAAATTAACCCCTATAGTGTCCCGATACGGCCCCTGCCTAGATCCCGGCGACTACATTAATATTAGGATGAAAGGTGAATACGCTAAAATAGAAGTTGGGCCCACACGCAATGAACTCCAGAAGTCAACAGACCCCTTCGAAGTACCTGACATCGCTACCGTTGGAGAAGATTCCTGACATACTTGATAGATTAGGAATAAAGTATTCATCTTCTAATAATAGATATTTTTTTTCTTGTCCAGTTCATGGTGGAGATAACAGTAACGGCTGTACCATATTTGCAGACAATAAATTATGCTGGAAGTGCTGGACTCAGTCTTGTCATGAAGAGTATGGCTCGGGCATATTTGGGTTTGTTAGAGGGGCATTAACGAGGGCAAAGGGTAAGAATGTGACCTATACCGAGGTAGCGTCTTTCTTAGGGTCGGAATATTGCATTAAACAAGAGTACGATCCCTTAGCAGAAAAGTATACGCCCTCGTCTCTCATAGAATACAAGAGAATCCAAGAGACCTTCTTAACAGAGCCCAACAGGAATTATGAGCACCATATAGATCGGGCCTATGCTATTCGTAATTTGAATATCCCGTCTCCATACTACTTGGCTAAGGATCACCCTATACAGTCTTCCATACTTACCAAGTTCGACATTGGGGATTGCACTGAGGGTTATATGGAGGGCCGTGCTGTTACCCCAATATATAACGAGAACTATAGGTTCGTCGGTAATGCAGGGCGAAAAATTGGCTGGCAAAAAGGGGATGGGCCGAAATGGACTTACGATTCCACCTTAGAAAAGGGTCATCACCTATATGGATTAAACTTGGCACGACAATATATTTTGGATAGCGGAACCTGCATATTGGTAGAGGGACAAGCTAATATTTGGCGGCTTTGGGAGGCCGGTTTTCCTAACTGCGTGGGTATAATGGGGGCGAGCCTCACAGAACACCAGTTAATTCTTTTAGAGAAATCCGGTTGTACGACTGTGGTTCTAATGATGGATTTAGATCAGGCTGGAGCAAAAGCCACATTACAAATAAAAAAAGTAGGGGGCCGTAGATTTAATTATGTGGGGCCCGAACTTATTAAGGGCGATCCCGAAGAACATACGGCGGAAGAACTGCGGGAAATATTGGGGAAATGTAAAGTGAATCAACTAATAACGAATGAGAAAAAGATATGAAAATTCTTGCATTTGCGGGTCTTAAAGGTTCTGGGAAAAATACTCTGGCGAATTTCCTGCATGGTTATCAGCTTAGGGCTAATAACTTGATAGAGGACTTTTCTCTGGACGTGGGGGGAAAGTTGCACGTCACTTATGAGGGTGGGAAATCGGGAATGCTCGATGTTGAGAGACAAGATCCACAATTTGCTATTTGGGCGTCTACGGGACTTTGGCCTTACGTTAAGTCTTATGCCTTTGCCCATCCTTTAAAAGATATGTGCGAGAGCTTGTTCGATATTCCTAGGGAGTGTTTATATGGAACCGATGAACAAAAGAATACGGTAGTGGAGCATTTGTTGTGGGAGAATATGCCCGGCGTTATCACGCCGGAAAAATACCAAGAATTAACTCGGGAAGCTACTGCGTTATTTCGTTTGCCAGATAGTTCGTTCATTATTCACTCTCCCGGCCCTATGACAGCCCGAGAATTCATGCAGTTTGCTGGCACAGGAATATTCAGAAAGATGTATTCTCCCATTTGGACCAAGCGGTGCCTAAACCTAATCAAGGATGAAGAATCAGCCTTGGCTATTGTTACCGACCTGAGGTTCGACAATGAAGCCGAAGCTATCTTGGAAGCGGGTGGGAAGATTATACAACTTTCCAGAGGAATTGGTGGGGATGGACACTCTTCAGAGAAGGGGGTTTCTTCTGGGTTGGTGAATAATACGCTCGATAATGTTAGTTTGGATTTGGTTGATACATGTCAACAGGTACTTAATATCATAGAAAGTTACGGGTGGCAGGATGCGTAGCCGCATCCGGACCTTATGTTCACTACGTTCACAACTCCGCTACTCGGTCTTGACGACCTCATAACACGCTACGTTTGACGGGGGAAACCCCCGCCGACCCCCGGTTTTTATTTACTTAATTTTGCGAGGATATAATGACAAACTTAATTTCTGACCTCGATGGGGTTTTCGTAAATTGGGTAAAAGGTGCTCTTAAAGCACATGGTAGAACCGAGACCCATGATGACATAGTTTCATGGAATTTCTATAAAGATTGGGGAATGACAGATCGGGAATTTTGGGCTCCTATGGCGGGCTCTAAGTTCTGGGAAGATCTGGAACCATATCCGTGGATGGGGGAGTTCTATGAGGGATTGTGTGATTTAGGGGACGTATATATATCGACCTCTCCCAATTCATGCCCTCATTGCCATGCTGGAAAACTTTACTGGCTCAAGAAACATTTGGGCATAAAACCTAAGCGGGTTATGATCGGTGGAGCCAAACACCTAATGGCTGGTAATGGTGTCCTGATTGATGATTACGTGGAGAATGTGCATAAATTTAGGGAGGCTGGCGGTACTGCATTATTGTTCAAGCAACCGTGGAATTCGGGATACATAAGTTATGGGTGGAGTGAGATTTTGGATATTTTGAAGAAGGATGAGTAAAGAGTCGTGTTTAAGAAGTGTTTGATTGTTTTTGCGTATAAGTATATGTGACTTTACATAAACTTACTACGGAAAACAAAAAATGCGAAAATTCTGGACTGAAGAAGAAAGAAATTTACTTAGAGAATATTATCCATCCCACACAAATCAGGAAACTGCCGATTTTCTTGGTAGGGGTTTATTATCAATGATGAATGAGGCTAGGAGACTTGGTCTCAAAGTTAATAAAAAGATTTGGACAGAAGCCCAAGAGCTATTCTTAAAAGAAAATTATAATAATCACACTTATTCCGAATTAATAGAAAAGCTTGGAAAAACAGAAATACAAATATTTAAAAAATTAAAAGATTTTGGCGTAATTAAAGCCTCTAGGCCGAAATCTAGTAAAAAGGTAAAAGCCGAAAAAATAAAAAAAGATACAAATACTTATATTAAAAGTGGTTTACATAAAAACCAAAAATTTTTTACAATAAGTGAGATAACTCAAATAAAAGAAGATTTTGATAATTTTGGAATAGAATATTGTGTTAGCAAATTTAATAAAACAAAGAGGCAAATATTCGGAATTTTAAAAGATAGCAAGAAAGATATACCAGCAAGAAAAATAGATCCTAAAATTTTGTACGAAATGTATGTGGTCCAATCGATTACTCACGCTAAAATTGCGGAAGAGTTTGGCTGCACCATGCCCCAAGTAAGATTAGCTTTGAGACAACATGAAATATTTAGAGAATTTCAGGTTAGTTCGAAGGGGGATAAAAGCAAAAATTGGAAGGGCTCTGGTGATGTTTCGGGTAAAACTTTTTCACATATTAAAAAAAGATCAATAAAAAGTAAACTTGATTTTGACTTGACCATAGAATATTTATCAGAATTGTTTATATTACAAAATAAAAAATGTAAGATTTCTGGAGTAGATATAGATTTTAAAAATAGCGATAGTAAGGCTTCTTTAGATCGCGTAGATTCTTCAAAGGGGTATGTAGAGGGAAATGTTCAATGGGTTCATAAGATAGTAAATTTTATGAAGCAGGCCTTGCCCGATAACGAATTTATAAACTGGTGCCGGATAATAGCCGATAACAACATGAAAGATATTTAATGATACCCATAGTTTTTGCGAGGTCATCTTTATTAAATCAGTGGTCATACTGTCAGCAAAGTACATATATCCAGTATGCTCTCGGCTTACAGTCTCCCAGTTCACTTAAGGCAACATGGGGAACAATTAGCCATAAGGTTCTTGAAATATTCGCCATAGCTAAAAAACAGATACAGGATAATCCTACAAAGAAAAAAATAACATTTAAAGATGAAGAAGTTGGAGAATTTACCTTTAATGTAAATGATCTTTTGTCTGACTCTTTCTATAACGAAGCTATGGACCGGGCGTATAATCATTATAAGGTAAGCAATCCTAATCTAGCGTTTAATGATAAAAAAGATTATAAATTTTGTAAAGATATGGTTGATAATTGCATTGGTTATAACAACGGTCAGTACGACCCAAGAAAAGTAGAAATATTTAAACCTGAGCAGTCATTTAATATATCTTTAAAAGATGAGGATTGGGCACATTTTGAATACGAAGGTGAAAAGTACATTCTTGAATTAAAAGGGACTATGGATTTATTAGTTAAGGAGTCGGAAGAAACACTGCATTTATGGGATTTCAAAACTGGGAAGCGTTGGGATTGGTCCACGGGGCAAGAAAAGACTGAAGAAAAGCTTAATAAGGATCTTCAACTTTTGATGTATTATTACTGTACATCTAAACTTTTTCCTCAATTTAAGAATATAGTTGTTACTATTCTTTTCCTTAGAGATGGTGGCCCATACAGTATATGCTTTGATACCTCCCACCATGACATATTTATTTCTAGATTGCGTGGACTAATAAAAGAAATGCATTCGTGCAAACTTCCTAAGCCTATTAATAAATGGAGATCAGACTTTAGATGCACTAGATTGTGCCATTTTTATAAAACAAATTGGCCCGGAACAGAAACTCCTATATGTAATCACGTTGAAAATTATATTAAAACTTACGGTATAACAAAAGCGAATAACGATCTTAAACGCGAAGGCTTTACCACATCCTATTATCAGGCCCCCGGATCTACATAGAAAGTCCCCATGTCTTCACAAATCAGTTTTAAAGACTCTGTTTGGGTCTCCACAATGTCAGGTTATTTCTTCTACAGGCTCCTGCTAAAAAGTGGCTCCAAAGAATCAATTAATAGCTTATGTGCCTTATACGAAAAGAAGTACGACAATTGGCTAGATGAAAAAATTCACATATTCGAGTGCAACAATCCTATTACGGTTCCCTATAGTGAGGCTAAAGATCTTATGGACGGACTAAAGGGAGATCAAACAATGTCGGTATCTATGTTTGCTATGATTGACTCTGACATGCAGAAACATACTGACGAAAATAACCCCCCTCTAGCCCTTGCAATACCCGAAGGATTTTGGAAATGATAGAACTACAGATAACAGACGAAGTGCGGCGATATGCTTGGGCTAAATCCCGAGATATGGGCAAGTTGAAAAATTCAATAACTAGTGGCGATGGAAATCAGTGTGGATTTATTGGTGAGCAACTTGCCTCAGAATATTTGGGCGGCGTCTTGACAAACACTTACGACTATGATATATTGATCCCCGAGGGTTTTGTGGATTGTAAGGCTAAGCAAGTAAGTTCGGTCCCGTACCCACATTACGAGGTTTCGGTTGCACAATTCAATACTTTTCAGGAGTGTGATTATTATGCTTTTATGCGTGTTGAATTTTTAAACAACGTATATACTCGGGCGTGGTTCCTCGGGATCATCCGCAAGGAAGAGTATTATGACAAGGCCCGAAAGTTAATTAAGGGACAA